>OBCH01000184.1_pt1 | contig 16028 bp, 14 predicted proteins | sample 1495941 | NCBI WGS metagenome assembly OBCH01 (sample SAMN03418276, study PRJEB22391) | human gut metagenome | biome: human-gut; feature: organic feature; material: feces | host: Homo sapiens | place: Tanzania | collected 2013-01
TCAAAAAGCACTTAAAATTCAAGGCACATAGCGCTGTGAATTCATCTTTTGTTTTAAAGGTGAGTTTTATTTATTCGCCTTGAAAGCCGTTATTTTTATAAATAGGAAAAAATTTATAAATAAAATAAACAAAAACAAAAAGCACGAGCAAGGCTGGAATGACAATATAAAAAGAGTAAGCAAACAAGGCTAAAAAGCTTCTTGAAAGTGCGGCAAAAAAAAGCGCGATAAAGCTTAATCTCGTGCCGCAAGAAAGGTTGAAAATTTGATTTTGCGTGTGTTTGAGCGAAACGGTGTTAAAAACAAAAAGCACGAAAGCCAGCAAAACAAGCAAATTTAAAGCGTGAGTTGCAAAACTAAGATAAGAAATATCAAGCAAATACACAAAGCCTAGCCCTATATAAACAAGGCTTAAAGACAAAAACAAAAGATAAAGTATCAAGGTATAATGTGTCCTAAAAAACACACTATAATGCCAGCTTGAAAGACGCGATAAAAGCGAAAAGCCTACACCAAAAGCCAAAAAGGCGTTTAAATTTGCACTTTTGCCCCACAAAATAGCCACTATGAAAACAAAAAGCAAAAAGCAGGATATATTTTTCAGCACAGCATTTGGCAAAAAGCTTAAATTTGGGTTTGATAAGCTTGATAGAGCATCATTACCCAGCACAAGACTTACCCTAAAACTCACCACAAGCGTAGCCAGCACGCAAAGATGAATATAAGCATAATCAAAAATTTAGCTCGTAAGCAAAATTTTTCAGCAAACTTAAAACAAAAATTCCAAACAGCACAAGCACAAGGGCAATGTTTTTTGTGTTTTTTGATTTGATAAGCCAAAGGCAAGCTTGACAAAGTAAAATAAACCAAAAAAGGCTCATAATCCCATAAGAAAGCGTAAAATCAAAGCTCAAAAATGCAGAGTCAAAGCTAAAAATCTCAGCCACAAAAGCAAGGCATAAAAGCACAAAAAGGCTGATACTTAAAGGCTTTAATGAGCTTTTTACCTCACACCAAAGTGGCAAAGCTGTGAGTAAAAACCCAGCAAAAGCCGCGCCCAAAAAGCTTTGCAAAAAGATAAATTGATGCAAATTTATAAAAACACTTGGCGCAAATATAAGTCCCAAACACGCTAAAATAGCAAAGACAGCACCGCTCATAAAAAATATCCGCAAAGGATAAGCAAAAAAATCACTCAAAATAAATCCTATCTTTAAAATGTTCTTTAATGTGTGCGTTGATAAAGGCTTCATCTCTTTGCGCGAAAGGCTTTGCAATGCGTAAGCGTTTTTCAACACCCATAAATTTAGGCTTTAAAAAGTAAATTTCATCGCTTAACAAGCACGCTTCAAAGGCATCGTGCGTAACGAGCAAGGCTGCGTAATTTTGGCTTTTGATTTTATTCATAAGCCTGTGAGTAAGCACTTTTTTTATATTAAAATCAAGCCCAGAAAAAGGCTCATCAAGCAAAAACAAAGGCGCATTGTAAGCAAGCGCACGCACAAAAGCCACTCTTGCACGCATTCCACCGCTTAACTCGCTTGGGTATTTAAGCGCGTCTTTTTCGTCCAAAAAAAGCTGTTTAAATTCATCTAAAATCCACGCTTTGTTTGGCTTTTTCATCACCACAGCCACATTTTCAAGGGCGTTTAAATTCTCAAACAAAGAATGCTCTTGGAAAACAAAGGCGGATTTTTCACCCTTAATAAAACCGCTTTCATACTTTAAAATCCCAGCCACGCAAGCAAGCAAAGTGCTTTTGCCACAGCCACTTGCCCCAAAAAGCGTGATGAGTTCGCCTTTTTTAAGGTGCAAGTTAAAATCCTTGATGATTTCATTTTGAGCGATTTTGTAGTATAAATTTGAAATTTCAAGCATATTTACCTTTCAAATTTAACTTTTTACTCAATTTAGCTTTAAATTTCATCAAATTCACCTTTCTAGCCACGGCAAAAGCGTGATTTTAAGCACCTTTATCACTAATGCTTCAAAAAGCAAAATCAAGCCCACCATAAGCACAACAAAGGCTAAAATTTGCGTAGTATCAAGTAAATTTCGCGCATCGTTGATTTGTGCGCCCACGCCATCACTAGCACCCAAAAGCTCTGCCATTATCACCACCTTAACGCCCATAGCAAAAACTATGCTAAAATTACTCAGCAAAAAGGGCAAAATGGACGGCAAATAAAAAATTTTAAGCCTTTTCAAAAGGCTAAATTTATACGCTTTGCACACTTGGCTTAATTTTGAATTTAAGCTTAAAACGCTGATAAAACTTGCTCCAAAAGATAAGGGCAAAACGATGATAAAGCCCGTAAATACCACGCTCACACCGCCAACACCAAACCAAAAAAGTGCCAAAACCACCCACACGATAGGCGCAATGCCTTGCAAAATATCCACCACAGGCTTGATAAAGGCTGCAAAGCTTTTGAAATTTGCCGCGATTGTGCCTAGCATTACTCCACACAAAAAGCCCAAAAAAATGGCGCTTAAAACCCTTTGTAAGCTTATCAGTAAGGCACTTTGCTCGCTAAAAAGTAGTTCATAAGCCCTTTTTAGCACTTCAAGCGCACTTGGCAAGATAATCGGACTTGCAAAATGCGCCCCAAACTCCCAAACGCCCATAAAAAAGCAAATCACGCCCAAAGTATGAAAGGCACTGAAAAAATGCCCCAAAAGCGTGCCAAAAACGCCTTGCTTTTGCTTAATGCCATTTTCTAAAATCATCACTTACCTAACAAAAATTCATTATAAAAAGAAATTTTTATCGGGCATTTTGCCACCTAAAAATTTAGGGTTCATTTCAAAGATGATTTCATAAAATTTCATCAAATCATCAGCCACTTCGCTCGCCTTTAAAGCCACCATATTTGCATAAGATATGGAAAGTTTTATGGCTGCTTGTGGGGCTGGTAGATACTGCGCTCCAAGCTGTGCGGCACTATCGTGGTTTGCCTTTATCCATTTTACCGCATTTTGCAAGTCCTTGTGAAAGCTCTCAAAAAAGGGCTTGTTTGCTTCATAATACGCCCCATTTACGATAAGCCCAGCTTGCGGAACACTCATACCAAAAACCCTTTGCCATTCATCTTGCATAGAAATTTGCCGATAAACGCTAATGCCGTTTTTCTTTGCCATAAGCGTGAGTGCTGATGCAAGTGGTTCTTGTGAAAGCACAGCATCAAATTCATCTTTGGCGATGAAAAGTTGCGCTGCTTGTGGCGGATTTGCGGCGTAGGTGATTTTTATTTTGTCTTTATCAACGCCTATTTTTTTGCAAAGCGCGGCAAAAACTATGTCAGGCATATCGTTTTTAAAAGGCATAATAATATGCTTGCCCTCCAAATCGTGCAGAGTTTTTATGCGCTCATCGCGCGTAAAAATATAGTTTAAGCCATTTGTGAGTATGTTAAACACCTTTATATCAAGCCCTTGATGAGCTAAATTTATGCCGACATTTGACGGAGCTGCACTTAACACAAAATCTCCACTCGCAAAGCCTACTCTTAGCTGGTCTGGGGTGTTCCAAATTTTAAGCTTTAAATCCTTTTGCTTTCGCGCTTCCCCTCTTTGCGTAGCTACTGCAAGACTTAACGAAATGAGTGCTGGTGCGCCCCAAATGGTAAGTGTATCTTTGCCAAAAGCTAAATTTGGCAAAGACAAAGTTGTCAAAGTTGCCAAGCTCAAAGATGAGCTTTTTTCTAAAAAGTTTCGTCTGTTCATTTTTTATCCTTTTTGTTGAATTTTTGTGCTGAATTTTTCATTTTCTGTCCTTTTTGTCTAAAAATTGCCGTGAATGCTGACATAAAATGTCCGCCCCGGTGCGTTGATAATAGCCGTTGGCGCGATGGCTTCCACATGCGAAGCACTGATATACTCGCTGTATGTTTTATCTAAAACATTATCCACGCCGAAACGAAGCCCTATTTTATCATACAAACTTATGCCCGCATAAATATCAAGCAAAGCAAAACCTGCTTTATCTCTATCTATGCCAAGTCCTTTGTTTGTGTCATCATCTCGCCTTGTTTGTTTTGCCACAGCTCTTAAAGCTGAACCTACATTGAATTTACCAAAAAAGGCGTAATCCTCATAATCCAAGTTAAGCTGCGCTTCAAGTGGGCGGATTTGATAAAGCGGGCGTTTGTCTGTGTCATTTTGCCCGTAAGCTGCCCATAAATTTAGCTTTGCTCCAAAATTACCCCAAAAATTGAAAGCTATATTTGCATTTGCGCTAAACACTCTTGCATCAACATTGCGCGTGATGATATGCTTGCGGTAGTTTGCTTGCTGCGTGGCATCAGCGTTTGTATAGCTTAAAAATCTATCATAAATGATAAAATCTTTCGCAAAATCACTCATTATATATCCGCCTACGCTGAATGCGTTTTCATTATATTTTGAGTGCATATATTCGCCAAAAAATTCGCTTTTTATTTGTGTTTCAAATTTGATTTGGTTGCGCCGTTCTGGTTTTAAGAAAGGGTTGCTTACCCAAGCTTGCGCGTGTGCTTGCGCTTCGTTTGGATTTGGCGGATTTATAGCAACAAAGCGTTCATCATTAGTAGGAATGCGCTCAATGCTTTGTAAATTCAGGGCATAGCTGTGGTTTGAAAAGGGTTTAAATTCATATTTTAAAGCAAGTGAAAGCGCGTCTTTTTTGATATTATCATCAACCCTTTTACCATAATGCTCAAACCACATATTATTTGCGGTGATTTGCATTTGTCCTTGCGTGGCGACAACGACATCTTTATCTTTGACATTAGCCACATTATAATCATAATGAACGCCTAAATTTAAGGCATTTTGTTTGTTAAAGTCAAATTTAATGCTCTCAAAAACGCTAATTTGATGAGCTAAAACATTTGCAAAGCGGTAGCCATTATGTGTAAAATCGGGCATTGTTGTGCCATTCATCATAAATCTTTTGGCTAAATGTCTATCTTGTGTGTAAAGTGCGCCAAATTCATTATGAATGCTTTGCCACGAAATGTCATATCTGGCATTTATATCAAATATCTGCCTTTTAACTTTCATCTTTGTTTTAGCCTGTGCTGTCGGGCGCAAGTCGTAGTTGTTTGCTCTCCTTGAAATGTCTCTATAAAGTGCGCTCAAATTTAAGGTGTTGCTTAAATCTTCCTCTCCTAAACGATAATCAAACTTAAAAATATATCGTTTTGTATCGACAGGGTCCATTACATAATGAAGCTGTTTATCATCTATGATATCATCAAACAAAAAAGTAGTTTTAAACTCATTGTAAGAGTTTAACACAAATCCTAGCATAGCGTTTGCGCCTGCTCTTTTATAGCCAAAATTTACCTTGTTACCATCGCCATCTTTGTATGAATTTGCTTTGGTGTAATGTGCATTTAATGCTCCATATACTTTGCTCGCTCTAAATTTAGCAAGCAAAGTATTGTAGGTAGAATTTCCATAAATACCGCTGGCAAAATGAAAGGGATTAAAGGCGTTGTCAAGAGTGTTTGTAACGCTATGATAATCACGCAAGCTGTTGTCAAATTGATTTTCTACCTTATGCGAAAGAGCGTTCATCGGTGTGATGAGCGGTGGCGGAGAAAAGGACACTAGGGGCTTGATTTGATTTGAGTTTGCCAAATCATCAGCAAGCAAAGGGCTTAAAACAAGCGTTGAATTTAACATTAAGGCAAAATTCAATGCCAAGACAAGAGAAGTGAATTTTCTTAACATTATGAAAACCTTTCTAATAAATTTTATCAAAATTATACAAAATTCTAACTAATAAATTTATTGATTTGTGTTAATTTTTGCGATTTTTTTGTATTTTTTTAAAAAACGAAAGAAAAAGCTCCGCCGAAAAAGACGGAGCAAGGCTTTAAGCCTTTTTAAGGGCAAGCCTTGAAAAGAGTTTAAATTTTTTAAGGCGTTTAAAAAATTTAAACGCCTTAAACTTGCAAATGCAAGTTAGATGAAAGATACGGCTAAAAAGCCCAAAGCCACGCTTAATACGATGGCAAGGACGCCGGGAACTAAAAAGGCGTGGTTGAATATGTATTTGCCTATTCTCGTTGAGCCTGTATCGTCCATTTGCACCGCACCCAAGAGCGTTGGGTAGGTTGGCAGCACGAAAAGTGCGCTCACAGCGGCAAAGCTAGCCACAAGTATGTAGGCATTGCCCGCATTTTCAGGGCTTATAGCAAGTGCAGTTACCACAACAGGCACGATAGCCTTTGCTGTCGCGGCTTGTGATACCATAGCTACGCTCATCGTCATCAACGCCACAGCCAAAAGTGCTGGATAGCTTGTAACCAAGTCAGCCGCAAGGGTTTCGATACTCTTTGTGTGTCCTGCGACAAAGGTATTGCCAAGCCAAGCCACACCAAAAACGCACACGCACGCTACCATACCGCTTTTGAAAACTGATGAAGTTTCAGGGATTTTGCTCGCATCGACCTTGCAAAAGATGACGATGAGCGTAGCTATGGTAAGCATTGCGCTCATTATGGCTGCATCTCGTGGCACGATGACATTTGCGATTAAAACAGGCTCGCCGCCGATTTTAGAAATAGCAGTTGCGTAAAGCACCACAAAAAGAACGCCTAAACAAAAGAAAAGCACGGAAAGTTTCGCACCTTCCGGGAGTTTCATATTTTGCGCGCCAACAGGGGCTTTGACAAGTCCTTTTTTGAGCCTTTCTTTATACACAGGGTCTTTTGAAAGGTCTAAATCAGACAATTTGCCGATGATAAGGGCTGTAAGCATACAAGCGACAAAGGTTGTTGGTATCCAAATAGCTAAAAGCAAAGGATAGCTCCACCCCAAAGGCTCTAAAACGCCTGTCATATAGACAACCGCCGCACTCACAGGGCTAGCTGTGATGGCGATTTGTGATGACACGACAGCGATGGAAAGCGGCACGCTAGGCTTTATATTTTGCTCTTTTGCCACTTCAACGATAACAGGTATCATCGAAAATGCGGTGTGTCCTGTGCCTGCGAGTATGGTTAAAAAGTAAGTAACCGTTGGGGCAAGGTAGTTGATATATTTGGGATTTGAGCGCAAAATGCGTTCTGCTATTTGCACCAAATAATCAAGCCCACCTGCAAGCTGCATAGCTGCAATCGCCGCAATAACCGCCATAATGATGAGAATAACATCCCAAGGAATGGCGCCCGGTTTCATACCAAGGCAAAGCCCTAGCACGATGACTCCCAAACCGCCCGCATAGCCGATAGCTATGCCACCAAGGCGGATACCTAAGAAAATCGCGCCTAAAAGCACGATGATTTGTAAAATGAGCATAATGTCCATAATGTCCTCCTAATTACGCTTTTTTGTCATATGTGGGTTAAGCATATTTTCAGGCGTGAGTATCTCATCAAGTTCTTTTTTGCTTAAAAGCCCACGCTCTAATGCTAAATCATACACTCTTTTGCCTGTGTTAAGGGCTTCTTTTGCTATGCTTGCTGAATTTTCATAGCCTATGTATGGATTAAGCGCGGTTACAATGCCAATAGAATTATACACAAAATCAGAGCAAACCTTTTCATTTGCAGTAATGCCGTCTATACATTTATCAGCAAGGGTTTTCATCGCTTTTTCAAGCATAGTTATAGAGTTAAAGAGCGAGTAAGCAGCCACAGGCTCAAAGACATTAAGTTGGAGCTGTCCGCCCTCGCAAGCAAAGGTTACGCTCATATCAGCGCCGATGACATAGTAGCACACTTGATTTACCACTTCTGGAATTACAGGATTTACCTTGCCCGGCATTATCGAGCTGCCCGGTTGCATTTTAGGTAAATTTATCTCATTAAGTCCGCATTTTGGACCGCTACTTAAAAGGCGCAAATCATTACAAACCTTTGAAAGCTTTGTCGCTACGCGTTTTAACACGCCTGAAATTTGCACATAAGCTCCTGTGTCTTGTGTGGCTTCGATTAAATCCTCAGCCACGACATAATCGTGCTTTGTAACCTCGCGGAGTTTCTTTTCCACTACTTTTGGATAATCAGGGTGCGAATTTATGCCTGTGCCTATGGCTGTGCCGCCTAGATTGATTTCAAGGACAAGTTTGCGAGCCTCTAAAACACGCTCAATATCCTCGCCCATCATCACCGCAAAGGTTTGAAACTCACGCCCTAAGGTCATAGGCACAGCATCTTGTAGTTGAGTGCGCCCCATTTTTAGAACATTTTTAAATTCCTTTGCCTTTTTTTCATAGGCGGTTTTCAAATGCTCCATAGCCTTTGCCAAATCGCTTAAATAATCGTGCAAGGCTAAACGCAACGCCGTTGGATAAGCATCATTTGTGCTTTGGCTTAAATTCACATGGTCGTTTGGGTGCAAGTATTGATACTCGCCCTTTTTGTGTCCTAAAAGTTCAAGCCCTATGTTGGCAATCACTTCATTAGCGTTCATATTTGTGCTGGTTCCAGCTCCACCTTGAAACATATCCACCACAAATTGGTCATAGTAACCACCTTCCAAAATCTTGTCGCAAGCCTTGATGATGGCTTGTTCTATGTCTTTATCAAGCAAGCCAAGCTCGAAATTCGCCATCGCTGCGGCTTTTTTCACTCGCGCCATCGCACGCACAAAGCGCGGAAAGTTTTTGAGTCTGTCGTGAGAAATGTCAAAATTCTCAACCGCACGGAATGTTTGCACTCCGTAATAAACGCTGTCATCGATTTCTAACTCACCGATGAAATCGTGTTCTTTTCTTGTTCCCATAGGAATCTCCTTTGAGTTAAATTTAAGACTTGTTTGTCTTACATTAAAATGATAGCTACTTTTTCCTTAAATTTTCCTTAAAATAAATTAACAGAGCATTAAACTTTATTTTCGTGTGCTTTTAAGAAACAAAAATTCAAGGCAAAAATTCGCTTTTATACTTAATAATGGTAAATTTTAAAGTGTCAGCGCAAAAAAATTTAATAATAAGACTCTCTTTGTCATTTATTTACCCAAATTCACTAAAATATGCTTTTAAATTCAACACAAAGGACAAAAGATGAAAAAATCTATTCTCATCGTAGGTGGCTCTATATCGGGCTTGGCGGCGGCTTTGGTTTTAGCAAGTGCTAAAAATGCGGAGCTGGACTTTGACATTAGTATCGTAGATGACGGCAAGGCGGACTTAAATGCTGTGGCGATTTACAATGTGCCTTTATTTCCCAAAGGCATTGTCGGCAAGGACATCATCGAGCAAACGCGCAAGCAGATTGACGCCTTGCTGAAAGTGAGCTACATAAGCGGCACTATCAACGAAATAAGCGGCTCAAAAGGCGCATTTGTAGGCTCTGGCGAGGGCATAAGTGTCAAGGCAGACTATGTGGTGCTTGCCACAGGGGCTTCACGCTTTGACATAAAGGGCTTAGGCGACATTGTGCGCCCGCACGAGCTGATGAACAAGCCGAACAAAATCCGCCTTGCAACCACAGGCAGGCAGCTGGTTAAAGACGGAGTTTATGCTGCGGGCTTGGCTAGCGGGGTTACGACTATGGTAGCGTGTGCCATAGGTAGCGGTGCGGAGGCAGCTTGCGCTATTTTGAGCGACATAAAAGGCGAAGTGAGCATTATCCACGACACGCCAACAAGTCGCTCGTAAATTAACCGCTGTTAATTTTTTTCTTGCCTTTTTTGATTAAAATTTGAGATAAATTTTCAAAAAAGGCAAGTTTATGCAAACTTTGTATCCATTTTTTCTTACGACTCATTTGCTTTGTGCGATTGTGTTTTTGGGCTTTATCTTTACCGATGTCGTGCTTTTAAGCATTTTAAGGCGCACGCTTGGCGACAATGCCTTGCAAAATGTAATGAAACGAGGCACAAAAATAATGCCTATTTGTGTGCTTTTGCTTGTGCTGACAGGCGGGGCGATGATGACGCGGTATTTGGACTTTGGCAGCGGTTTGGCTGGCTTTTTCGGCGCGCCCTTGCAAACTTTTTTGAGTGTTAAAATCATTTTAGCCTTGCTTATCGTGGGCTTTGTCATCAACGCTTTGGCGCACAAATTTGTGCTAAAAAAACCAAATCCACTTGGCAACTCCACGCACAAAATCGTTTTCGTGCTGGGCTTTTTCATCGTGGTGCTGGCAAAATTCGCCTTTTTTGTGTGAAATTTAAATTTTTTAGCCACAAAAACTTTGCTTTGCCGTTTTGGTTTGAATTTTATTAAAAATTTAAGTTTATTTTAAGCAAAGCAGTGTTATCATTCTAAAATAAATTTTAAGGAAACTTAAAATACCACGCAAAAAAGGGAACAAAATGTCATTGAAATTTAAGGAATTCGTTACTTGTAAAGTGAGTAAAATCGCGGGAGTTCTCTCTCTCTCTCTCTCTCGTTAGTTAGCCCGTCTTTATTAGAAGCTGACATTATTAAAGATAGCACTGGATTATCAAGCACTATCACTGGCACGCATACCATTAACTCAGGGCAAACGCTCACATTAAAAGAAATGGTATATAATGTCGGTTCTTTTACAAACAACGGCACTTTTAGCATAACAAGCACCACACACGGAGGTTATGGGATATTTTCAAATGGTTTAGATGCTAATGGGCAAACCCGTAAAGACGCCAAATTTACCAACAATAATGGCACGATAAAGGCTACACAGATACAAAATTATGGCACTTTTATCCACAATGGTATAGGTAGTTTTCAAGTTCCGCAAAATATCACTGGCACTACATTTGTAAATCAATCAGAGACATTTTTTTATGGGAATTTTACGGTTAGCGAGCCGATAAGTTTTATCAATAATGGTTCTTTATATATAGCTGGCGGAGTAACCCTTACCGTGCCTAGCACACCATTTACAGCTAGTAATGTTGCAGGTTTTACTAATACGGGCGGCGCAATCACTTTTGGTTTTAAAAACGGCAAGCCCGCTTTAATAAAAAGTAATTTAATCGTAGCAGGTTATGGGAGTAAGTTTATTATCGAAACCGATGGTATGAATTTTAACCAAAAATATCAAATCGTTGATGGAGAAATACCGGGTGATATACTTTTTTTACAATCAGTGCTTACCATAGAATTTCAAGGCGTTAATGCTATATACGCTCAATACGGACTTAATCAAAATGGCAATGGGCTTTGGGTTTGGTTAGACAAAAACGGCAACACAGGCAATCAAAGCGGTATTTCTGTTATCGTAAGGACAAATGGGGACATTATAAAAACTTCTATTTCTAACTATTTAATGACTCACCCACAAGCTATGGTGTTGCTTAAACAACTTACACAACTCGCAAACGACACCGACAAAACCTTACAAACAAGCGTTATTGCCCAACCTACAAATATGATAAACGCTTTTAAAACTGACACCCTAACTTCGCCCTTAAATTCAGCCTATGTTACAAGGCTTACCGCATCAAGTGCAAGCATAATGAGCGATGCAAGCAGTTTCGCAAACCCGCTTGAAAAGGCAAGTCAAACGCAGTTTTTCGCCACACCCTTTGGCGGAGTGCTTAAAGGCGATGATTTGAGCGGACATTTGCTCGGGCTTTCAGTGGGGCTTACACACATAGATGATGATTACATAGCGCAGGGGCATTTTGCTTATGCGAACGGCACAAGCACGCAGGATTTGCAAACTCAAAGCACGCAAATCAATGGAAATTTGTTTCAAGTGGGCGGTTTTGGGCGGCTTTTTTACGACAAACTCGAAACAGACATAAACGCGAATTTTATCTTTGCGAAATTTAGCCTTGATAACACTTGGCTTGACAATGGGCTGAATTCAAGCTCGAATTTTAACAACTATCAAATCAACCTTGGTGCTGTGGCTGGCTGGCGTTTTGGTGATGATTTGTCGGTAAAGCCTTTTGCGGGTTTGCAAACTTACTATGAAAATCAAGGCGAATTTAAACAAGATATGCTAAATCTCACAAGCGAGGCTTACAGCGCCTTAGTAATGGACGCAGTTGTGGGCGTGGAGGGGCGATATATCTTTGAAAACGGCGGCTTTGCTTTCGCCAAAGCAAGCTATGAAAACAAGCTTTATAACTCGCACAAAGAAGTTTTTATGCGCGTGGGAACTGAGGCTTTGCGCTATGAAAATGAGAGCTATGACAATGTCGCTAACTTGAATTTAGGCGCAAGAGTGCTGGCGACAAAGGCTTTAAAGCTCGATATAGAGGGCTTGTATAAGCACTATGACAATGGGGTTGATTATTTGGGCGCGAATTTAAGCGTGAGACTGAGTTTTTTTAGGCTGCAATAAACTTTATGAATTTAAGCGTTAGATTGAGAGTTTTTAAGCTGCAATCATCTTTGTAACTCATACTTTTTGCATTTTGCGAATTTGTGCTTTAAATTTGCAAAGAAATTTCTTGTCATAGCGGCACAAAACAAGCATTTTGCTAAATTTATAGCGGTATAAATTCTCACAAAGATAAATTTTAGCACTCAAATTAACAAAATTTAGTTAAAATTACAAAAGGCGGATTTAAATTCGCAAAAAAGATGAATTTTAGCTAAATTTTGAGCAAAAATGAGCTAGAAAATTCAAGGAAAATTACAAACAAAAGAGAGCAAAATGAGCCAAATCGACCAACTTGTCCTACCCGAAATCAAAGAGCGCAAGGGCTTTTTAGCTTATCTTAAAATCATCTTTATCCCTTGTGCGATTTATGCTTTGGCTGTGGCGGCGTATTTTGGGCGCATTGACTTTAAGATAGAGTTCATCTCACTCGTGCTGATGGGCGTTATCTTGTTTGTCGCTCTCATCTTTGCAAGGCATAATGCCGAATACGCTTCAAGCTTTTTAGAGCAGCAAAAAGATGAATTCAAGCACGCCTTAAAAGCCTACATAATGCGAAATTTCTTAACTATCGGCAAGGAAACAAAGAGCAATGCGAGCTTTGACGAGTTTGCAAGCGCATACATAAAAAGCGCGCGCAACGAAAATTTCGCCACTATCGCTACAAGCGTCTTTGCGACTATGGGCATTTTAGGCACTTTCATCAGCATAGCCTTGTTTGTGCCGACTTTTAGCACAAGCGATTTGGGTTCGTTGGAGGGTGAAATTTCGCTCTTTTTGGGTGGCATTAGCAATGCTTTTTATATTTCTATTTATGGTATTTTTTTAGCTTTGTGGTGGATATTTTTCGAGCGTTTTGGGCAAAGTAAGATTGAGCGCCTACTCTACCGACAAAAAAACGCCACAAGCAACTTTTTTTGGACAAAGGACGAGTTGGAGCAAAGATACTTCACGCAAGGGCTGGCGCATTTTGAAAAAATCGGCGTTATCTTCGAGCAAGTCAGCAACGAGGACTTTTTCAAAGAACTCAACCGCAGCATAGAGCGTAAATTTGGGCTTTTCCAAGAAATGCTGAGCGTGGAGGAAAAAGCCATACACATAAGCAGCGAGCATATCAAGCAAAATATGAACGAACTGCACCGCGCGCAAAAAAATCAAAAAGATTTAAGCAGGGTGTATGTGGAGATGATAGACGCTGTAAGCTCCTTGCAGCAGAGCTTAAAGGACATCAACATAAGAATGAGCGAGCAGTATAACCATCTCACCGACATTAGCGCGCAAAAAATTCAGCATTTAGACAAAACCCTAGCCGCCTTTGGCGAAAAGGTAGAGAGCCTAAAACGCAGCTTTGGCTACTACCAAGATATGATGCTGCAAAACCAAGAAAAGGTTTTTCAAGGCTTTAAGCAAAGTATGATACAAGGCATACGCGAATTCAAAGAAGCCTACGAGGAAGAAAAGCACATCGATGGGGGCATAGAGCTGATGAGTCAGCTTAAAGCCGACATCACACAGCTTGACAACGAAGCTAGCGAAGTCATCGCAAAACTCAACAGCGACAAGCCAAATCAATGAAAAATTTAGACAACAAACTCTTTTTTGTGAGCTATGCAAATTTAGTGGCAGGGCTTTTCTTTGCTATGCTTTTCATAGTGGCGGGCATTTTGCTGAAAAACACGCTTGCAAGAAGCGATTTGCGGGGCGAGCAGGCGAGTTTAAGGCAAGAAAGGGCTAAATTCGAGCAGGACAAAGAGGACTTTAAACAAAGCCAAGCCCTTATTTACGCCCTTGCGAAAAAGATAAGTGCTGATAAAAACGCCAGCTCACTTTCGTTTAAGGACAAAGAAAATCTCATCTTACTCGCCGCACTTGATGAAAAAGAAAAAAAGCTCAAAGGCTTAAATGATAAATTTGCCAAACTTAAAAGCGAGATTAAGGCGTTAAATGCCGTTAAAGAGGGCTTTGCCTTTGAGTTGCAGGCTAAATTTGACACAAATTTATCCAGCACGACAAGGGGTTCGCTGAGCCTGCCGAGCGAGGTTTTTTTTGAAAAGGATTCGCATCTTATACGCAATGAAAACAAGCCCAAAATCAGAGGCATTTTAAACACTTATTTTAACGCTATCTTGCAAAACAAAGAGTTGATGAAAGGGCTACAATTCATCAGCATACAGGTTTATGTTACAGATGAGGGCTTGTCTGTCCCCCAAAAAATCGCCCTTTCGAGCAAAAGAGCGGACGAGCTTTTGAGCTTTATAAATTCTTTTTACAAAGATGAACGCTTACAGCAGTATTTGCTTGTCAGTGCTGCTTTTGCGCCTAAAAAAGACAGCGCAAGTAGCCGCGTGGAATTTCGCCTTTTTATCTCTAATGACTTTGTTTTTCAAAGGGTGCAGGATTTGTTGATTCAATGAGAAATTTTAAGAGTCAAATTCAAAAAGCCACGCTTGATGGCTTTGAGTTTTTCATCAAACGCGATGATTTGCTGGGCGATTATCTTGGCGGAAATAAGGCGCGAAAACTTGAATTTTTCGTCAAAAACGCCCATAACTTTGAGCGAAATTTAAGGATAATAAGCTACGGCAGCTCCCAAAGCAACGCGCTTGCGGCTTTAAGCGTGTTTGCGAGGATAAACGGCTTTACGCTCATTTTCGTGTGCGAAAAAATCTCAATTTTTTTAAAGCAAAACCCCTGTGGCAACTACGCTTTTGCCCTGCAAAATGGGGCGCAAATCGTTGAGAATTCACGCTTTTCATCAAGGCGCGAAATGGCTTTGAGTTTGTGCGAGGAAAAGGACATTTTCATCGAAGAGGGCGTGGCGTGCAAAGAAGCACAATGGGGCTTTAAAACGCTTGCCGATGAGATAAAAATGCAAAGCAAAGAAATGAAGCGCAAATTTGACATATTTTTGCCCGCTGGCACGGGCGCAAGTGCGCTTTATTTAGCTAAATTCAGCGAGTTTCGCGTCTTTACTTGCGCTTGCGTGGGCGATGAGGGCTATCTTAAACGACAAATGCTTGCATTAGAGCCAAATTTTGACATAAAAATCATCGACAAAAAAAGCGATTTAAGAGAGATTTTATCGCCAAACATAGCCTTAAATTTACCGCCTTTTTTTGCTAAAAAATACCCAAATTTAGCCCTAAATTTACTCACTTTTTTACAAGGGGCAAAAACTTGCTTTTTTGAGCTGAAAAATTCATTGTTGAGAGTGAAAAACTCACTTTTAAGGGCTAAAAAATCATCCTTTCAAACGAAAAATTTGCTTGAAAACCCTGCAAATTCGCCACTTTGCCCAAAGCAAAAGCCTCAAATTTTCATCCTTAAAACCCCGCGCAAATTTCATTTTGCCAAGCCTTACAAAGAGCTTTTAAGCATTTATCAAAGGGCGTTGGAGCAAACAGGCATTGAATTTAGCTTGCTTTATGATGGCGTGGGACTGCGGACTATGCTTTTTTACCGCGACATTTTCACACGCAAAGTGCTTTATATCCATCAAGGCGGCACAAGGGGCAACGCCTCACTGCTTGAACGCTACAAATTCAAGCACTTACTTTAAAATGCTATAATGGGCTAAATTCATACAAAGGACAAAAGATGAAAATGCGGGTGTATTACGAGGACACAGACGCTGGGGGCGTGGTGTATCACAGCAAATACTTGAATTTTTGCGAGCGGGCGCGGAGTGAGCTTTTTTTCGAGCATTTTCCTTATATCTTTGAGGCGAGCAAGGGGCATTTTTTGGTATCTCAGGCTGAGTGTGCCTTT
>OBCH01000188.1_pt1 | contig 15817 bp, 12 predicted proteins | sample 1495941 | NCBI WGS metagenome assembly OBCH01 (sample SAMN03418276, study PRJEB22391) | human gut metagenome | biome: human-gut; feature: organic feature; material: feces | host: Homo sapiens | place: Tanzania | collected 2013-01
GGGGGTCATTTTTACAACTCGACTTCTTTGGCTCAAAGGGAGCAGGTTTTTAAAAAAAGCAAGGACGAGGTAAAGCAAATCGCCGTTGCTGGCGCAAAACTTTGCAAGAGCGTGGCGAGCGAGGTTGAGGGTAATTTTCGCTTTGAGTATTCGCCTGAAAGTTTTACGGGAACGGAGCTTGATTATGCGCTTGAAGTTTGCAACGAGGTTATAAGCGTGCTAAAACCGACACAGGATAAAAAACTTATCATAAATTTACCCGCCACTGTGGAGATGAGCTTGCCACACATTTATGCAAGTGCGGTAGAATATATGTCAAAGAATTTAAACGAGCGTGAAAATGTGATTATTTCACTTCACCCGCACAATGACAGAGGTTGTGCGGTGGCTGCTGCGGAGCTTGGACTTTTAGCAGGTGGCGATAGAGTGGAGGGGACGCTTTTTGGAAATGGCGAGCGCACGGGAAATGTCGATATTATCACTTTGGCGATGAATTTATACACGCACGGTATAGACCCAAAGCTTGATTTTAGCGACATTCCACGCATTTGCGAGCTGTATGAAAGGGTGAGTAAAATGCGCGTGTATGAGAGACAGCCTTATTCTGGTAAGCTTGTGTTTGCAGCCTTTTCAGGCTCTCATCAAGATGCGATTGCTAAGGGTATGGCTTGGCATAAAGAGCGAGAAAATGGCTCTTGGAGCGTGCCATATCTGCCCATAGACCCAAAAGATGTGGGGCGCGTGTATGAAAGCGATGTCATACGCATAAATTCGCAAAGCGGCAAGGGCGGCATAGCCTATGTGTTGCACGCGCAAGGTATTGATTTGCCTGTGGCGTTTAGAGAGAGCTTTTCTTACTTTGTCAAGGACATTTCAGACAAGGCGCACAAAGAGTTAAGCGCTGATGAAATCGTGCAAATTTTTCACAAAGAATTTGTAAATCTCACCGAGCCTTTGAGCGTGCCGCACTTTGAATTCAGCAAAAAAGAGCAAATTTTTGTTGAAATGCAGCTTGTTTTTAAGGGAGAAAAAAAGCTTATTAAAGGTTTTGGTAATGGGCGTTTGGACGCTGTGGCAAATGCCTTGCGTGAAAATTTAGGACTTAAATTTGAAATACTTGATTATAGCGAGCATTCCTTGCAAGAAGGCTCTACTTCGCAGGCTATTTCTTATGTGCAAATTGAATGCGCTGACAAAAGGCACTTTGGCGTGGGTATAGACACAGATATCATCACTGCTTCGGTGTTTGGACTGATAAGCGCGATAAATTTGAGTTTGAGATAAGGCAAATTTAAGGCGAGTTATGGATATTTTCAAAAGGACAATGAGCTTTGTGCGTGAATTTGTTGATGATTTGTGTGTATCTCGCACTCTAAACAAACAAATAAATGACAATTTTAACAAGGCTCGTTTTTGGTATTTAGCCCTAGTAGTAGGCGTTTTAGCCTTGCTTTTAACCGCGCTTAATTTCTTTGGCTTTGATGAACCACAAGTATATCCGCAAATTCAAAGGGATATTTTTTTAAGCCTTAATGCGCTTTGGCAAAACGCGCCCACCATAGCGCACAATCTCACTCAGCTAGGCGATGCAAGCGTGGTGTTTGCGCTTTTGCTGTGCTTTGCGCTCATTGCGCCTAAACTTTGGGAGGCGCTCATTGCCGCTTCTTTGCTCTCTGTCGTGCTTACGCCTTTTCTTAAAGCATTTTACGCTATGCCACGCCCTGCACGAGCTTTTGGGGACAATGCCTTTTATATCATCGGCGAAAAGCTAATGGGCGTAAATAGCTTTCCATCAGGGCATACGACAACGATTTTTACCACAGTTTGCGTGCTGCTTTTTGCCTTTATGCCACGCACGCTCAAATGGCGTTTGCCCTTTATCATAAGCCTTGTTTTGCTTGGCGTGCTTGTTGGACTTTCGCGCGTTGGCGTTGGGGCGCATTATCCGCTTGATGTGCTAGCAGGCTCACTTCTTGGGTGCGTGTGTGGGCTTTTTGGCGTGCTTGTAGCGGGCAAAACGCGCCTTTTTGCGTGGCTCAATTCTCGCTATGGCTTGCTTGTTTTTGCCCTTATGAGCGCGCTTGGCGTGGTGATGATGCTCAAACACATAAATAAATTTAACCTTTTTATCTTTTATCCAGCACTTCTTTGTGCGTTTGTTTGCCTTTTTGCCACACTTCGGGCGTATTTTGCAACCAACTTAAATTCAAAAAACGAGGCTAATCCCATAGCCTTTATCTTCATCATCAGCGCACTTTGGATAGTGTTTTTTCATTTTCCTTTGCTTGAATTTTTGCGCTCAAACCTTGAATTTAACTCATTTAGCGGGGCTTTGCTCTTTGTTTCTCTTGTGCTTTTTTGCTTTGCACTCACCTTGCTTTTGCCCCTTTTGCTTGCGCTCATTTCTTTTAAACTCACAAAAATTTACTTTGTGCTTTTCACGCTTACAAACGCTTTGGCTGTGTATTTTGTCTCAACTTATGGCGTGTTTTTAGACAAGACAATGATGGGTAACCTTTTTAACACCAACCCAGCAGAAGCGGGCGAGTTTTTGTCCTTAAAAATGGCTTTGTGGATAGTTGTGCTAGGCATTGTCCCTGCTTGCTTTTTGTTTGCCTTAAAGCTTGCAAAACCCGCCCGCAAAACACTTGCTAAATTAAGCACTTTGTCGCTTTTAACGCTCATCTTGCTTGCTTTTATCAATTTTTCAAATTTGTTGTGGATTGACAAGCATTCAAAGCAACTTGGTGCTTTGGTTATGCCTTATTCTTACCTTATCAACTCTGCGCGTTTTGTTGGGGGCGAGCTTGCTAAAAACAAACGCGAAATTTTACTGCCTGATGCAAGCATTGCAAATGACAAAAAAGCTGTTGTGGTGCTGGTTATAGGCGAGTCGGCGCGTTTAAAAAATTTCTCACTTTATGGATATGAACGCGAGACGAATCCGCTTCTTTCGCAGGTGCAAGGTTTAAGGCATTTTTATGCCAAATCAAGCACCACTTACACGAGCGCGTCTGTGAAAAATATGCTCTCACACAAGGATACTTCGGCGTTGTATGAGATACTGCCAAATTATCTTTCGCGTGCTGGCGTGAGCGTGGTGTGGCGTTCGGCAAATTGGGGCGAGCCTCCGCTTCACTTGCCAAGCGAAAATGTCTTGCGTTACAGCGAGCTTTCGCAAAAATACCCTAAGATTGATGACAGCTATGAAAGCGCGCTCATCGCAAATTTAAGCGAAGAAATAAAAAAAGCAAATTCCCCCAAAGTGCTGATAATCCTACACACAAGCACGAGCCACGGACCAACATATTATAAAAAATATCCGCCCGAATTTGAAAAATTCACGCCCGTGTGTAGGAGTGTTGAGCCAAAGGGCTGCTCGCAAGATGAAATCATAAACGCCTATGATAACACTATCCTTTACACAGACTTTTTGCTAAATTCCATCATCAAAGAGTTGCAAGGGCTTGATGGCTTTCAAAGCTCGCTTATATATGTGAGCGACCACGGCGAGAGCTTGGGCGAAAACGGCGTATATATGCACGGCATACCGCTAGCCTTTGCGCCAAAAGAGCAGTATGAAATCCCATTTATCGTGTGGAGTTCGCGCCCTAATGCCATTAAAGACTTGCAAGAACTTTCGCATTTTTATGTTTTTCACAGCGTTTTAGCCTTTTTAGGCGTTAAAAGCGAAGTTTTTGATGAGAATTTGAATTTGTTTAAGTAAAAGCTAAAAGTGCGTTTGGGTTAAATTTTTAGCGCATTTATCAAGCGCAAAACAAAAAGTGCTATAATGCAAATTTCAAAAAGCAAAAAGGACAGCAAATGAGTATGACTATGTCGCAGAAAATTTTAGCCGATAAATGCGGTTTGCCACGCGTTGAGCCAAATCAGCTCATAATGGCAAAGCTTGATATGGTGCTGGGTAATGATATAACCACGCCTGTGGCGATAAACGCCTTTAAAAAAGCTAAATTCAGCAAGGTTTTTGACAAGGACAAAATTTCGCTTGTAATGGACCATTTTGCGCCAAACAAGGACATAAAAGCCGCCACGCAAAGCCAGCAGTGCCGTTTTTTTGCTAACGAATACGAAATTTCACATTATTATGATGTTGGCAATATGGGCGTAGAACACGCACTTTTGCCCGAACAAGGCATAGTTACAACGGGGGATTTAATCATCGGCGCAGACAGCCACACCTGCACTTATGGGGCTTTGGGGGCTTTTTCCACAGGGGTTGGCTCAACTGATATGGGCGTAGCGATGGCGACAGGCAAGGCGTGGTTTAAAGTGCCTTCGGCGCTTAAATTTAACATTACAGGCAAGTTAAAGCCCTTTGTGAGCGGCAAAGATGTGATTTTGCATATCATCGGGCAAATCGGCGTTGATGGGGCTTTGTATAAGAGTATGGAATTTAGCGGTTCGGGGCTTAAAAATCTTACTATTGATGATAGGCTTTGCATAGCAAATATGGCGATAGAAGCAGGGGCGAAAAATGGGATTTTCGCGGTTGATGAAATCACGCTTGCTTACACAAAAGACAGGTGCAAAAGAGCGCCAAAGGTGTATGAAGCCGATGAAAACGCACAATATGAAAAAATCTTTGACATAAATTTAGACGAAATACCGCACACCGTGGCGTTTCCGCATTTGCCAGAAAATGCTCGCACAAGCGATGAGTGGGGCGAAGTGAAAATCGACCAAGTGGTGATAGGCTCTTGCACGAACGGGCGTTTTAGCGATATGAAAGCAGCGGCTGAGCTTTTAAAGGGGCGCAAAATCGCTAAAAATTTGCGCTGCATAGTCATACCCGCCACGCAACAAATTTATTTGGATTGCATAAAGGCTGGGTATTTAAAGATTTTCATCGAAGCAGGCTGCGTGGTATCAACGCCAACTTGCGGTCCTTGTCTTGGCGGATATATGGGGATTTTAGCGGCAAATGAAAAATGCGTTTCGACAACGAACCGCAACTTTGTCGGGCGAATGGGACACACCACAAGCGAGGTTTATCTCGCATCGCCAGAAGTAGCCGCCGCAAGCGCGATAAAGGGCTTTTTAAGCACACCTGAGCAAGTTTTGTAAGGAAAGAAATGGAAAAATTTGAGTCGTTTTTTAATAAATTTGTGATGTTTGCATTATTTGCAGGTATTGGAACACCGATATATCTTTTAATTATGGATAGCTGGAAAAGTGCGTTATTGTTGTTTGTTGCTTATAATATAGTTTTTATGTTAAATGGATTTGGAGTAGTGCTAACTAAACTAAAACAAATCAATATAGATTTTTTTATTTTATCTGCAATTTTTCTTATAGTTGTAATAGTGCCACACATAATTTTAGTAGTCATTGTGTGCGCATTTTTGTGGGATAGTTTTGATGGTATGTTTATGGGTATATTTTTTATTTCAAATATTTGCTATGGTATAATAATGGCGCTAATAAGTTTTGCATTTGTAGGAATGGCACGAGATGATATTGAACGGAAACAAGCCGAACTAGCCGAAGTGAAAAAAAGAGAACAGCAAGAAATTATTGAAACAGCAGTGAGAAATGCTTTAAAAGATTATAAAAATAAAGAGTAGTGGATTGCCACGACTTGCTTTCGCAAGTGGTGTAATGACGATTTATTGTTATATTGAGCGTAGCGAAATATCTCAAAATAAACAGAGATTCTTCGCCTACGGCTCAGAATGACAATGTCGCAATGACACGCACGAAGTGTATGTGAATAAAATGTGATAAGGCGAAAGATTTGCGAGGAAGTTCGTGGGTTGCGCCGTGAAAATCAAGCAAAGCATACTTTATCGTATGTGAGCGCAGATTTTCGCAATCTCCGCGAAATTCGCGCAAAGATAAGCCGTTAAAGAAAGGAATTGTAAAATGAAAATTAAAGGTTTTTCGCACAAATACGCTGACAATGTCGATACTGATGTCATCATACCCGCTCGCTATCTTAACACAAGCGACACCAAAGAGCTGGCTAGTCATTGTATGGAGGACATTGACAAGGATTTCACGCGCAAGGTAAAAGCGGGCGACATTATGGTCGGCGGGTGGAATTTTGGCTGCGGAAGTAGCCGCGAACACGCTCCCATAGCGATTAAAGCAAGTGGCATTTCTTGTATCATCGCAAAGAGCTTTGCTCGCATTTTTTACCGTAACGCCATAAACATAGGACTTGCCATCATCGAAAGCGAAGAAATCGCCGACAATATCAACGCTGGCGATGAGGTGGCTATTGATTTTGACAAGGGCGAGATAAGAAATTTAAGCTCGGGCAAGACTTATAAAACCCAGCCTTTTCCGCCCTTTATCCAAGAAATCATCAACGAGGGCGGTTATATCAACTATATCGCCAAAAAGGAGGGCAAATGAAAGCGCAAATTGCCGTGATAAAAGGCGATGGCATAGGGGTTGAGATAATTGACGGCGCATTGAGCGTGCTTGAAAAAATAGAGCAAAAATTCAACCACAGCTTTGAGTGCAAAGAAGTGCTGATGGGCGGTGCAGCCATTGATGCAGTGGGCGAGCCGTTGCCAAATGAGACTTTGAAAGTTTGCAAGGACAGCAACGCCGTGCTTTTTGGGGCGATAGGCGGTGCGAAATGGGACAAACAGCCGCCCAACAAACGCCCAGAAGCAGGGCTTTTGCGCCTACGAAAAGAGCTAGGGCTTTTTGCGAATTTGCGCCCAGCCACGCTTTTGCCACAGCTTGCAACTTCTAGCCCTTTAAAGGCTGAAATTTTAGCTCAGGGCATTGATTTTGTGATGGTTAGAGAGCTTATCGGAGGGATTTATTTTGGCGAGCATAAACGCCTTGAAATTGACGGCGAGGAAAACGCCCAAGATACCTTGCTTTACAGCGTTTCGCAAATCACGCAAATCGTCAAAGTCGCCTTTGAGCTAGCAAATTCACGCGCTAAACGCCTTGTGTGCGTGGATAAAGCAAATGTTTTGGAGTCAAGCCGTCTTTGGCGCGAAGTGGTGCAAAGCGTGGCAAAGGCTTATCCTGCTGTGAAATTTGAGTTTATGCTTGTGGATAATGCGGCTATGCAGCTTTGCAAAAACCCAGCGCAGTTTGATGTCATCGTTACTGAAAATATGTTTGGCGACATTTTGAGCGATGAGGCGAGCGTTTTGACAGGCTCTTTGGGCGTGCTGCCCTCAGCGTCTTTGAGAGATGATAAATTCGGGCTTTACGAGCCTATACACGGCTCAGCACCAGATATAGCGGGCAAGGATTTGGCAAATCCTATCGGCACTATTTTGAGTTTTGCTATGCTTTTGGAGTTGAGTTTAGGGCTTGCAAATGAGGCAAAAGCGGTGCGAAGTGCGATAAATTCGGTGCTTGATAAGGGTTACCGCACGGCTGACATTATGAGCGAGGGTTGTGAGCAAGTGGGTTGTGCGAAGATGAGCGAGCTTGTTTGCGAGCATTTGCAAGGGTAAATTTGAGCTTGAATTTATCTTTAAAATTCAAATCAAAGCCCTAAAATTTAGGCAAAGGACAAAAAATGACAAATTTGCAAATCATCAGCGCGATGCTTAATTTACAGCAAAGGCTCAATGATGACACAAACGGCGCAGGCTGGGAGGAAGGCTACACGCGCGAGGGCAAGCTGATAAGCTGGCGGCGGTGCATTTATATGGAGTGCGCCGAGCTTATCGACTCTTTTGCGTGGAAGCACTGGAAAAACATTGCCGCGCCTACTAATTGGGACAATGTCCGCATTGAGATAGTGGATATTTGGCACTTTGTGTTGAGTTTGCTGCTTGAAGATGGCAAGAGCAAGGCGGAGCAAAGCTTGGAGCAAATCGCCGAAGAAGTTTGCTCGGTGAGTCATTTTGATGAGTTTTGCAAGGAAAAAGGCACGCCTGAGGATGCCGATATGTATGGGGTTTTAAACGACATAGAAGTCATCATACACAAGTGCAGCGGCTTTGGCTTTGATTTGGGTGAGCTTTTGAGCGCTTATTTCGTGCTTGCGATGAAATGCGGGTTGAATTTAGAGGCTTTGTATCAAATTTATATCGGCAAAAATGTGCTAAACAAATTCCGTCAAAACAACGGCTACAAGGACGGCTCATACAAAAAAGTATGGGACGGAGTCGAAGATAACGAGGTTTTAAACGAAATTTTAAAAAGCGAGCTTGACTTTGAGCGCATTTACAAAGAGCTTGAAAAGCGTTATCAAGCGGTAAAATGAGCCACGACTCAACGCTTAATTTTTGCATTTATACGCTATGGCGTCCATAAGATACTCTTTTGGGTAGGACGCTGGCACATAAAAGCCCGTTTCATAGGGGTAAAAGCTGCGAGTGGCGTAAAAGCCATCAGTTGCGCTAATGCTGTCCGTGCCGATGATGACAAGCGTGTCCGCTCCCATCGCATAAGCCTTGTTTTTCAGCTCATTTTTAGCTGAATTTCGCAGTTCGAGCAAGGACAAATTGCCTTGTGTGTTTCTTTTGTATCCTTGAATTTCGCCAAGCCTAACGCAGTTTGATGGCGCATTTGGGGCAAACTGCACCACGCTTGCCTCATCAAGCAACGGCGTGATAGAGCTTTTAGCACAGGCGCACAAAAGTGCGGCGATGATGAGAGTAAAAACAAATCCAAAGGCTTTCATAGCTTTCCTTGTCAAAAATTTAAGGCATTATAGCATTAAATTAACACTATGGAGCAAATGCGCAAGATTTTGCTGATATTTGCTAGAATTTTACTCGCTTTAAACTTGTTTAAAACTTACAAAAATTTAGAATTTAGCCTTTTGCTTGGTATTTTGAGTCTTTTAAAGCCTTTTTTTGTGAAAAATGCGCTTGATAGGTGCTTTGATGTTTGAGGATTATCACAAATTTAGTTGTTTTGTCATTTTGAGTGGAGTGCGTTAGCACAAAGCGAAAAATCCAAAGTATTTAAAACACACTTTAAATTTATGGATACTTTGCTTCGCTCAGTATAACAAGGGATTTGCAACTTATTTTGTCATTTTGGGCAAGTAAAACGAGTCTTACCCTAATAATTTGATTTCATTTTCGTGTGAATTTATACACTATATTTAGTTTAATTAAGGCAAACAACACAAAATTCAGCAAAAATTTAAATTCCCCTTGACAAGTTTTTCAAAAAAAAGTATAATGCCACATTTTTTATGAAAGGATAAGCGATGAGTTTTCACGCAAATGCTGATTTTACCACTGCTAGCGCACAAGCTACACGCGCTTATGCCTTTATGATGAGTATGCACACGCTCGTGTGCTGATATTTCCTTTTTTCTCGCATTGAGCGCTTAACCCCCGAATTTAAGTCAAGCATTTGTTAAACAAATGTTTTCACAAGCTAAAAGTGTTTTAAACGCTTTTTAAAACGCCAAAATTTAACGAAAGGACAAAAAATGGCAAACTTAACACACAACAACTTCACACCAAACACACTCTCGTTGCACGCTGGATACAGCTACGACAAGCAAAGAACGCTCAGCGTGCCTATTTATCAAAGCTCAGCTTACAACTTTGAAAGCCTAGCGCAGGCAGCAGCGCGCTTTGGGCTGCAAGAGCTTGGCAATATCTACTCGCGGCTTACAAACCCCACTGTGGATACACTCGCAAGCCGCCTTGCAGCCGTTGAGGGCGGGGCTTTTGGCACGGTTACGGCAAGCGGTTCGGCGGCGATTTTTTACGCTGTGGTGAATTTAGCGCAAAATGGCGACAACATTTTGTATTCCAACAAAATTTACGGCGGCTCGCAAACGCTTTTCGTGCATACTTTGAAACGCTTTGGCATAGAGGCGCGAGTGTTTGACATAGATGATTTGTCAAGCATAGAGCCTTTGATAGACGATAAAACCAAGCTTATTTTCTTTGAAAGCCTTTCAAATCCGCAAATCTCCATAGCCGACACAAGAGCTATCACAAAGATAGCCCAAAAACACGGCATTGCAACGATATGCGACAACACAGTCGCCACGCCGTTCTTGCACCGCCCGTTTGATTACGGCGTGGATATAAGCATTCACAGCCTTACGAAGTATATCAATGGACACGGAAGCGCACTAGGCGGGGCTATCATCGAGCGAAACGGCTTAAACGAGCTTATCAAGGGCAACAAACGCTACCCAGCCTTTAACACGCCCGATGAGAGCTATCACGGGCTAGTGTATGCGAGCTTGGAGTTGCCTATTTTCAGCATTCGCATTATCACGGAGTGGCTGCGAAACATAGGTGCAACACTGAGCGCACAAAATGCGTGGGTGCATTTGCAAGGGCTTGAAACGCTCGAACTTCGCATAAACAAGCACTCCAACAACGCCCTAGAAATCGCTGAATTTTTACAAGCTCACCCGCTCATCGATGAAGTGAGCTACCCTGCGCTCAAATCAAGCCCTTATCATAGGCTTTTGAACGAGTATTTTGCGGGCGGCAAGGCAAGCGGGCTTTTGAGCTTTGAGGCAAAGAGTGCTGAGGCGGCGCGCAAGATTTGCAACGAGCTTGAACTCTTTTCTATCACCGCAAACATAGGCGACAGCAAATCGCTAGTGATACACCCTTACTCGACTACGCATTCGCAGTTAAGCGAGGCTGAATTTAAGAGTGCTGGTATCACGCCAAAGACGGTGAGACTCAGCGTGGGGCTGGAAACGGCGCAGGATTTAATCGCTGATTTGAAAAAGGCGATTGAAAAATAGGGGGCTTGGCTTTTGAGTGCTTTTTAGGGAGACGCTTACGCAAGGCTTTAAGCCTTGCTCCGCTTGCTTCGCAAACTTCGCTTGATGAACTTAAATATTCTATCTACGCTCGTTTGCTCGCACAACCCTAAAAATCATCTCAAAATCCTATGCCTTGTTGAATTGTAGCTAAAATTCACTCTTAAAGCGTGAATTTAAAATGCACGAAACGCAATTTGTTATAAAACAGACAAAGGTGCAGGATTTGCGATGAATTTTGTGGGTTGTGCCGAAAAAAGCGAAATGAGCGCACTCGTGTGTGGATTTACGAGCTTTTTTCAAACTCCCGCAAAAGTCGCGCAAATACAAGCCGTTTTAAAAAATTAAAAAAGGACAAGAAAATGCCACTTATTATACCTGAAAAAATCCCAGCTTTCAAGCTTTTGAAAGACTTTGTCTTTGTTATGGGCGAAAAACGCGCCACGCACCAAGACATTCGCCCCTTAAAGGTGCTGATTTTCAACCTAATGCCGACTAAAATTGAGACTGAAAATCAACTTTTATCCTTGCTTGGCAACTCGCCCTTGCAAATTGAAATCACGCTTTTAAAAACCAAAAGTTATGAGAGCAAAAACACGCCAAAAAGCCATTTAGACAGCTTTTATGTGAGTTTTGATGAAATCAAAGGCACAGATTTTGATGCAGCCATTATCACAGGCGCGCCCATAGAGCATTTGGACTTTGAAAAGGTGCGTTATTGGAATGAGCTTTGCAAGATAATGGATTATTTAAGAAAGCACTCCACAAGCACTATGTATATTTGCTGGGGTGCTATGGCTGGGCTTTATCACTTTCACGGCGTTGAAAAGATTATGCTCAAACGCAAACTTTTTGGGATTTTCAAGCACGAGTTAAAGAGCAAGGATATTATTTTATCGGGCTTAAATGAGATTGTAAATCTGCCACACTCGCGCCACTCAACCATCGATGAAAAAGCCGTGCGACAAAATGCGAATTTACAAGTGCTGCTTGAAGGCAAAAAAAGCGGCATTACGATGATAAAGGACGACAAGGACATTTTTATGCTCGCACACCCCGAATACTCGAAATTTACGCTTGATGAAGAGTATAAAAGAGACTTAGCAAAGGGGCTTAAAATCGCTAAACCCAAACGCTACTACGACAAGAGTGGCAAGGTGAAAATGTCGTGGCGAAGCTCGGCGTCCGTGCTGTTTGCGAATTGGCTGAATTTAGTTTATCAAGAAACGCCTTTTGTGCTTGGAAAATGAGAACGCTTTGCGATATTTGTGGCAAATCAAGCTTAAAATACCACAAAAGCAAAACAAATTTGGAATGCAATTTGCTTATCTTTGCTAAACGCACAAAAAAAAGCAAAACAAAAAAAGGTTCAAGCGATGACAAATGCCATAAATTTGCAGGGTTTTTACACGACATTTACACAAAGTGCCACAAAACAAAACGCTAGTCAAAGTGCTGATTTTCAAAATTCTTTGAGTGATTATCAAGCAAATATGGAAAAACTATGGCACAATAATGCGACTGATGAAACCGACCTTAATATGCAAATTTATTCCAAAAGCCAAAGCATACTCGGCGAAGTGTCGCAAAGTCGTTATGAAAGGACGCTAAAATCTTTGCTTGCGAAAGTGCAAAATTTTATGCAGGGCATTCAAAAGGATAGCTTCGCTTATGATTTTGTAGATGACATTTATGGAAATGTTATATTTTGGGCTGAACCAGAAAAAGTTTTCATCAAAAATAACCGCAGCAACCCACACGAAAAAGCTAACACACTCGCACTCGTGCAAGAAAGTAAAAATAAGTTTTTGAATGCTTTGGAAAACAAAAGTGCAAGCGTAAGCCAAGAATTTAAACAACTAAAAGATAGCCTTGAATTCTATTGGGGTTGTTTAGAAATGGTTCGCACTTCGTTTTTGCCGTTTTTTGCTGCCTTTAAAAGCGAATTTAGCGAAAGCGAAATGCAAGAAATCATCGATGAACTAGCAACCATTCAGGCATATAACGACTACAAAGCCCATAACATAAGCCTTGCAGATGGCTCTACTATCTCGTGGAGTCGCATAAATGGACAAATGACAATAAAAATCAACGAATTTGACATAAACACAGCCCTTGAAAACGCAGACAAGGCACTTACTGAAATGGAAAATTTTAAAACCTTGCTTGAAATGTTTAAACAAAGAGAGAATTTAAGTGGCTTGGAGAGTGGTTTAAATAGTGAAAATTTACACTCAAATTTAACAAATTCAAGTGAAAATTCAAAAGAAAATTCAAATTTACAAACAAAATTAAATTTGATAAATTCAAGCACAAATTCAAAGCAAAATTTAAATTTTAATACGCTAAATTCGAGCGAAAATTTAATAGCAAATTTAAATGCAAATTCCACTCAACAAAGTGAAATTTTCGCTCCAAACAGCATAAATTTAAGTTTGCAAAATTCAAATCATCGCTTTACAATGCTCGTAGAAAGTGAGAATGTAACGAGCATTATCAATAGCCAAAGCGCAAATGGCGACACCATCATCGGTATGTGGAATCCTGCGATTAGGGAAAAAGGCGCACAAGAGACAAGTAGATATTTGTCAAATTTAATCAACAGCAACAGCAAAGTTGCGCAAAAACCTAGCAAAGCAGAGTTTGAAAGGGCTGTGAAAAATATCTCTACCTTGATGAACGAACTTAAAAATTTCGTGCGTAGCGAGCAAGGATACAGCCAGCTGAGTGTGGATTTGCAGTATCTTGCGCCTGATGATTATGAGCGCACACTTTATGAAAGTATGCAAAAAAGCTCTAATGATAGCTATGATAGCCTATGGATGGGAGCGCAAATCTTTTTTGATTTCTTAAATGACAAGGTAAGTGGCTTGCCAAAAGATGAGATAAACGCCTATATATCGACTATCCAAGCTTATCTTGTCGCTACAAAATTAAATACAAACGAGTTAAAACTGACTCAAAACAGCTTAAATTTTAACAGCGAAAATTTAAAATTAAATTCAAACGACAGCCTTTTGAAAGAGCTTTTAAAGAGTGTTTGAAAGGTGTTTAAATAGGAATTTGGAATGAAAATTGCTTGTAAATTTGCAAAAAATTTAGTTTTTAAAAAAAGCAAAATTCAAAAAAGGTAGCAAGCGATGAATAGCATTTTTTCTACGCAAAATGAGGCAAATTCCATAGCTCAAATTGCTCTTACAAAAAAGCAGCAGCAAGAGAACAGCGGAGCTAAATTTGGTAATGTTTTGTTTGAAAAACAGCTGACAAAATTAAGTGATTTAGCAAACGCAAACACAATGCTTTTAGCAAAATCAAGCCTTACGGCAGAGCAAACGCCCATAAATACTGACAATTTAAATGCTCAAAACAACCTTTTTGTGCTCAAATTCAGCACAAATCAAAGTGTTTCAAAGACTAATGATATACTCTCATCGTTGCTTGCTAGTGTCAATGAAAACACCGCAAATCCAACGCTTTATGGGTATAGTGTCGATAGTAAAGGCTTTATGGGACTTGATTTTAATCTCGCTGCTGGTTTGCCACAAGACTTTAAAATCCATTCAAGCACGCTTGAAGAAATTTGCAATATCAACACAAACCTCAGCATTTTAAAGCAAACAGCTGAGTATTACGGACAGCCGTCTTATTTTAGTAATATCGACATAGCTTATACATTTAAATGGAATTATACTCTTTTTTCACAGCTGGCTGATTTGAGTTTTGGGGGTAAGACGAGTTTTAGCGAGACTGATTTAGCAGCGTTGCCAAAGGGTTATAGCCGTGATTATCATCATACTGATAGTATGTATGACAAGGTAACGCAAATGCCCAAACTCACAGCTATATATAAAGACGAACAAGCTTTAAAAGAAGCGCAAGAGCTTGGGTGGGAGCTTTTCAAAAACAGCGTTGAAGTGGTAATAGGAGCGCAAGAAATCGATTGGACACCGCAGAGGCTAAACGGCGAAAAAACTTGGCAGCCATTTAACCCCGATATGTCTATGTATAAAAACGGTGAAAACTACACACTTGAAGCACTTTTCGTGTCTTTTATGAATGGTAATGTGATAAATGGTGGACAAACGCAAATCAACCCCTATATAGAGACTATGCAAAGGCTCATCGAAAAGGAAGGTGAAAGGATAAGCATAATGCTAACAAGCTTTGAAAAGTTGGCTAAGGGTGAGGCAAATTTAAACGAAATTTTAAAAGCAGCTTTGGAAAAAGGTTTGCTTGATATGGATTTATATGCGAACGAGCAGGGCAAAAGGCTGTCAAAGATGACAAACCCTACCGAGCTTGAAAGTTTTTATGATGAATTTAAAACCGCCCAAGCAAATGGCTACAAGCCAAATCAAACAAAAGCAACAACATATATCAACAACCTTTATAAAGAATTTATGCCACAAATTCAAGCCCTTTACGCAAAATACGGGGTGTAAAGATAAATTTAATGAAATTTTTTATATTCCTTTTTCTCTTTGTAAGTTTAATGTGGGCTGAATTTAAAGCTAAATCTATCCAAGAACTTAAAAACACAAATTTTGTTCGTCAAAATTATGAAGAATCTTGCGGTGCGGCAAGCCTTGCAAATGTGCTGAATTTCTACTCTTTTAGGCAGTTTGGCGAAAAAGAAATTTTGGAGTTTTTACGGCAAAAAACCGATATGCTTTCCTTTGCCGAGCTTAAAAGCGTGGCGATGAAAATGGGCTATGAAAGTGAGGGATTTTTGCTTGAAAGGGCGCATTTAGATGAGATAAGCACACCTTTGCTTGTAAAAATAGAAAACGACCCTCGTTTTCCGCATTTTGTGGTGGTGTTAAATCAAAAAGGCGACTTCGTGCGGATTTTAGACCCAAATTTTGGTGCTTACACGGCGTCTAAAAAAGAGCTTTTTTCCGTGTGGGACAAGGATAAAAAAGGTGGATACGCTCTCATCATCTTGCCAAAGGACTTTCAAGGCTTTAAGGGCGAAAAGACACACTTTTTTAGCACGCATTTGCTTGATAAAATCAAAGTGAGATTTTAAGGCTTGTTTGATGAAAAAAATTCTTGTGCTTTTTATACCATAAACCCTTATTTGTCCTAGCTTTTGAAAGTTTTTGTTTAAAT
>OBCH01000193.1_pt1 | contig 15429 bp, 10 predicted proteins | sample 1495941 | NCBI WGS metagenome assembly OBCH01 (sample SAMN03418276, study PRJEB22391) | human gut metagenome | biome: human-gut; feature: organic feature; material: feces | host: Homo sapiens | place: Tanzania | collected 2013-01
ATCACATCGTTTATGCTAACCCTGGCAAGAGTAAGAGCCACGCCGTAGCCTAAATTTACGCCGCCGAAAAAGCCGCTTTCCTCCGCCACAAGTGAGCTTGTCGCTAGAAGTGAAGCCAGCACCACGCTTGTCGTTATTTTTTTCATCTTTGTCCTTTAAATAAAATTTCGCCACATTTTACCTTAAAAAAGATAAGTTAAGGTAAATGTTTGAAATGATTATCGACAAATTTTCTTAACAAAATAGGGTAGGGCTGAGTGAAATTTACATTATCATAAAATATAAATTTTGATAATTTTTAAAAACTAAATTTTTGCTTATTTTAAATTTTCGCTCCAAAAGCTCAAAAATTTACACTGAAAAAGACAAAGAAAATTCATCAAAAATTCACGCTAAATTTCGTGGATAAATTCAAATCACTCAAAAGGTAAAATGCTTTAAAGCTCTATATAATAAGATTTTATGATGATGAAAAGCGGGGGATTGTGTGAAAAGTATAAAAGTTTGAAAATTATAGTTTTCAATACAAAACAATAAAATTCAGCTCATTTTACCTTAACGCACATTTTTGTATGTCAAAATTCAGTTTAGTTTTAGATTTATTTTTATACTAATTGATTAAAATATATAGCGAAAAATTTACATTAGTACTGCTGTCATTTTGAGCAAAGTGTGTTAGCGCAAGGTGAGAATTCAAAGCAAAAACCTGCATTGTCATATTGAGCATTAGCGACTCAACGAGTTGCAAGGCGCAAGTTTTGTAGTAAAAAATCTCAAACGCTTGTCATATTGAGCCGTAGGCGAAATATCCACAGAATTTAAAATACACTTTAACTTTATGGATACTTCGCTTGCGCTCAGTATGACAAGGAATTTGTCATTTTGAGTGAGTGAAACGAGCGAAAAATCTATAAATTCCGTGCTAAATTTATGGATTGCCACGCAAGGCATTTACCTTGCTCGCAATGACGGCGGACTTTGTCATTTTGAGCCTTTATAAAAAAGGCAAAAAATCCACAATTTTTCGTTTTCACAACCCATTTTCAGTTATCCTTTCTCCGTGTTTTAAAATTTACACAACAATGCTAAAATTCCATAAACAAAAAGCTATAAAAAGCGGCGGAAAAAGACGATATAAGCCCAAAGATAAGGAAACACGATGAAATATCCACTTGATTGCGAGCCAGATTTTGGCAAGTCCCTACTCTTTTGGCTGTGCCGTTATGTGAAATTCAAGCTCAACTCGCTTTCAAACAAGGAGCTAAAAAGCCCGCAAGAGCTAGCGCAGGTGAATTTCGCCCTTTCAAAAGGCGTTTGGCACATTGACGAGCTAGATGCCCTTGTGAAAAAAGCCCGCAATGCTGGGCTTATCGGTGTCAATACCTACTTCAACCCGCTGAAAAAACTTTATGAATACCTTATGCTATACAAGCTACACTCGATGACACAGATAGATGAGGAGTTGCTCATTGAGATTTTGGCGAGCATTACGGCATCTTTGAGCGATGCGAGCAAGAAAAACTACCGCATAGCCGTGATAAATTTTTTTGACTTTTTAGACAAGCAAAACGAAGAGGACGGCAAAGCCCATTTGTTCGACATTCAGCTTAAAAGCTGGGCGGGCGTTGTGGGCGCAAAAGGCACGAAACTGCCCGAATTTATGAGCGAGGATGAGCTGAAAAAATTCCTTGACGGCGTGGAAAATGCGGATTTTAAGGCAAACACCACGCGCAACAAGCTCATCATCAAAATCATCATCTTTACAGGTATCCGTGTGAGCGAGGCTATCGGCATAAAGCTTGGCGACATTAGCGAAGAAAACGACTTGTATATTATCCGCATACGCGCAAAAGGCAACAAATACCGCATTGTGATGATAAAAAAAGAGCTGATAAAAGATTTACTGAATAATATCCCCATCAACTACGCCAACAAAGACAGCTACCTTTTCATCAATAAAAAAGGAACGCCGCTCACACAGGCTTATGTGAGCCGCATAGTCGAGCAAATACTCTTTAAATCGGGCATTCGCAAGCAAAAAAACGGCGCACATATGCTCCGCCATACCTTTGCCACCCTACTCTACAAGAAACAAAAGGATTTAGTGCTGGTCCAAGAGGCGCTAGGACACGCGAGCCTTAACACTTCGCGCATTTACACGCACTTTGACAGCGACAAACTCAAACTCGCCGCGCAAGTGGCACAGGATTTGAGCGAAAACAAGTGAATTTTAGGGCGTTTTTACTTGTCATTGCAAGAATTTTTTATGAGTGCAAACTCGCAACTATCCGCAGAGTGGCGAGTGTTTTCTGTGTCGTGCTGTCATTGTAAGCAAGACTTACGCGCCTTAGGTGATTCCACAAAAAAGTGTGTGGTATTTATAAAAAATTTCAAACAAACCCCTAAAAATTTCGTTATACTAGGTTACTTTCCCTTGTCATACCGATAAACCTTGTCATACTGAACACTTCTTTGCTCAATACCGATTTATTTTTTGTCATACTGAGCTTTTGGCGAAGTATCCATACAAAATACGGAGAACGGATTACTGAATGTGGCTATTAAAGCGACAAAAATAAATTTTCGCTTGAAGTGGCTAAATTGTATGTGCGCTTTAAAAAAAAACGAAAATTTAAAATTCACTCTTTTTACCTTGCGCTTTTTGCCACGCCGCTTTGCAAGCTTAAATTCCTACACCAAAATGCACCCCAAAAGTTAAATTCTCACACAAAAATACACTTTAAATCACACAAATACACCCCAAAAGCTAAATTTTCGCGCTAAAAACGCATTTTAAAAACACCTTGTCGCACGAAAGAAAGCGAGATAAATTTCTCACTCTCATCACACTCGTGTTTTTTGGTGCGGGCGCATTGACAAAAGTCTTTGACACAAGCTAGAAACGCCCAAACAGGCAGTGGCGCAAAAGCCGCACAAAAATAAAAAGCGAAAAATTTTCAAATTTTTTACTCACATTCTCAAACCTTAACGCGCCTTTAAAACAAAATTCGCTACAATATCATTTAAATTTTGCAAACGAGGACGCGCCGTGCTTGCTGACAAACGACTTTTTTACCTAGCCTGCATACTCATCACCATAGGCATAGTGTTTTCCTACTCACTCAGTGCCTTTGCGGTGCTTTATTTTGGCTATGATGAGTTTCATTTTTTTGTCAGACAGCTGTGTTTTGGGGGCAGCGGGATTTTGATAATGTTCGCACTCTCACGCTTTAACCCTGATGGGCGGGCGTTTGGGTATTTTATGGCTATTTTGCTACTCATCAGTTTCATCGCCATCATCATCTTGCCCTTTTTGCCCGCAAATTTAGCCACAGCAAGCGGCGGAGCTAAACGCTGGATAAGGCTTGGAGCGATTTCCATAAGCCCTGTGGAGTTTTTTAAAATCGGACTCATCTACTTTCTAGCGTGGTCCTACACAAGGCGCATTGACGAGAGTAAAAAGGCGATAAAAAGCGAATTTCTCATACTCTTGCCCTACTCCATCGCCTCAGCCATCGTCATAGGCTACATTTATCTCACGCAAAATGACTTGGGGCAAAGCGTCATCAGCATTTTTCTTGTCTTTGCGCTCGCCTTTTTCGCTGGTGCAAGCAAAAGGCTCTTTGCTGGGGCTTTGGCGCTGGCTATGATGATAGGCATTTTGATGATTTTCAGCAACGAAAGGCGCGCGCAGCGAATGCAGCTGTGGTGGGGCAACATACAAGACGCCTTTTTACCGCTCTTTCCCGAGTGGCTGGCAAATGTGCTTAAAGTAAGCAGTAACGATGAACCTTATCAAATCTCACACTCACTCAACGCCATCGCGCACGGCGGGTTTTTTGGCGAGGGCTTGGGGCTTGGCATTTTTAAGCTGGGTTTTTTAAGCGAGGTGCATACGGACTTTGTTTTATCGGGCATTGCGGAGGAAGTGGGACTTTTGGGCTTGGGTGTGGTGTGTGCACTGTATTTGCTTTTAATTTTGCGTATATTTAAAATAGCAGGACACTGCGAAAACAAGGTGCATTTTATTTTCTGCTCAGGCGTTGCTCTGCTCTTGCTTTTCTCGTTTTTTATGAACGCCTTTGGCATTATCTCGCTCACTCCGCTTAAAGGCGTGGCTGTGCCGCTTTTAAGCTATGGTGGCAGCTCAATGTGGGCGATTTGCATAGGGCTTGGTTTTGTGTTGATGATTTCTAAAAAGGTGCGTTTATGAAGATAGCTATTACAGGCGGTGGCACGGGCGGGCATTTAAATATAGCCAAATGCTTGCTCGAAGCGGCGTTAAGTTTAGATTTAGAGTGTATTTACATAGGTTCGCAAAGCGGACAGGATAAAAAGTGGTTTGAAAATGAGATGAAATTTAGTGCAAAATACTTTTTGCCAAGCAGCGGCGTAGTCGATAAAAAGGGCTTTGCTAAGGTAAAATCCTTTTTTCATATCTTAAATTTAAGTTTCACCGCTCAAAAAATCCTAAAACACAACCAAATTCAAGCCGTTTTCAGCGTGGGCGGATACTCAGCCGCAGCGGCTAGTTTTGGGGCTTTGCTTGCGGGCGTGCCGCTTTTTTTGCACGAGCAAAACTCAAAAAGCGGAAGCTTAAATTCACTCTTAAAGCCCTTTGCAAAGGGCTTTTATACGGCGTTCTCGCCCACGCCTATGCCTTATCCTGTGGCGGATAGGTTCTTTGAGGCGGCAAGAAAGCGAAAAGAGCTTAAAACGCTCATCTTTTTGGGCGGTTCGCAAGGGGCAAGTTTTATCAACGATTTAGCCTTAAAACTCGCCCCAAAGCTTAATGAAAAGGGCGTTTCAATCATTCATCAATGTGGCGAAAAAGACTTGCAAAAATGCCAAGAATTTTACGCAAATTCGGGCATAAAGGCTGACTGCTTTGCTTTTTGCGAGCATTTGGAGCAAAAGATGACTAAGGCGGATTTAGCTGTGTCTAGGGCTGGGGCTAGCACGCTTTTTGAGCTGTGTGCAAACGCCTTGCCAGCGGTGTTTGTCCCTTATCCTTATGCGGCGAAAAATCATCAATATTTTAACGCGAAATTTTTGCTTGACAAAGCCTTGTGTCAAATTTTTACCCAAGATGAGCTTAAATTTGATGCGAAAAACGACTATGAAAGCCTTTTAAATTCAATCTTTTCGATGAATTTAAGCCAAATTTCAAGCGAACTGCAAGCTGTGGCGCAAAAAAATGGCGCAAAAACCTTGCTTGAAAGGGCTTTGGGCGAAAGCGCGAAACAAAAAACCAAACGCTAGCACGCATTTGCAAAAATTCGCTAAATTTTCTTTCATCACCCTTGACAAAATAGCTTTGATTTAGTATAATCGCTCTTTTGTTTTGCTTTTGCAAGTGGCAAAAAAGGCTTGCAAAGGTGCATTTGTGGCGTCTCGCTAGCTCAGTCGGTAGAGCATCTCCCTTTTAAGGAGGGGGCCGTTGGTTCGAATCCAACGCGGGACACCAGAATTTAAGGGTTTGACCCTTTCGTCTAGCGGTCCAGGACGCCATTCTCTCTGTTTGGTAACAGAGGTTCAAATCCTCTAGGGGTCGCCACGGTTGTGTGGCAGCGTTTGCTTGCCGAAATGGTCGCTTAGCTCAGTTGGTAGAGCGCCACTCTTACAAAGTGGATGTCATAAGTTCGAGTCTTATAGCGACCACCATTTAAAATGCGGAAGCGCAGAAGCTAATGTGTGCTTTTTACAAGGCAAAAAGCTAGCTTGTGTGTCCGTTTTCCGTAGTTTGTCTCCGTATTTTGTAGTGCAGCGGTAGTTCAGCTGGTTAGAACGCCGCCCTGTCACGGCGGAGGTCGCGGGTTCGAGCCCCGTCCGCTGCGCCACAAGGCTTGGAAGTCCTTTATCACCCCGATAAACAAGGCTTTTCAAGCTGTCCTATGTCTCGTTAGCTCAGCTGGTAGAGCATCTGACTCTTAATCAGGCGGTCGTTGGTTCGATCCCAACACGGGACACCACTTTAAAAGGATTAAATTTGATTTTTTACAAACAAAATTTTTTAAAAAGCGAACTCAACAAGCTTGAAAAAGACGGACTTTTAAACGCCGAGCAAAAAGAGCGCATTTTCGCATATTATCAAATCTCGCCCACACAAACAAAGGCAAATTCGCCCTTGCTCGTGGTGCTTGCGGCGGTTTTGTTTTCGCTTTCACTCATCACGCTTGTAGGCTACAACTGGGAGCAAATTCCCGCTTTTATCCGCACCACGCTACTTTTAAGCACACTTTTATGCGCTCAAATCGCCCTTTATCTTTGCAAGGACAAAAGCCGAATTTGGAGCGAATTTGTAGGCATTTTAAGCAACTTTGTCTTGCTTGCAAATGTAGCCTTGCTTTCACAAATTTATCATCTTGGCGATGACACGGCAAATGCCTTTTTAGGTGTGGCTTTTGTGAGTTTGCTCGTGGCGTTTGCGCTTAAAAGCGGCTTTGTCTTTTGGCAAGCCTATATTTTCGCCATTATCGCCTTTTGCATAAATGCAGACGATGAAATTTTCACGCATTCTTTTGCCATTTTTGTGCTGTGTGGCTTTATCTTGCAAACGCAAAACGGCTCAAAAGCCCTTGCCTTTGTAAATTTTTTCGCCCTTTTGGCTTATCTTTACTTCGACTTCGCGCCTTGGCTTTTCAACGCGGTTTATGCCCCTTTTTCTAGGCTCTTTCCTTGCTTTGCTTTTCCATTTAGCCTTTTGTTTTTAGCCTTTAACGCGCAAAGCTACAAGCCTTACGCCCTTTTTACCTGCGCTTTGATGCTTATCGTTTTGCTTAATCTCTACGCTTCGCCCGATTTCATTGCGCCAACGCTCATCGGTATGAATTTTTCTTTCATTGAAATTTTGGTTTTGTTTGCGTTTTTAGTGCCTGCACTTTTAAATTTAGCCTTTAAACGATACTTTTTGGGCATTTTGGGCGTGTTGTTTTGGCTTGAAATTTATGGCTTTTTGAATTTTGCGCCGTATCGACTTTTTGGATATGGCTATGAATCCACGCTTTACCACATTTTTGCGCAAATTTTTTACTCCTTTTTAACGCTCATTTTTGGAGTATATCTCATCAAAGAAAAGTTTGTGTTGCTAGGCATTCTCACGCTTTGTGCGCTTGTTGTGGCGCGTTATATCCATTTGCTTGGGGACTACATAGGCGCGAGCATTATCTTTGCGATATTTGGTTGCATTTTGCTCATCATCGCACGCAAAAAGCAAAAAGGGGTGCAAAATGAAGCATAAATTCCTTGTGTTTGCCTTTGTGGCGCAGTTTGCACTCATCGCGCTTGTGTTTTTTAACGCCTATTTGCCCATACTTTTTGGCGATGAAGTGAAGTTGCGAGCGCGTGGATACGACCCGCGAGACATACTTTCGGGCAATTTTGTGCGTTTAAACTACGGCGTAAGCGTGGAAGAAAGCGAATTTAACGCCACTCAAAATAGAAAAAACTTTTTTGTCCTACTTGTCGATGAAAACAACAACGGCGTATTTAAATTTGGCGACATTGTGCTTGATGAGCCACAAAATGCGCTCTATGTCAAGGCAAAGCGCACTTATGTGTGGAGCGATACCCTAGTAATCGGGGCGGAGAAATACTTTGCGCCCAAAGAAAAGGCACTCGAAATCGAACGCAAGCTCAATGCTTTAAGAAGTGCTAGTGAAATTCCTTTGACGGGCAATGTCGAGTTAGAGGACGAATACATCGGCTTTGGCGCACTCGTTACGCTTAAAATTTACAAGGGCAAAGCTAGGATTGTGAATTTGGAGATTGTAGATGGCGCAAAAAATGACAATTTGCAAGGCAAGGCTGATGATGAGTTAGAGCCACTCACAGATAGCTTATGCACCCAAACGGGCATAGCTAAAACAAATTCTTGCGATGAAATTATCATAGAAGCAGATGATATTTCTAGCAAAGGCAAAGAAAGCAACAAAAGCGTGCAAAGTCCTGCAAAATAAGGCTTGTATAATATCTTTTTGCGTGGCAAGCCATAAGGGTTAAATTTATGCTATAATTCTTGCGTTAAACAAAGATTTACACCTTTGGGCGTGTTATAGCAGGGCAAGCGAAGCCTTTGATAGCCTCCTGCTCGTCCTTTGTATTTTAACATTGTTTTTGCTTTTAAATTTTTGTAAATTTCTCTTGTAAAGGTTTCGCTAGTAGTGGTGAAAATCCGCCCCTTGCTTTGAACCGAGCAAGCGTTATCCGTTTTTTTTTACACTGACGACACGGCGTAAATTCAAAGGCATTATAATTTTTGTTTCAAAATGAGAAAAATTACAAACCCCCGTCAGCATAAAAACGGGGGTAAATTCATTCCAAAAGGAATTCATAAAAGAAGTTTCTCAGTCAAGGGCAAGGAGAAAACCCTTGCTTGAAATGCTTTTTTTGCACTTCAAGTAAGGGTTTTTACGCATTTTTTTGACGAAAAAGACGGCGTTACTTGCGTAAAAGCCGAGCCGTTTAAGCTCGGTTTTGTGGATTTTTTTGCTATGGCTTTGTGCCTTGCAAACCGCTCTATCGCCTTTTGCAAAGGCTCAAAATGATAAACATTTCGCAAAGCAAACCAAAAGTCATTTGCCAGCCCTAAATTTGTCATACTGACACCTTGCCTTGTCATACTGGGCGAGTGAAACGAGCGACCCAGTGGGTTGCAAGGCACAAGCCGCAGTAAAAAATCCACACTGCTGTCATTTTGAGCGTTAGCGAAAAATCCATAGAATTTTAAGATACACTTTAATTTTATGGATACTTCGCTGCGCCCAGTATGACAAGATTCATCACTATAATAAAAAAATCAGCATAACAAGGAATTTGTTATTTTGAGTGAGTGAAACGAGCAAAAAATCTACACCACTGCTATCATTTTTGAGCCTTTGCAAAAAGGCGACCCAGTGGGTTGCAAGGCGCAAAGCCATAGCAAAAAAATCCACGCAAATTCCGTTTCAATACTCCGTTTCAATACTCCGTTTCAATACTCCGTTTCAATACTCTATTTTAGTCATCAATTCTCCGTGTTTTGCGCAAACAACGCTTTTCAGCACGACTAAGTTAAGTTTGCAAAACAAAGCTCATCTGGCTGCCCTTGCCAAAGGTGCTTTGTATTTGCAAGGTTGTCCCGTGCAGGGCAAGGATTTTTTTGACTAAAAACAGCCCTATGCCAAAGGAATTTTCGCTTTTTGGGTTGATTTTGTAGAATTTTTTAGTGATGAGTTTGAGTTTGTCCTGCTCTATGCCGATTCCGCTGTCTTTGACACTTACTAAAACGCCATTTTTCAGCACTTTTAAGCGAAGTGTGATGTCCTTTTGGCTGTATTTTAGGGCGTTTGTGAGTAAATTTATCAGCACTTGCTCGATTAAAAGCTCGTCAGCAAGCACCTTGCAAGGCTTTCCTTGTAGTTTAATGCGCTGACTAGCAAGGTTTTGACATACTTTTTCGCACAAGGCAAGCAGCTCAAACTCGCTTTTTTGCACGCCTTGCTCGCTGAGATTAAAGACAAGATTGAGTTTGTCGGCGAGTTTGTCGAGCTTTTGGCTTTGGTTTTGGATTTTAGTAAGCATTAAAAGCCTTGTTTTGTCGTCAATGCCCTGCTCTTTTAGGCTTGAAACACCTAGTTCTATGACACTTAAAGGGTTTTTAAGCTCGTGAGATATAGCTGAAATCACGCTTGAAAGCTGGGCATTTTTGAGCGCGATTTTGTCGCTTTGCTTTTTGTTTTGCTTTTGCCTTTTCAAAAGCTCATTTTTGCTTGTATAGAGCTTTGAATTCAAAAGCGAAAGTTCCTTAAAGAGCGATGAATTCAGCTTTACGCACTCTTTTGTGTTGATTTTGTCTAAAAAAAGCAGGATTTTAGCAAAACTCGCGCCTAGCTTGCTCGCAAAGACTTGCAGCAGCACGAAAAAGAGCAGCACACAGCCCGCAAAGATAGCAAACACCTTGCCCCAATACCCATCAAGCTCCAAAATGCGCGGATACACGATGATAACATAGCGATAAATCCCCGACTCATAGACCTTATAAAGAGCCTTTCTGCCCGAAAGCGTGGCGTTGTGGATAGTGCTATCAAAAAGGGCTGAATTTGACATTTGGTTGAAAAGCTCGTCCGTATTTTTTAGGGAGCTAAACGCCCTGCCCTTTGCGAATTCGCTGCTAAATTCAGCCTTGTCCTTATGCACGATGATAAAATCCGCCCTAGTTTGCACCGCAAAATCCTTAATAGTGCTTGAATTTAGTTCGTTTAAAAGCGAAAAACGCAGGGTATCATCAAGGGTTTTGAGCTTTTGCTCGTATTGCTTGAAAAGCAAGGTGTTGATATTTGAGCTTACAAGCAAATACACGCTCGCCCCAAACACCGCAAAAAGCGCTAAAAAAAGCAGTCCAAAGGCGTGTTTGGTTTTTAGCATAGCTTATAACCCACGCCGCGAACGCTTTGTATGTGAGCTTTTAGGGCAGGAAATTTAGCCCGAAGCCTTGTTAGAGCTATGTTTATGGTTTTGTCATTTGTGCTAGTATCGTCCCACACGCATTCAGCTAAAAATTCACGGCTTAAAACGGCGTTTTTGTTTTCAAAAAAGCATTTTAAAAGCTCAAATTCAAGGCTTGAAAGCTGAATTTGCTCTTTTTTGAAAAAGCACAAGCGGTTTTCTAAATCTAACAAAAAGTCCTTAAAAGCAAGCTTTTCGCTCTCTTTTTTACTGCGTTTTACAAGGGCTTTTATGCGCAAAACAAGCTCGTTAAAGTCAAAAGGCTTGGTGATATAATCATCACAACCCATTTCAAAGCCCTGCAAAATGTCCGTTTGCAAGGCTTTTGCCGTGAGAAATATGACAGGCTCGTTGTATCCTTGTTTTCGCAAGTGTGAAACAAAGTCTATGCCGTCTTTGCCAAAGGGTAAATTTCTATCTATAAGCAGTATATCAATGTCTTGCTCGTCTAAAACTCGCTCAACGCCCACGCACTCGTAAAATGCAAAAACTTCATACCCCAAAGCACGAAAGCGCAAAGCCAAAAGCTCGTTTAAGTCCTTCTCGTCTTCGATTAAAACAAGCCTTATCATCTTTTAATGTCATCAAAGTTCGGCGTAGCGGGCAAAAATGCAGGCTTCATAAGCGTTAAGCTCATCAAGCACAGCTTTGCCGATAAACTCATCGACTAAAATCACCGCTAGCGCATAGCCTGAGCCGTCCCGCCCTAATCTAAAATCGGCTATGTTGATTTTATTGTGCGCTAAAATTCCGCTGATTTTAGCGATAACGCCCGGTATGTCTTTGTTTTTAAAGATTATCATCTTGCCTTTGGGCTTGAAATCCGTCTTAAAGCCGTTTAAATCCACTATGCGCTGGTCATTTTCCTCAAAAATCGTCCCCGCCACTGAAAAGCTCGCATTTTCAGTAACGATTTTCACGCAAAGTTTGTTGTTGTAGCCTGAATTTGGCAAGGTGGCAAAACCAAGCTCTATGCCCTTTTCTTGCGCCATAAATTCAGCATTGACATAGTTTATACTCTCGCCTAAAATGCTTTGCAGTGCGCCCACAGCGGCAAAGGTAAGCATTGACTTTGCATACTCGCCGATTTGCCCCTCCGCTTCAAGCCTTATGCTTTTTATCGCGCCCTTTTGCATTTGAGCGCACAAAAACGCCATTTTGGAGACTAGCTCGATATAAGGCGCGACAAAATTCGGTAAATCCTCCGTTTTTATCGGCAAATTCAGCGCATTTGGGTAAGAAATGCCACGCGCGGCGTTTAAAGCCTGCTCGCACGCTTGAATGGCGATATTTGCTTGACTTTCAAGCGTGTTTGCCCCAAGGTGCGCACTCACAGACACATTTTCAAAATCCAAAAGCGGATTATCCGTGGCTGGCTCTTTAACAAAAACATCTATGCCAAGCCAAGCGATTTTACCACTTTTTAGCCCCTCACACAAGGCTTCTTCGGTGTAAAGCCCACCACGAGCGCAGTTAATGAGACGAACCTTATCTTTCATCTTTTTAAGCTCATTAAGCCCTATCATACCATTTGTTTCTTTGGTTTTGGGTGTGTGGATAGTGATGAAATCGCTCTTTGTGAGTATGTCATCTAAATTTGTGGTGTATTGCATATCTAAATCCGTTACTTTGGACGGCGAAATATAAGGGTCATAAGCAAGTATCTTCATACCAAACGCCTTTGCACGCACGCCCACGCGTGAGCCTATGTTGCCAAAGCCGATGATACCGAGCGTCTTGCCCATCAGCTCCACGCCATACCACTTCTCGCGCTCCCATTTGCGCTCTTGTTTAAGGTAGTTGTGCGAATTCACAAAAGAACGCGCCGAGCATAAAAGGTGCGCCATAGTAAGCTCCACTGCGGCTATGGTGTTAGCTGTGGGGACATTCATCACGATGATACCGCGCTTTGACGCGCCTGCTATATCGACATTATCCACGCCCACGCCAGCGCGGATTAGGGCTTTGAGATTTTTCGCCGCACTCAAAAAAGCTTCGCTCACCTCAGTTGAACTTCGAGTAATCGCCACATCGACATCACCAAGCATACCCAAAAGCTCATCTTTTGGCACTTTGGCTGCTTCGATACACTCTATATCCTCAGCCTCACGCAAGAGCTTCACGCCCTCATCTAAAATCGCATCGCAAACGATGACTTTTTTAGCCTTTTTCATAACCACACCTCCGTAAATTTCGCGTTTATATCGTAGTTTTTTAGTTTTTTTACTATGTCTTGCATAACTTGTTCTTCATTTGTATCCAAAAATATCTCCAAAGCCCTGTCCGTGCGCGTGAGCGAGTATCTTATCTTAAAAGAATTCAGCGTTTGTTTGAGACAAAAAAGCGAATACATATCGTTTTTGTCAATGCTGAGCTGAAAATACCGACTCTTTTCGCGCAGCATACTTGTATCCACGCTAAAACTCATCGAAAAGCGTTCAGCCGCTGGCGAGTAGTCCTTTGGCTCATCAAAGGCAAAGATTTCTTGCCAGCTTTTGGGCTTTTCTTCTTGTGAGTCGTTTAAATCGCTTATTTGCGCGCTCGGGGCTTCATCTCGTGGCACAAAAGTGCTTTGGCTCGCACGAAAGGCATACACCACACCAAGCGCAAAGCCCAAAAACAGCACGCCCAAGCTCGCAAAAAAAAGATATTTTTTCATCATTGTGCCTAGCCTTTTCCGCAACCTTTAAGCTAAATTTTGCTTAAATTCAGCATTTAGCCCATAAATTTAAATTTACACTCCAAATTTGCTAAATTCCCGCCAAATTCAAGCCCTAAATTCACAAAGCAAACCTAGCTTTTTACGAAAGCTGCTCTTTGATAATGTCGCCTAGCGTTACCTTTTCATCGCTGTTGATTTCATTAAGCACTTCTCTTTCTTTTATGCGGTTGAGATTTTTCACGCTCAAACGCATTCTATGCCTTTTTTCATCGATGACAAGTATGCTTGCTTCGATTTCATCGCCGACTTTTAGGCTCTCAATGTCCTTTTGAGAAATGTCTTCTTTGTGTATAAGCGCATCGACATTGTCCCCAAGCTCGACAAAAACGCCAAATTCCTTTATGTCTTTCACTTTGCCCTTGACTATGTCGCCTATTTTATGCCCTTTCATATACTCTTGTATAGGGCTAGGCACGAGTTCTCTGGTGCTTAAAGAAATTTTTTGCCTTTCTTTGTCGATACGCACGATTTTTACTTCCACTTCATCGCCGACTTTATACAAATTCGTGCATTTGTCTTGCCTGTTCCACGAGCAATCCTCATTATGCAAAAGCCCTTCAACATTTCCAAGCCTTACAAAAGCCCCGAAATTCGTAAGCGAAGTGATTTTGCCTTTCATCACATCGCCTATGCTGTGCGTTTGCAAAAACTCATCAAAAGGCTTCAAAAGCAAGTTTCGCAGACTCACGCGCAACCTTTTTTCGCTCGGATTGATTTCTATGACTTCCACATCAAGCTCTTGCCCCTTTTGAATGCAGTCTTTTGGGTGCTTCAAGCCCTTGTCCCACGACATTTCGCTGATATGCAAAAAGCCCTCCACTTCGTTGCCTATATCCACGAAAGCCCCGTAGCTTTCAAGGTTTGAAACCGTTACTTTTATGGTGTCGCCTACTTCTAAATTGTCCTTTATCTCGTCCCAAGGGTCTGGCAGAGTGGCTTTTACCGACAAGGATAGTTGCTTTTTCTTTTTGTCATAGCGCAGTGCTTTAACTTGCACCTTGTCGCCCTCTTTGTAAAGTGCGCTAGGATTGATATGCCCTCTGTGTGAGAGTTCGCTATAATGCACAAGCCCATCAATGCCGCCCACATCGACAAACATTCCATAGCTTGTTATTTTTTTGATGACGCCGTCTAAAACCTCGCTGTTGTCCGTCAAGCCGCTGACAAGCTCATTTTGCTTTTTGCGCTCCTCATCAAGCACTTTTCGGCGCGACACAACGATACTACAATCGTCCTTGTCGATTTTTAGCACCTTTACGCGCAACTTTTTGCCTATGGCGTTGTTTTCTTTAAAGGTGTATTGAGACTTTGGTAGGAAAAATTCAATCCCGCTTTCATCGACACAGACATATCCGCCCTTGTTTTTGCCGATGATTTTGACTTCATAGACCTTGTCAAGCTCCGCATCGGTGAAATTTTGGATAAATTCGTTGATTTTTTCCTTGCGAAGTGCCTTTTTGTGAGAGATTAAAGGGCGTCCTTGCGAGTAGCCCACGACAGCGACTTTTAGCTCATCGCCTACCTTGTAGAGCAGCGTTTCGCCGTCTTTTATCTCATTTAAGGGCAAAACGCCCTCCGATTTTTGCCCTATATCCACAAAGACTTCATCGTCCTTTATCTCCACGATTTTACCTTGTGTTAGGGCAGTTTTCCTGCCTTCAAACTCAGCCAGCAACTGCGCGAAATTTTCATCGTGCTCTTCGACAAAATCATCAAGTTTTGGCTGAATTTTCTTTTTTTGCTCGTGCATTCTTGCGCCTTTAAATAAATTTGAGTTTGTATTATAGCCTTTTTTTCTTTTGATTTGGTTTGAATTTGTAAATTTTTTCAAATTTTTTTCAAAATTTTTTCAATTTGTTTTAAATTTTCCCAAATTCTTTGTCAAAATTTACTCAAACCATTTTTTAAATTCTGCCCAAATTTCGTTTTTAAAATTTTTGTTTGAATTTAAAGCAAAATTCATTTTAGCATTTTTTCACGCAGTTTATAGTCTGGCATTAAGCGCGAAATTTCTTCGTAAAAACTCGCTTGATGATGGGCAAATTTTAGGTGCGTTAGCTCGTGCAAAATGACATACTCCACAGCCTTTAAGGGCTTGGCGATGAGCCTTAAATTCAAGTTTATGTAGCCTTTTTTGCCGTTACACGACCCCCATCTTGTGTGCATTTTTTTCACGCTCACGCGCACCACAGGCTTGTCAAAAGTGGTTGAGTTTTTAGACA
>OBCH01000199.1_pt1 | contig 15096 bp, 9 predicted proteins | sample 1495941 | NCBI WGS metagenome assembly OBCH01 (sample SAMN03418276, study PRJEB22391) | human gut metagenome | biome: human-gut; feature: organic feature; material: feces | host: Homo sapiens | place: Tanzania | collected 2013-01
CATTATACCCAGGGCGCTGCCCTGGGCTAGGAGCTTCTGCCCTTTCAGGGCGTGCTGCTTATAAAAAAAACTTGACACATCATTTCAAGTAACAAGATTCCAGATGATCTTCTGGAAAAGAACAAAGCGTTACAGTTGTGACAGTTGTGACAGTTGTGACAGTTTTCAGCGGAGGGGTACTTGCCCATTTCCCAACTTTCAATCTGTAAGTATTATATATTTACTTATATATTTATATATATATATAAATATATAAGTAACCTCTAAGTAGAGGAAAAAGGGAGGGTCGCGCTGAAAACTGTCACAACTGTCACAACTGTCACACTGTAACGCTTAGGTCTACCTGACGAAACCAATACGTTCATCAACAAATCTACCTTCTCTTCCGGTAAAACTTATTGATATCTGCTCGCCTACTCATAGTTTCTCTCCTGCTAAAACTATGAGTAGGCTTTATTGGCTCGGAAAAATACGAGTGTTAAATCCGTTTAACAGAACTCTGCAGCGCGTTTTTTGGCAGTAACAGAAATATGTTGTACCTTTGCAGCACATTTCACCCATCACGCCCAGAAAGGCTTATTTCATGCCAATCTGCTTAACGCACTGCTCGAACTCTTCTCTGTCACAGATAGCACTATTCTTGATTTTGGCGCGATAATTATAGATAGTGTTCACAGAATAGTGAAGGAACTCGGCAATCTTAGAACTGTCCTCGATGCCCAGACGGATAAGGGCAAAGATACGGAGGGTGGTAGAAAGACGGCTGTCATCTTCGAGCACGATACGCTCTTCAGGCTTCAAGAGGGCATTGAACTCCTCAACAAAGTCAGGGAAGAGCTTCAGGAAGGCGGAATCGAAATACTCATACAGCTCGCCCATGTAGGCCTCGCCAGCCTGCATCTGCTCCAGCAACCTGTTGAATTCTCTAGCCTTCACCAGTTTCACTACTCGCTTGCGCATGGTCTCTATCTTGTCGACATAGATGGCACAAAGGCGCAGGAATCGACCAATATATACTTCCTTCATCTTGTTACTCTCGTTGAGCGAATGGTTCATCTCATTGAGAGACTGGTTCATCTCGTTGAGTGACTGGTTCATCTCGTTAAGACGCTCATTTGCCAACTGCAAGGCATGGTTGGTTTCCTTCAGCTTATGATGGGCCGCAGCAATGCGCTTGCGCTGCTTGTTGACATAGTAGAGCAAGAGCATAACCACAAAGAGAAGCAAGGCTGAACACGCTACCATGAGCCGCAGATGCTGGTTGCTCGCTGAAAGTTCTTTCTGATAGCCCTCCTCAATCTGCGTGAGCACAGGCATGATCTGGCGGCTGCGGCTAGGCGTATTGAAAATGGTAGCCGACTGCCAGGCAAACTTGATATACTCATGAGAGCGCTTCTGCTCGCCCAGTTCGGCATTGAGCAGATTGGCGAGTTCCCAGAGAGACCCCTGGTCCATCACAGCCAACCGGACATCGCAGATAGCAGAACGCAAGAGGCAGCGGAGGAACTGTTCTTTATCACCAAACTGATTGTAGGTCAAGCCGCGATAAAACTGTACAATGGCATACTGATGGGTGCCCGGTTTCGTCATCGCCAGCCGCTTATCGCTCAATCGCAAAGCCTCCTTCATATTGCCCGCATCGCGTGCCCTCACCTCCTGCATCTGCAGATAAAGGTCATCATCATGGCTGAAAGTGCTGTCTATGGCAGCCTGATAGGCATTATGCTTGCCGGTATAATATTTCTTCAAAGAGGGAACGTTGGAATAATATGCCATCTCGCCATACAGATGCTGGCAAGCCCAGAGGTAGTTGCGCCTGCCCTCTGCATCAAGATCAGCGATATTGACAGACTTCAGCAGGTCGTATGATTCGACATAATCGCCCGTGGTCGACTCCTGGAAAGCAAGCAGCGCCTTGGCATTTTCCACCTTTTTTTTATCGCCCATTCTGATGGCCAGTTCCATACATCGGTTGATATATTTCAGCGCCATGTCGTTCTTGTAGGAGCGGTATTCCTCAAAGAGCGCAAAACAGGCATCATACTTACTGCTTAGGCGCCTGGCGGTCTTCAGTTTCTGCTCCCAATCGCGAATTCGGGCTTCACGTACCTTCACATAATCAGCCGAATGGGCAATGGCGTTGTCCAGACTCTGAAAAAGCTGCTCTATATTATCTGTTGTTTTTGCTGCAAGAGAAAGAGGCATCAAGACAAAGAGCAGGAAGAAGAATGCCTTTCCCCATAATTCATTTACGCGATACATCAACTTGATTCCGTTTAAGATTGATTTATTTTCATGAGGTTTCATGTGCAAAAGTAATAAAAAAATCGGAAACGACAAAATCTAATACAGAAGAAATATAGATTTCTTCGCATTTTTCGTCTATACCACATCCACTTTTTATATATTCTCCATTTTTCTTATCCATCTCATTATCAGAGATATTTCTATCTAAAAAAGAAAGATTCATCCACATTTTAACATTTCTATTGCGCACCGTATCATCTTTTTTATTATCTTTGCATGGTCTTAATAGAAGATAAGCATCAAAAATAACAATTAACATAATAAACAATGAGAACAGCACTTTTATCACTCACATTTCTTTTGGCTGGTTCTATGGCAGCACCTGCTTTCGCCCATACGGCAGCCCCTAAGAAAAAAGTAACTGCCACAACCAAGAAAGGCAAAATTCTGCCCATGAAGGAGTATATCGACCAATTGATGGCGAAGATGACGCTACAGGAAAAGATTGGGCAGTTGAACCTGATGGTAGCTGGCGACATCACAACCGGTGGCGCACTTGACACCCAGGTAGGTAACGACATCGCTCAGGGCAACATGGGCGGAGTTTTCAATATCAAAGGCATCGACAAAATCAAGGCACTGCAGGAAATAGCCATCAAGAACAGCCGTCTGGGCATCCCGCTGCTCGTAGGTATGGACGTGATTCATGGCTACGAAACGATGTTCCCTATCCCGCTCGCCCTCTCCTGCTCATGGGATACCGAGGCGATGAAGAAAGTAGGCGAAGTATCGGCTAAAGAAGCCAGTGCCGACGGCATCAACTGGACTTTCTCTCCTATGGTAGATATCGCACTCGATGCACGCTGGGGACGAATCAGCGAAGGAAATGGCGAGGATCCTTATCTGAGCGGCGTGATGGGAGCAGCGATGACTCAGGGCTACCAGGGCGTGGATATGCGCACAGAAGAGATTCTGAGAGCCAACCGCATCATGGCGTGCCTGAAACACTTTGCCCTCTACGGAGGCGTTGAGAGCGGAAAGGAATATAACACGGTAGATATGAGCCGCGTGCGCATGATGAACCAGTATCTGCCACCTTACGAGGCTGTGGTGAAGGCAGGCGTAGGCAGCGTGATGTCTTCGTTCAATCTCATCGACTACATACCAGCTACAGCCAACAAATGGATGATGACCGATGTCTTGAGAAAGCAGTGGGGATTCAAAGGTTTGCTGGTTACCGATTACGCTTCTATCGCCGAGATTCTGCAGCACGGAACGGCAAAAGACCTCAAGGAGGCTTCAGAACAGGCACTGAAGGCAGGTACCGATATGGATATGTGCTCCAACGCCTTCGTAAAGCATCTGGCAAAGAGCATAGCAGAAGGAAAGGTGAGCGAGGAGGATGTGAATATCGCCTGCCGCCGCATTCTGGAAGCGAAATATAAACTGGGCCTGTTCAGCGACCCTTACCGCTACTGCAACACCAAGCGCAGCAAGAGCGAGATTTACACCGCAGAGAACCGTCAGGCTGCCCGCGATGTGGCTGCAGAGACCTTCGTGCTCCTGAAGAACGAAGGCTGCATCCTGCCACTGAAGAAGGAAGGAAAGATAGCCCTGATAGGTCCGCTTGCCGACACCCGAAACAACATAGCCGGCACATGGAGCGTGGCTCAGGAACCATCTAAATATACCACCGTCAAGGAGGCGATGGAGCATGCACTTGCCGGAAAAGCCACCTTATTATATGCACAGGGATGCAATATCTGGCGAGACAGACAAATGCAGAAGAACGGCGAATTAGGAAAGGCTATCAACTGGGGCGACGAGGCTGAAATGAAGGCAGAAGCGCTGAAGATTGCAAATGAGGCAGACGTGATAGTTTGTGCTATGGGTGAAAGTGCTGACATGAGTGGCGAATGCAGTAGCCGTACCAACCTGGAGATGCCGGATGTACAGCGCGAACTGCTTGCCGAACTCCTGAAGACGGGCAAGCCGGTAGTGCTCCTCAACTTTGCAGGCCGTCCTACGGTTCTTACTTGGGAGAAACAGCATGTACCAGCCATCATGAATGTATGGTTTGGAGGTTCAGAGGTGGGCGATGCACTCTGCGATGTCATCTTTGGCGACAAATCGCCATCGGGTAAGCTCACCACTTCGATGCCTAAGACTACCGGTCAGGAGCCTCTCTACTACAACCATCAGAACACCGGTCGCCCGGTACCAGATGATAATGAGATGTTTGCCAAGTTTGCCAGCAACTGTCTGGATGTAAGCAATGGTCCGCTCTATCCTTTCGGTTACGGCTTGAGCTATACCTACTTTTCATACGGCAACTTCCGCCTGAGCAGCCAGGAGGCGGGCATCAGCAATGAGGAGGCTACCGAATGGCAGGATGGCAAGAAGATTACAGCTAGCGTCACCGTTAAGAACAATGGCTCCCGCGATGCCGACGAGATTGTGCAGCTCTATATCCGCGACCAGGTAGCCAGCATCTCCCGCCCTGTAAAGGAACTGAAAGGTTTCCAGCGCATCCATCTGGCAGTAGGTGAGAGCAAGGAGGTAAGCTTTGATATCACCCCGGATATGCTCAAGTTCTACAACGCAAATCTGAAACACATCATAGAACCTGGCGACTTCCAGATTATGATAGGAACCAACAGCAAGGATGTAAAGACAATGAAACTGAGCGTGAAATAAACAATAAAATCGCCCTGCAAGAAGCAAAGCTATGTTGAAAAATGCTTTCCTTCTTACAGGGCGATTATCATCTACAGAGCCCACTTCAACAGAAGGCTCAGTTATGGATTCTATCCTTTAGGATTACTTACTCATCTCGAAACCTACACGCATACCATCGTAATTATTGGCGATAGTACCGATAGCGCTGAGGGTAGAACTGCCCTTGAGGGCACCCATGGTCTTGATGAGGTTGAGCAACTTCTTCTGGTCGAAGAGCAGGCTGATGCCGTTGGTAGTCTTGGTAGCATAACCCGACATACTCAAGAGCAAGCCCTTCATCTGAATGGCATGAGTCTTCTCATCAAAAGTATAATTGCCCTGCCATGACTTGCCATCTATCTTGGCAGCGAAAGTTCCATCAGTTTTGAAGGTGAAATAGGTGTTTGAGCCGCTGAAGCCAAACTTGCTGTAATACTCACCCAACTTCTCCTCTACCTTGTTGGCAGCTATCTCTCCGCCAGCCTTTGCCAGGAGATTCTCAGAGGTAAAGGCGCATCCCGGCTTGCTGTACTTCCAGGTATGGGCACAGAGATCCTGCTTGCTGAAGGTACCTGAACCGATTACATTATTCAGAATGCCATTGATAATGCTGCTACCTGCAGAGCTGCTGCTGTTAGAGTTTCCGCCCAGTACAGCACCCAAGATACCTGCTACGGCAGAACCTGCATTGCTGGTTGTACTGGTAGATGTAGCGGCATTGCTGGTTGTTGTTGCTGCTGTATTTGCTGCAGCCGTGTTAGATGCTGTGCTAGATGCTGTAGAAGTTGTCTTCTTTGTAGAAGTCTTCTTGGTCGTAGTCTTCTTAGAAGTCTTCTTAGAAGTCTTCTTAGTTGTCTTCTTAGCCGTCTTCTTAACCGGCATCATCTCAGACATTGAGGCATTGAGCGCTGCCTCGTTCATAGCGCTTGCGTTGCTGCCAGCTGTGCATGCGAGCACGAGGGCAGCCAAAAGAAATACCTTTTTCATTACTTTCTATATATTTATTTTTATCACTCTTATTTATATATACCCAATACTTTCTATTGTTCTTTCGGGTGCAAAGTTCGCAAAAAAATCGGGAATACGATAAGAAAAATCCCTATTTCGCGTATGAATCTCCCTAAAAACTCATCATTTCTGCTCTTTTTACGTTATTATAGACGATTGCGATGACAAATCGTTTAAAAGATAAAGAAAAAATCATTCAATATAGGCAGAATATCGTTAGAAAGGGGGAAAACAGTTCAAACGATTGCACGTTTTTTTGACATAAATCAAAAAATAACGAATAAAACACGCATTTTCATGCATTTTGTACCTAGAAATAGGTAGAAACTTCTATCTTTGCAACCAGTTAACAAATATCAATAGGTTATGAATGATTTAATTAAGGTAAATTCAGAGAATCAGAATCAGGCTATCGATAGATGCCAACAGATTCTTCAGGATCGCCGTGAAGCTCTTGCTGCTAAGGCAAAGAGAAGAGGCTAATCCCCTTCAAAGACACGAAGTAAAAGGAGGAAAAGATGAAGTTCTTATAAGGACGCATCCTTTCTTTTAAAGAGAGATTTTTCGAAACGACTCTTAAATGATGAGTTTCAGAAATTTTGGGAAAAGAAAAAAAACGTAAAAATCCCGTTGTCAGCCATCCGGCTTGTACAACGGGATTTTTACGTTTATTATTCAAGTCCGAGATTTTACTTCTCGTTCTTCACAGCCTTCATGATGATCTCGAAGTGATTACCACTCTTCAAGATGACATTCTTCAGGAAGTCTGAAATCTCAGATGCCTTCAGATTCTTCACCATCTCCTTGTAATCGCTATGAGTATCAACACCCATACGCTCGAATGTGCTCAATGCACCGAGCCAATAGCCATTAGTCTTTTCGCTTACAGCTGCCTGCTTCAGGAGAATCTCCTTTACCTTCTGAAGGTCTTCTGCATTTGGCTGAGCTACGGTCTCTTCCATACCCTTGAAGAAGTAAGGAATAGCAATATCCGACTTCTCTGGGTTCAACTGAGCCACGGCTGAAATAGAGATGGCTGCCTTGTTGTCATAATCACGAAGCAAACCATAGTTTGCACCTGCATGATAAGCAGCACTAAGTTCCTCACGGATAGTACGCAAATACTTCATCTCCAAAAGGCGGGCTGAAACATCAGCAAGAACCATATACTGCAAGGTGAATGGAGCCTTGGTATACCAGATCTCTGTAGCCTGGTTCTGTGGGTTCTCCATTGCCTTGGTAAAGACATTGCTTACCTTACCATTAGCATAAGGAATCTGCTTGTTCTTCAGCTTGAAGCCATTGTTTGGCAGACTGGCGATATACTGCTCGATGAGTGGGAGGAGAGTCTTCTCATCATAGTTACCTACGAAATAGAAGGTGAAGTCCTTGGCATTGCCGTAGAACTGCTTACCAATCTCCAGGATACGGTCGTAGTTGATATCCTTTATATCGTTTGCCTCTGGCACACGGGCAAGTTTGCTACCCAAATAGAGGGTGCTCTGAACAGAATCCTGATATACGAGGCTTGGGTTGTTGCTCTTGTTGGCAAGAACAGTAGCCATCATACTCTTCATATTGTCGAAGCTCTTCTGGTCCTTGCTTACTGCGGTCATCTTGAGATAGATGAGCTGCATCAGGGTTTCGATGTCCTTAGGAGTAGAATTACCCTTCAAACCATGATTGAAAGGACTCAAGCTGAACGAAACGCCAGCCTGCTTACCAGCCATAGCCTTTTCAAGTTCATTGCTTGAGAAATTGCCAAGCCCACTGGCATCGAGCACATCAGCAGCGAATGCAGCATTCATGAAGTCTGCCTTGCCGAAAGTAGAATAACCCACATTGGCTGAAGCAGCGAAAGCAATCTCGTTGTCCTTGAAATCGGTCTTCTTCAATACCACCTTAGCGCCATTAGAAAGAGTCAACTCCTTGAAGCCCAACTTCTTGTTCTCAACAGTCTTCTTAATCTTACCAGCCTTAGGAGCCTGAGCAATGAGAGGTTCCTGCTTAACATTATCCACATAAGCCTCGAGCTTCTCAGCACGTACCTGCTTTACGATGGCAGCAAGTTCCTGCTCTGTAGGATAAACAGCACCAGCCTGCTCACGCATCATAACCAATGAAACAAGGTTGGTATCGCTCTGGCAAACCAACTGCTTGGCATAGCTGTTGATAACCTCAAGTGGCAAGTTTGGAACTACCATCTTCCAAATCTGGCTCTCCTCTTCTACTGAAGGAATAGGCTCGTTAGAAGTGAAGTTATCCACATACTGGGTGGTAAACTGCTCGTTCTTCATCTTATCCTTGTTGGCAAGAGCCTTGTCAACCTGGCTCATGAATTCATCCTTGGCACGCTGATACTCAGTAGCTGTAAAGCCGAACTCATGCATACGCTGTGCCTCGCGGAGAACAGCAGCATAAGCCTCCTTAATCTTTCCTGGCTTAGCCACACCGGTAAGGGTGAAAGCATCCTTAGTGCTTGAAATCAGATATGAATCATCACCGGCATTTGCCTGGAGATATGGACAGTCTGGCTCCAATGCCTTCTCAGCATAACGGGCAGCAATCATAGAAGAAATCACATTATCCATGTATCCCTTCAGGAGATAGCTCATGTTGCTCTTCAGAGAATCTGGCACAGCATTGTGCTTCATATAAACCTGGAAGAGATCAACCTGCTGCTCCTTATCCTTGTCGACAACATAGATGGCTGTATCATTATCTGCTACTTCAACCTTCTCTATCTTAGCGGCATTCTTAGGCACCTTGATACCAGAGAAGAGTTCCTTAATCTTAGCTTCGATATGATTAACATCTACATCACCCACGATGATAATTGCCTGATTGTCTGGGCGATACCATTTGCGATAGTAAGCACGGAGAGTTTCTGGCTTACAGCCATCGATAACGCTCATCAAACCGATTGGGAAACGGTAGCCATACTTTTCGCCCTGATAGAGCTTAGGAAGTGAACGCTCTATCATGCGCTGCTGGCCTACGATGCGCATACGGTACTCGTTGTGTACCACATCGCGCTCGCTCTCGATAGCATCCTCGGTAAGACTGATACCATTACTCCAGTCCTTGAGGATAAGCATACAGGAGTCTACGGCTGTTGCACGGGTAGTAGGAACATCGGTAAAGTAATAAACTGTCTTCTCTACTGCTGTATAGGCGTTGAGATTACGGCCATACTGTACGCCGATGCTCTGCAGATAGTCCTGCAGAGAGTTGCCCTTGAAATGGTCGGTACCATTGAAGGCAAGGTGCTCCAAGAGGTGAGCCAAACCGCGCTGGTCATCATTCTCATTGATAGAACCCACTTTCTGAGCGATGTAGAAACTGGCTACATGCTCAGGATAACTGTTGTGACGAATGTAGTAAGTCAATCCATTATCAAGACGACCTATCTTCACATTCTTGTCTACCGGAATAGCTGGCATCTGCTGTGCCATCGCTGTACCTGCAGAAAGGAACAGCACAACTGCTGCAAAAATCTTTCTTAGTTTCATCTGATTTTAATTATTTATGTATTTAATGTTTTCTATATCATTCTTTCTGTATACCTTATTATATATATATCATGCTACTTAATAAGTTCACCTATATATAAACGATAAACCAAGCAATATGGTTATCTTCTGCGATGCAAAATTAAGAAAAATAAAAAAGATTTGCAAACATTTTAGAGAATATCTTCCCAATGTATGCAAATCTTAACCTAAAACTAACATTGGAGGCAGAAAACCAATTCTAACCTACATGAAAACTCTTCATCCATGAACCTCTGAAGAGGCGGAAAAGGAAGAGGATTCCCCTGAATGTGAGTTCGGTAGCCATCGCTATCCATACTCCCTCCAAGCCATAACTCTTGGAAAGAGCATAAGCCAGGGTAAGGCGTACCAGCCACATGGTACCGAGATTGATCATCGCCGGTTTTCTGGTATCGCCCGCTCCTACACAAACACAGTAGGTCACGATGCTGGCTGCAAAGAACGGTTCGGCAAAAGCCTCGATGCGCAGACAGACGGTTCCCAGCTCGCGGATACTTTCTACCGGAGAAAGAACGCCAATCATCTCAGGAGCAAAGACATACATCACCACTCCCATCACAGCCATCACAGCCATTCCCAGTCCTACTGTCATATAAGCAAAATTCTTGCACAAACCTACTCGCCCTGCTCCATGCGTCTGTCCCACCAGAGTGGTAGCCGCATCACCAATACCATAGCCCGGCATATAGCAAAGACTCTCAGCAGTAATAGCAAAAGAATGGGAAGCAATGGCTATATTGCCAAGAGGTGCCACAATCATGGTACTCACTATCTGCGCCCCGCTCATCAATATGTTCTGTATGGCTATCGGAATGCTGATTTTACAGGCATTATGAACATACGACCTGCCCCAACGGAAACGGACATGGTCCTGACGGAGATTCAGTATCTTATTCCTGAAACCTGCAATATAAAGATTAGGCAGAGAGATGCAGACGTAAGCCATCGCCGTTCCTAAGGCAGCCCCCACAACACCCAACTTCAGGATATAGATAAACAGGTAATTGAACACCACATCGCAGATACAGATCAATACAGCCATCACACTGGGCGTATGCATATTGCCCGCCGATTTCAGCATCATTTCGGATATATGATAAAGGAAAACGAATGGCAGCACCAGACCGTATATCAGAAAATAGCGAGAGGAATTGGTGGCAATATCGGCACCTCCACCCAACCAAAAAGGCAGATAAGAATGAATGCCGACACAGAGAAGAGAAACAAAAATGCTAAACGCCACGCCGCAAACCAGTGCATGGCGAAACACCTGACGGGCATTTGCAAAATCATTAGCTCCGATAAAATGAGCCACCTGTACAGAAAAGCCTGTAGCCGCCGCACTAAGCAAGCTACCTATAAGCCAGGTAGTTGACTCAATCAATCCGATACTGGCAGAAGCCTCTGCTCCCAGATGACCTACCATCGAAGCATCGATGAAGAACATCATCACCGTAGAAATCTGAGCCAGCATAGAAGGTATACTCAATCCTACAATAAGATTGAGTTTCTCGCGCCGATCCATCTCCCTACCCAGGCGAATCGACTCCATCAAATAATCTGTCTTCTTGCTATAAAGCATAAATTAATTTCTCGTATATCGCTCATACAAAAAAATATGTGCATATATCATTTCAAACATATGCACATACTCTTCTTTTTATCTTATTCAGTAATCCACTTCTTGCCAGAAGCTCTCTTATAACTCTTGAGCACCATCTCAAAACGGAGCATTGAATAGGCTGGAACACTACCATTCCCCGAGGAGCCATAAGCCAAGTCGGCTGGCATGAACACCTGCCAATGGTCGCCAGGGTGCATCTCCATCAACGCTGTGGTAAAACCATCTATCCACCCGGCAGAGCTTTGACTTGAGGCCTTATTGGTCTTTGCCTTTATAGGCAATGCCGTCGTCTCGTCATACGTTCCGGTGAACGATTGGTCAAAGACATAACCTGTGGCATAAGAGTCGGTAGGTATCAACCTGCCACGATAGCTCACCTGGATGGAGTCGGTATAGAGGGGCGACCCGTTGCCATTGCCCTTGTTGAGCACATGCACTACGATATAGTCGGTGCCCTTGTACTTGAGCACCACTTGGCTGCCATTGACGCCCACATTAGGCTTCTGGTTGGCAAGGCTATAGTTAGGTATCACCTTCCACTCGGTACTGCCAGCAGCAATCTGTGCCTTGGCATACGCCAGCGTGTCGGCGAACGCCTTGTCGTTACGCTCCTGCCAGTTGGCATACTCGTCGGTGGTATCATCATCTTCGCTGCATGATGACAGTGTGATCACTGCCATCATGAGGAAGAAGAAATATTTCAAACTCTTAAGATTCATCTAAATGTATTTGATTAATTAGAAGTTCTTGATTTCCTTGCCAAGCTTCTTCAATACGCTAGTGATGCTTACGCGCTCCTCGATGATGCTGCGAAGATCTGAGATAGCTACGCGCTCCTGCTCCATGGTATCACGATAACGCAGAGTTACCTTATGATCGTTTGGAGTCTCGTGGTCTACGGTGATACAGAATGGAGTACCGATAGCATCCTGACGACGGTAACGCTTACCGATAGAATCCTTAGGATCGCCATAGTGAGTATTGAAGTGGAACTTCAGCTCGTCTACAATCTCGTGAGCCAACTCTGGCAAACCATACTTCTTATCCAATGGGAACACAGCACACTTAACAGGTGCCAAAGCCTCTGGCAAGCGCAAAACAACACGTGTCTCGCCATTCTCCAGCTTCTCCTCGCAGTAAGAGTGGCACATTACGCTGAGGAACATACGGTCTACACCGATAGATGTCTCTACATCGTAAGGTACATAGCTCTCGTTCTTCTCTGGATCGAAGTACTTGATAGAACGGCCGCTGTACTTCTCGTGCTGAGAAAGGTCGAAATTGGTACGGCTGTGGATACCCTCTACCTCCTTGAAACCGAATGGCATCTTAAACTCGATGTCGGTAGCAGCATTGGCATAGTGAGCCAGCTTCTCGTGGTCGTGGTAACGGTAGTTCTCATTACCCATACCGAGAGCCTCGTGCCAAGCCAGACGAACCTTCTTCCAATACTCAAACCACTTCATCTCAGTACCAGGCTGGCAGAAGAACTGCATCTCCATCTGCTCGAACTCACGCATACGGAATACGAACTGACGGGCAACAACCTCGTTACGGAAAGCCTTACCAATCTGGCAGATACCGAATGGCAACTTCATACGGCCGGTCTTCTGAACGCTCAGATAATCTACGAAGATACCCTGAGCAGTCTCAGGACGGAGATATACCTTGCTTGTAGCATCACTGGCAGCACCCATCTGGGTAGAGAACATCAGGTTGAACTGGCGAACATCAGTCCAGTTCTTGGTACCGCTGATAGGGCAAACAATACCCTCATCCTCGATAATCTGCTTCAGCATCTCCAGGTTAGGACCCTGCATAGCCTCAGTATAGCGGGCATGGAGATCATCAAACTTCTTCTGGTTTTCCAGAACGCGAGGATTAGTTGCACGGAACTGAGCCTCATCAAAGCTATCGCCGAAACGCTTCTTAGCCTTGGCAATCTCCTTGGCAATCTTCTCCTCATACTTAGCCATGTGATCCTCGATGAGCACATCGGCACGATAACGCTTCTTTGAATCGCGGTTGTCAATCAATGGGTCATTGAAAGCATCTACGTGTCCAGATGCCTTCCATACTGTAGGGTGCATGAAGATAGCTGCATCGAGACCAACAATGTTCTCGTGCAACAACACCATACTCTGCCACCAGTACTGCTTGATATTGTTTTTGAGCTCAACACCATTCTGACCATAGTCGTAAACGGCAGCCAAGCCATCATAAATTTCACTACTAGGGAACACAAAGCCATATTCCTTGCAATGGCTTACAATTTTCTTAAAAACATCTTCCTGTGCCATGATTAAATCTTATTTTTTTCAAATTTTCGGCAAAGATACTCTTTTTTCTCGAAAAATTGTTGTATTTTTGCCATAAATTAATAAAATAAGTATTAAAAGCTATATATGAGCGACGAAATTAAAGATAAAAACGGTCTTGAAGAGGAAAAATCGCCAAATTTGGAAAATTCTTCTACAGAATCAGAACAGGATGCTGCAGAAGATGCCAACGAGGAGATTTCGACCGAAGAACATTCCGATTATAAGCCGGTGAACCGATTCGATGCTTCTGCTGTACATCACCTCAGCGGAATGTATCAGAACTGGTTCCTCGACTATGCATCGTATGTGATCCTCGAACGTGCCGTTCCTCATATTGAGGATGGTTTGAAACCGGTACAGCGACGCATCCTCCACTCTATGAAGCGCATGGACGACGGAAGATACAACAAGGTTGCCAATATCGTGGGACATACCATGCAGTTTCACCCTCATGGTGATGCGTCTATCGGAGATGCTTTGGTACAGATGGGACAGAAAGACCTGCTCATCGATACGCAGGGTAACTGGGGAAACATTCTTACGGGCGACCGTGCCGCTGCTCCCCGATATATCGAGGCACGCCTCTCTAAGTTTGCTCTCGACGTGGTTTTCAATCCTAAAACCACCGACTGGCAACTCTCTTATGATGGCAGAAACAAGGAGCCTATCACGCTCCCTGCCAAATTCCCATTGCTCCTGGCACAAGGTGCCGAGGGTATTGCCGTGGGATTGAGCAGTAAGGTTTTGCCACATAATTTCAATGAGATTTGCGATGCTGCCGTCCACTATCTCAAGGGCGAGCCATTCCAACTCTATCCCGACTTCCCTACAGGCGGTGCCATCGATGTAAGCAAATACAATGATGGCCAGCGAGGTGGTGCATTGAAGGTAAGAGCCAAAATCGACAAGCTCGACAACAAGACACTTGTTATCAGCGAGATACCATTCAGCAAGACTACAGGCAGCCTCATCGACTCTATCACCAAAGCGGTAGAAAAGGGTAAAATCAAGGCACGCAAGGTAGATGATGTTACTTCGGCAAATGTTGAGATTCTTGTGCATCTTGCACCAGGTACCTCATCAGATAAAACGATGGATGCACTCTACGCATTCAGCGATTGCGAAATCAACATCTCGCCCAACTGCTGTGTCATCGAAGACAACAAGCCTGTATTCCTCACCATCAGCGATGTTTTGCGCCACAGCGTAGACCGCACAATGGGATTGCTGCGCAAGGAGCTGATGATCAGAAAGGGTGAATTGGAGGAGCAGCTCTTCTTCTCTTCTCTCGAACGAATCTTTATTGAGGAGCGCATCTACAAGGAGCGCAAGTTTGAGCAGAGTAAGAGTCAGGATGAGGTTGTTGCCTTCATCGATTCAAAACTCGAACCATTCAAGGACAAACTCTTTACTGCCGAAGTTGACGGTAAGGGTATGGTAGAATATGCCTTCCATCGGGAAATTACCCGCGAAGATATTCTCAAGCTTCTGGAAATCAAGATGCAGCGCATCCTTAAATATAATAAGGATAAGGCAGATGAACTGCTGATGAAGATTAAGGCTGAACTTGCTGAGATTGAGAACGACCTGGCTCACATGACTGATGTTACCATCAACTGGTTTG
>OBCH01000201.1_pt1 | contig 15006 bp, 13 predicted proteins | sample 1495941 | NCBI WGS metagenome assembly OBCH01 (sample SAMN03418276, study PRJEB22391) | human gut metagenome | biome: human-gut; feature: organic feature; material: feces | host: Homo sapiens | place: Tanzania | collected 2013-01
CCAGAAGGTTATAGCCTTGGTTGATGGTCTTTCCGCTTCCCGCCGTTGCGAGTGATAGGGCCGTCAACAGTAAGAACCGAAACGAAAGGAAACGTCTGCGCATCCTCGTCATCAGCAGGGAGGCCCAGACACCAGTTGCCTCTCACCTGCTTGCCGTCCTCTGAGATCTGATATTCCTCTGGATAGTAGGTATTGCCCTCGGCATCTTTTGCTGTGACATATCCGCAATTCTTCTCCGGCTTGCTGAAAGCCGCATGAGTGTTTAGGTTGTGCTCAAGCGACTTGCGAATACCATGCACGAAGTCGGGACTGACCATCCACTTCTTCTCGGTTAGTATTTCAAATAAGCCTTTCATTAAAAATAAATGTGTTTAGTTGTTGTTATCCTGAAAAATCAATCTTTTTACCGACTGACTATGTTGCGGAGAAGGGACTCGAACCCTCGACCTCTTGGTTATGAGCCAAGTGAGCTACCATCTGCTACTACTCCGCTGTGTTATCCTTATGCAAAATTAAAGACCGTGGTTTTTAACATTAGGACAAAAAAAGCCGCCATTCTCACGAATAGCGGCTCTAAACAGTATAATATAATGTATCAGAAAAATGGTTGCATAGCTTTACTCTCGAAGCGTGATGGGTATAGGCTCCGACAGGGCTTGAGTGGTGGCTGTGACGTTTCGTGCCAACTCAGTCTGACTGTGGTCCGTGGTGCCACCAATACCGAATGTATGGGGTAAGGTATAGCACAACAGCAACGAAACGTCCATCTTGCGCAATACCACAAGATACTCCTTATCACGCATATTTCGGTACGCTTCAGCCACATTTTCGCCTCCATTTGCCACATTAGCACTAATATTATATGTATATATAGTGCCATTGCCCTGTTTAGCGAATGTCATCTTCACTTTAAGATTCTCTACAATAACGTAGTTTTCGCCACTCGTAGCCAAGCGTAAAGTTGGCTCGGCGGGCAGACTACAATTATTAATATATAACACTTGTGCCATATTGAACGGCACGGGGATTACACAATCTTCCTTCGGGTAAAACATTACATCGGTAATGCCTTCGAGGAATAATTCTTTACATTTATCGGGTAGTTGCATTTTTGTACACCTAAAACGGTTGTTTTTTAACTTGTTTTAAACTTTGATTTAACTCTTGTTCACGTTATTCTAATCGTCAAACAATATATCGTCTACGCAATAACGCTTTTCACTATCATCTATATACTGCATATCCGCACATGAATAAGCTTTGAAATTGCTATGATTCGAAGTTAGCCATCGGCTGATGATGCGACGCAAGGCGTCTTTTTCGCTCTCGTTCTGGTCTATGCCGTAACGCATCAAAAAACGCTCAAGCATAGCTGTTTGACGACGGAAAATGATACGCTTATCGGATGTGCAATAGTCAAATGTAGCTAAAGCCCATTCTACAACACTGCGCTTAAAATCATCGTTCAGCATGAGAAGCAACTGACGGATGCCGCGCGTACTAAGATTCCATACCGGCGTAACCTGACGAACTACGTCAATCACCTCTACCTCCGAAGGCAACTTTATGCACAAATAGTCTTCATTGTCACTCTTAGCGTAATCTTGTCTTCCACTAAAACGCTGAACCTCGCCAAAAGACAAGTATTCATGCGGATCGCGCTTTGTAACAACTTCACCACCATTGGGGTGTTTGCCCTGCATCATGTTGCGCCACTGCTGGTGTGAGAAACATTGTGAATTAACTTTTTGCGTTACAGCAGGGATATTGGTTATATGCTTGCGCAAGACAAAGTGGTGAGGCATGTAGGGGCTAAACACCAACGGCTCGTCCTTGGCAAGCGTGTGCTTCGGGTCGCGATTGCGAAAGAACTGGCAACGACTCGTAGGTAGGCGAAGGTAAATGTTAGGCATAGTTATTGCTTTTGTTCGGGCCGTTTATATTGGCTCATGATTAAATCAGTGGCATTGAAGCTATAGCACAATGCGGCATCGGAAATATTGTTCGACTTGATTTTGCAAGTCACCTTCTCAATCTTCTTTATTTCGTTGCTATCGAGACGGAGACATAATTGTGCAACATCAATGTAGCAGCCACCAGTTTTAGTGTGACCGACAAAACTTTTGTCGAACTTATCATTACGACCGAAGAACTGATTAAGACCTTCTATGAGGTCTTCTTCAGTGTATTTGGGCGAAACAGGGTGCATCTTGCGATACTTTGCAGTATAGGTCTTCAAGCGCTTATCAATATAATTATAAATCGAGTCAGCATATTCATAGAACAATTCCCCTTCAGGAGAATCCATATCGTTGGGTAATGCCGAACAGAAATAGCCTCTAAGCTGATGGAGAACATGAGTAACGGAATCAAACTGATTGAACTCAATATTACCCTTAAAAATATCAAGCATATCTCCACGAATGTCAGTGGCAATACGGTCAAGACATTCGGCAAGGAACGTCAGACGGTCGAGCCGAGCGGCAAGTAAGTCTACCTTCTCCTTCATTCCTGGCTGCGAATAATCAACACTATACTTCAGCAAAGTAGAGAACGTCATGGTATCATAGCTAACCTCAGAGTGCAAATTAACTTGCACCATAGAGGCATACATAATGTCAGCCAATCGACGGTCGTGTTGCTGAATAACTCGAAACAGATTATTCATTTCGCTTGTACCTACACGCATACGATCGCCTGTTGCAACAAGGCGATTGCGCTTTCCTACAGCATCAACGTAGTCGGGATTGTGGAATAGAGCATAAAGCGACTTTGCATATTTTTCTATAGGAACATCCCTGAAATCGAATTGATAAATTGTAGGTTGCTGGCGCACAAAATCCTCTCGGTCGGGAAGCGGTTTTCTACTCATAATTTCTCCTATTTATCATAAGGTGCATTATCAATTAAATAATGTGGATGTCAAGCCTTCTTTTGCAAAAAATACTTTATTCATATATATCGTTTTTATTGGATTTTTGACATTAAAAAATCAGTGAATAACAAGTGAATATGAAGTGAATACGCAGTGAAGGTGTTTTAGCCTTTCAACTCACTCCAAACTCGCCTGCAAATATGCCTATATGTTTCCATTCCAAGCTCTGTTTTGCAGGCATGAATTAGGTAGTTATACGTCACGGTCTTACTACTGCCTAACTGGGTCCATTTCACGTTTGTCTGACCTTCGTTATATTTCTGACTACATCGTGAGAGTTGATGAAACAAATCAAGACCGTAGGGATGCGAGCGCAATGCCCAACCTACCTTGGTCCACTCCTCATAACTCTCGGTGATATTTTTATGATTGGCTACCAACTCCAGCACAATAACCTCTATCAAGCGGTCTTGCACTCGCTGTTGTTCCCAAAACTGCGCTCCACCTTCATCATTGTAAGTAACCCCACCTTCAGAGCGATACAATTGTCTGAATGCTTGCGGCGTGATCTGAGGCATATACTCAGCCAATCCTCGATACGGCACCACCCGCTCGTTTATATAGATATGTTCAGGATCATCCCATGACGCAAAGCGCACACGACCTATATTGCTGCAAGCCTTGTCGAGCGTAATGCCCATTGCGGCGTATTCTTGCAAAAGAGCTTTGAACTGCGCCTTATGTCGGTCGGGATAAGCCAAGCGCACCAAGCCAAAATATCCGCTACCCGAGCATGACCGCATGAGCAGACCTATTTCTATCCCGACCGACATAAGGCGCAGTTCAAAGCTCGCCAGCCAGTATGTTGCTTCAGATGGCTCTCGCGTCGGCTAACCATGACACGCTCCCCAGGATGGGTAAGACTGTCGTCTTCATAGAGAGCAAACAGTCCGCTAAGAGTTGCACCTGGCAACATTTTCTTTGTCTTGATGTACTCAGGCATCTTCTTTGCCATACTGCCAAATTCCTGACGCATGGCACGCAGCCGCTGCACATACGGCTTCCATCTGTCCGTCAAGCAAAACTCGCGGATAGACATCTGCTGAATGCACTCGCCCGTTTCTCTATCAACAAAACGTCCTTCTGCATCGGTAGACTCTTTATAAACTGAGCAAATCTCGTCGAACATATTATTATATGATTGATAAAACCGTTGCAAATTTAATAATTATAATTGATTTAACCAATTCTTGCTATTGTTATTAACTTTTATTTAATATCAGTAAATACTGTCTATTGTTTGAATGTTTCAACAACGAAATCCATCTCTGAAATTTTGAGCCTTTAAAAGTCCAGTTTTTAGTTTTCGAGTCCATTTTTTCAGAAAATGTCGAAAAATGAAAAGTTCGTAATTTTAAAAAACGCTTCTGCTGTCCACCCAAAATCCACCTCGTGACCGCCCAATGAATTTTTCAAAAAGTGATTTAACTTTCTGATTTTCCGATACTTATCTATTAAAAGTTTAAAAATGGGGTAATTTTTTATATACCTATACGAGCGCAAAAGACAAAAAATATATAAAGAATAGTATAAATAAGGCTTTTTAGAGCGTTTTTCGTCCGCTGTCTGCCTTTTTTCCTATCCTATAACCTATTAAAAGTCAACTATTTACGCCATAGGCGTTAATGCTACTAACTATATTGTTAAGGTTGGGGAGTTTTGAAAATAGGGAAGAAAGGAAATTGGCGAAATTTATATAAGGTAGTAGCCTTAATTAGTAGATTTTTGGACTTTTAATGAGTAGACTTTAGATAAAGTCCATGATTATTAGGTAGTTACGGAAATTCGCTGTTTTGGACTTTTGGGGACAAAAGTTTATTCTTGAACAAGTAAGAAAGTGGAAGAAATGCGAGTGAAGTGCAAAAGAAAAGGCCGCCTCGCCTAACGGCGCGACGACCTGATAAATGCTTCGCTAATTGCGAAAGATAGCGCAAGGAAATGCTTTGCTGCTTGCGGAAGGCTATTTGTTCTTCATAAACTGATTAGCCTTTGTCATGCTGTCGTAGAGTTTGCCACGGCCATACATATCAATCTTTGCCTCGATAGGTTGCTCCAGGCGCTGCAAGAGCGTGTTTACGGCTTGCAGAAGGGCGACATTGGTGCTTGCTTGGTAAGACACCATTTCGTCGCTTACGGAAGCTCCTGCGGCTACTGTGGGGCTTGTTTCGGCTATATTGCCAGCGTCGTAGGCGCGGCGACCTGAATAGTTGCGGTCATAATTGACGAGAGCCTTGAGCAGTTGCGGGTTGTTCATCATCATTGCCTGAGTTGTCTCGCGTCCGATTACCAACTCGGGACCATTCTCGGCTACCAACGAGGGATGACCGTTGATGGTGGTGGCGGTTGGATGCGTAAGGAGCGACACACCGTTGTGGGGCTTGCTGTCCTCGGTTGCCCAATAAAGACCACCATCGTTGCCGACGAACGGACGAAGGTCTTGCACGTTGCCGGAATCATAGGTGAGCATACCAGAAACGACCTTAGTATTCTTTCCCTTGGCATTCTCGTTTTTAGACTTGTCGCTGCCACCTATCTTGCTGATAGCGAAATTAAGCAAGCCCATGAGAGTTGCCATCATTGCACTATAAGCAATAGGACCGGCAATAGGACCAAGAGTGCTGACACACCATCCAAAGATACCTGCCGAACGAAGGGCTGCCATCACTTGCTGGTGAACACCTTCGAGCTGTTCCTCGGTCAAATTGATTGCTTGCTGCGCACCAATCATTGCTGTTCCGTTAGCGACCTCTGCTTGGAGTTTTGCTTGCGCAAAAGCCTGCTGCATAAGGAGCAACTGCGTATAGTGAGCCGTGGTCTGCGCACGGTCTATCTGCTGTTGACTAATAATCTGCAAAGTGTTGGTGGCAAACGCTTTTATCATCTGCTTTAAGGCTGTCTTCAATGCCTTGCGTCCTTCGGCTGCGTTCTCGGTCATAGTTGCAAAAGCATCGCCTACTGACTCGCCAAAGGTTTGCAACGGTCCCATGAAAGTAAGAAGAGAATTGTACTGTTCAAACATATCTCCCGTGAGCTTCTTTGCATAGTTAGCCTGTTCTGCCATGATTGACTTTCGGGCATCGGCAAGCTGCTGCTCGGTGGCGTTATGCTTTTCGATGAACGTGTAATACTGCTGAGCAAATTCCATGCGAGCCTTCATAAGTTCAAGTTCAGGATCGGATGCTAACACCGACTCCATACCCATACGCTGACCGGCATTGCGATAACTGCCCTTGATAGCCACCTCCTGCTCAGCACCAGGCAGAGCCTTCTGGTAGTTCTTATAATAATCAGTCTTAGACCAAGCGTAATCATTCAGCTTCTTGCGCTCGTCATCTCCCTTCTTGTTTGCCGACTCGTATTCGTCGTTGTACTTTATCAGTTCGAGATAAAGAGCCTTGAGATTTTGCGCCGAGAGTTTTGAAAAATCGAAGCCCTCATTGGCTACAGACAGGAACTGGAGGAACTGATTCTGAAATTCCTCGCTTTCCGGATTGAGACTATACAGTACGGTAATAGACTCGCGTGCCTTGGTGGTCAACTTGTCAAAAGCTGTATTCATCTTTTCAAGGCCTTCGGGAGAGTCGGTACGAACGTCCTCGGCTGGCTGAAGAAAACCTAAGCGGTCGAAATTGCTACGGGTGTTACGGTCAACAGCACCTGTATAGTCATGCTCGTTCAAAATCTTCTGTATCTCGCGCTGACGGGCAAGCAACTTCTCTGCTGCCTCGCGCAATTCCTTAGAGCCATTGGCAAATATCTGGTCGAGCAATGCGCCGAGGTTTTCTGCGAGAGTTTTATTGTTTTCGCGAGAGAGGTCGCCGGACAGTTTGGTGAACAACTTATGAAGTTCGCCAACATCCGCTTTGCCAATCGAATCGAGCAGTTGCTTAGAAGTTTCCTCATCGTAAACCATCACATCCTCATCCATGTGGGAATAAAACTCTTTCCAGCCATCGCCAAGATTAGCGATAGACTGGCGAGCCGTACCAAGAGCACGATCCATTTGCGATTGCAGATAATCCAACTGTTCCTTCTGTTGTCCTTCGCTAATCTTTTCGCCATCGGCGTTCATCTGAGCAACCCATTCCAGGTATTTGCGCATTTGTTCCTCATAGAAAGCCTTGATGTTGGCGATAAGCGCATTGGCACGGTCTTTTGCTATGTTCTTTTCATCATGGTTAGGATTACCACCGGAACCAGTGTTGCCACCACCAACTTTTTTACCTTTCCCGCCAACTTTCTTGCCATTAACAACAAGTTTTGCTCCAAATTTTTTATATAACGCTTCCTCTTGCGCAACAATATCATCATATTCACGCTGGGCTTTGTTACGCGCCCACTCTGCCGCAGACTTTTGCACTGCTTGTCCGGCAGCACCTGATGCCTGACCAGCCACCATTGCGCCGCTGGAAGTAACTGGTGTTGCTCCAAAATAATTTTTCGAAGACTTCGCAAGTTTTTTCGAGTCAAGAGGATGTGTAGGGTTAGGTGTACCGGAAAAGGTATTTACATTAGTATTGGCATACGCTTCTTCCTTCTGCTGAAGTTTAAGGATAGCATCAACTTTTTTACGTCCAAGTTCAGCAAGTTTAGCACGTGCACCCTCCAACTCATAGAAACTCTGCAAACGCTTGAAGTTTTCCCCCCAAGCCTTAGTATTCTCTTGAACAGCTCCTGTCTCCGAGTTAATCTTTGCGTTAAGATTAGGAATAGCGCTATTCAGCTTTTCCATAGCTTGACGACGAAGATCCATAGAGGCTGTAGTATCGTGCATCACGTTGTGCAAACTCTTCAAGGATTCTTGCTCCTCCATAGCTCTGCGCTTGCCTTCCTCTTGAACCTCATTCAGCACTCGCTGCCCTGCTGACACCTGATAAAGCGAAGCCGACCATTGAGCGAGTTTTACAACAAGAACTCCAGCAAGACCAATAAGACCGCCCATCACACTCATCTGTCCCACAAAAGACAACTTCTTGAAAGACGAATACATCACATTCCATGCGTTCGCAAGAGACATTGTTTTGCCAGTCAACCCAGTTGTAAGTTCTGCTAACTTAGCAAATGCACCGGCTACTCCTGATATGCAGCAGTAGACCGCTACGCAGAGCTATGGAGGAGCAAGAATCCTTGTCCTGCCGTACCCAACATAGTAACGAGCGTCGGCAACATACTAAGGAACAGCTTCATTGCGGTCATAAGCAGCATAATAAGCATACGCACCTCGGTCATAAACGTAATGTTATGAACGAGAGCGTCCATCATTTCATACCATGCCTTAGCCAAATCGCGCACCGGACCACTTGCTGCATCTGCCGAAACAAACTGTTTCTCAAAAAGGTTTGTAGCTCGCTCCATATATGCCGTAGCGGTCTCCTGCTGCATTTCATACTCCGTAGTAACAGCCGTACCCTCATTGAAAGCCTTGTTAGATTCAGTAACGGCTTTGTCGAGCATACCTACTTTTTCTGCCATCGTAACCATGACCTTAGTAAGACGAGCACCGTCCTCAGAGCCAAGATCCTTGAAAAGAGAGTTTAGTGCAAATACGTTCTTGCTTTCGTGCATCTTATGGAATATAGTTTGAATGGCTTCCATACCTCTACCTTCCTCAACCATCTTCTTCAACGATCCTTGTGCAATGCCAAGGTCTTTTTCTATTGAAGAAGTTCCCTTACGCAACTCTACCACAAGTTTACCAAACGCAGTAGCTGCCACTTCGGGCTCAAGGGCCATGGAGTCTACAGCAGAACCGATAGCGAGAATGTCAGGTGTCGTAAGGGAAGCTGCATCACCAAGCGCAAGCAAACGGTTGGAGAAGTCAACGATTTTGCCCGAACTGGCCGTAGATGTAGATGCCAATCGGAAAATGGCAGAGCCAGTTCTCAGCATAGCATCTTCCACGCCATACTTATCTATAAGGCCCGACACCTCAGTAATCTTAGCAAGAGCCGTTAACGCTTCATCGCCCAAATCCTCTTTCAATGCGACGTTTACCTGGTCGGCGGCACGAACGAAACCTGCTAAATCTTTAGTTGTAACGCCAAGCTTAGCTCCCGCATAGGCCAAGTTGTTTAGCTCTTCTATGCTTGTACGGGTTTCAATTTTAGAAAGTTCCTTAGACAACTGAGCCACGTCTTCTTGTGAACTTAGCGCAACCTTGCGGATATTGGTAAGCTGTTCTGCAAACTTGGCGTTCAGACGAAATATATCAAAGAGATATGTCTTGAGCATATTGAACGCTGAAAACAATCCGACGTATGCCGTGAGATTTTTCAGTGCTGTCTGCCATGCTCCGCCCTGCTTGTGTGCTGCGCCCGTCGCCTCGTCGATGTTCTTCTTCAGTTCTTTCATCGACTTCTGTCTGTCAGCAAACTCCTTGCTCTTGGTGTTGATTTGGTTCAGTTCCTCTTCAAGCTGTTTGTAGGCACGGCGCAGTTCGTCGAGGGAGGCCTTACCCTGCTTGCTACGGGCGAGAATGTCGTTAAGAGCCGACTGCGACATACGGGTGCCCTTGAGCGTCTGTTCGAGCATGGAGTATTGGCGACGGAGGTCGGCCACAAACTTGCTGCCGGCAGGGAGCTGTTGTATCTTCTGCTGTATCACTTCCATCGTGCGCTTGATGTCTTCGCCCGAAGCCTTGTTGGGAGCAGCGAGCACCTGCTTCATCTGTTTCCAGCTCATTGATGTTTTCTGAGCCTTACCCGATACAGCCTCCAGTCGCTTTTCTATCTCCTGGAGCTCTTTGTTGTATTGCGCAATGTCGCCAGTATTTCCTGTAGGAGTATTGTCACGAGCCTCAGTAAGCGTGGTCTTGGCTCGGCGCAAATCGGATGCCGAAGCGTTTTGACTGGTTACAGTCTGACGAGCTTCCACAATACCCATCTTGCCCTTGCGTCTATCTTCCTCGGCTTCAAGCTGCTTCAATGTAGCAAGGTTCTGCTGATACGACGCATCCGACTTCTGCAGCGAGCCTACGAGGTCGCGCTGTTGCTTGATAGCCTTGTCGAGCCATTGGTCTGACTGGTTCTTTACATTCTTCAGTCCGTCGGCTATCTTGACATACTGACCTTCAAGCAGACGCACCTCATCGCCTATCAGCTTCATCTTCTTTCTTACTTCCTCTGCTTGCTCCAAGTCGTCCTCAGATAGCTTTTGCAGTTGACGACGACCATCGCCCAAAGCCTTGCGAAGATTCTGAAGTGAGGTGGACGTAAGATTTTGAAGGGCATGGTCCAGACGTTCCGTGTCCTTAATAACATTCTCGTGTGCCGACTGCAAGGCATCATACACTTTCTCCAGTCCGGCTTTCTGCTCCTTAAAGTCGGGAGCGCCCTTATCAAGATTGTCTATTTCCTCTCTTACGGCCTTGGCTTTATCACGCAGAGCTTCAAGCACCTGGATGGCCGCCTTGCCATTCATAGAGAGGATTATTTCGGTCTTTAAATTTGCCATAATCGTTTTTATGTTGAATTAAAGTTAGAATGTAGATTTAGCGTATTCGCCAAGTCCTTCCAGTGCATAGATAATTTCAATGCCACCTTGATAACCGTAGAAGTCAGCAAGATAATTGCGATAGCGGTCGCGCAATCTGCGTATGGTTCGCATGATGGCAGGACGGTGTGATTTGCCTTGTTTGCGGTCCCACTTGCCACGAATGTATCGTTTGGCGTTCTTTGCCGGACGTGCTCGGTCTACGTCTTCCGCATGAACATGAATTTTGCCCGTCAAGCCTACACCAAGGTCAACATATCGCAAATAGTCGTTATAGCGAATACCCACCGTGAGCAATCCTTTTTTGTCGTCGGCTTGATAAATATGTCCCTCAAACGACTTAGCACCCTCGCCAGTGGACCACCACATACCATGTTCCTTGCGGTATTGGTTAATCTCCTCATAGCCTCGATAAACCTCAGTTGGATAAATACGCTGTGCTTGCATATTCTTCTCAAGGTCCATAAGAGTCTGGTCGAGATACAGCGGAGCTACCCGCGACAGAGGCGCAAAAGGTTTTTGTACGGGAGAAATGAAACGTGCCATGCCCTACCCTCCTATCCTTTCAAGTCCTCTTTCGGCACGATATACTTGCCGTTGCTGCCACATGCAAAGTTGTAGAGCGGTTGCAGGCTTTTCCAGTCCATGCCCACCACGAGCCATTGTCCGGCGTAGATGTCGCCCACCAAACCGAAGGAGATGCTGCTGGTGTCGATGCTTTGCAGCTCTGCCATCACCACGGCATCGTCGGCAAAGCTACGCTGGGTGTGGGGACAGCGGCCTGTGCGCTTTACCTCGATAAGCCATGCTATGAGATCCTTGCAGTAGTCGGTGAGGTCGTTGGCCGTGCGCTCTATCTTGTTGCCGTCGTAACGGCCAAGGGTCTGCGGCGTGTCCTTTACCTTGGCGAGAAACCACACCTGGTGAGAGACAGACACCTTCTTTGCGTCAACGAGTTCGCCGGTGGTCAGTACGCTGTATAGCATACACGGTGAGTGAACGATGTTGGCGTTACGGGAAAAAATGTTCTCAAGGTCGATGTAGCGGATGCGGAAGAAACTCTGGTCTTCGAGGCGTTCGCTTTCGGGTTTGTGAGATAGGGGCTTGTAGATGGAAGCCCAATGCTCAAGGATATTGCTTATTGTCATAATGCTGCTTGTTTTTTTTACATCGGATTAATCGGATTCAACGGATTCTTCTTTCGTGTATGTGGCGCAGATAAAATCCGTTCAATCCGTTCAATCCGATGTAAATTTTTATTCTTTCGCGGCTTCGTCCGCTTCCTCCTTATCCTTCATCAGCTCTTTCAGCTTCACATTGAAGTGTCGCTCGGTCTTGTCCGCCACAATCTTTTGCAGCACTCTTGCCCAAGCCGCACCGTTGCAAGTGCTCTCGTTTTCGAGTATGCTGACGAACTGCACCAGGCAGTACATGGCGGTGAGTTGGTTGGCGAGGTGGGTGTTCATGTAGCCAAGAATATTGCGGTCGAGATACGAGGCAAGACAGATGCACATAATGAGCACGGAGAAAGTCCACACCATCTTTGCCATCTTTTTTGAACGCAACTTACCGTCCATCTTGCACTTCGGGTTGCGCTTTATCTCTTCGCGGTATCTTTGGTAGATGCGTCGGTTGCATCGCCATGCCGTATAGCAGTCGATGATGAGGGCGAAGAAGCACACGGTGATAAAATTGATAGAGGGTTCGATGTGAACCCACAGCAAGCCGAGCACTGCGGCAATGGCTCGCGAGACATAAAAAGGATTGTTCATGTTTTGTGTTGTGTTTTGTGTTGTTGTTGTCCTGAATTTTATGCAACAAATTTACTGATAAACTGCTACGCACAGCGGACATGAGTTTAAGTGAAAAGAGAAAAACGAAGAGTGAAAAATCCAATAGCAACGAGAGCACATGGATTTTTCACTCTTCACTTTTCTCTTTTCACTTAGCTATTGGATTTTTCACTCTTCGTTTTTCTCTTTTCACTTAAACTCATGTCCGCACGGGGGACGGGGAATATTGTAACTTTGGCTATATAAAAAACACAACACTATGTCAGGAATTACGCAAAATACATTGGCCCGCATCGACAAGTGGCTCTCCTATGGCACGAGTATGCAGACGGCGTTCCCAAAACTGGAACAACGCTACCGGATGCAGGTCTGCTCAGAGTTTTACAAACGATGGGTGCAAAACAAGGACATCGACCCACGGACGGTGTGCCGCAACATTGCCCGACGCGACTACGAGATGTTCTTCAACCAGGCAGCGCAGGGCAACAAGGAGGCGCAGGAGTATGTGCTTGCGCTGAAGATTACACTCGACGACGAGGGTAATATCTGTCCGCGTACCGTTACGGAGCTCAACAACGACGTGTTGGTGTGCAACCATCTGATACGTTTCTTCCAAATTGACGAGAGTCCGCGCCACAAGGCTATGTATCTGAGTGGTGCCGAGTGGTTGATACGCACAGGCAAACAGCAAAACAAAGAAAATTCGGTGGATAAGGGTATGCAAGCCTTGGCTAATGTGTATGGAGACTTTCATGAGGAGAAGGACGCTACGGACGAGATGCCCGACATGAGCCGCATTTCCATCACTCAGGACGTGAGCATCGTAAAGCGCGACCGCGTGAACTACACCGAGGAGGAGAAGCTACGCATGGCCCGCAAGTATGGTCTTACGACCAAAGACCTCCAGGAGATAGAGGACGAGGAAATGCTGAGTAGGGAGAAGCCAGAAGAGCCGGATTACTTCAAGTTTATGGAAGATGAAAGTGAAAAGGAAAAAGTGAAAAATAAAGAATCAAATAGTTAGTTTAATCAATTTATGAAAATAGGCATACGCTTGCCGAAGCATTGAAGCGAACTTCGACAGGGCTACGAAAGAAGATGCTTCACTCGGTGGAACTGCTACAAAAGGCAGAGCAGATAGCTCTCAACTATGATGCCGAGAACGGATATTACTTGGCGTTTAGTGGAGGAAAAGACTCTCAGGCTCTTTTCCACATAGCTCAGTTGGCTGGAGTAAAATTTCGCGGTCACATGAATCTTACGAGCATAGACCCACCCGAAGTGATACGCTTCGTAAAGAAGAACTATCCAGAGGTGGAACTGATAAAGCCGGGCAAATCCATTTTCCAGCACGCTGTTGAGAAGCAGATTTTGCCAACAATGCGTGTGCGATGGTGTTGCAAGGAATACAAGGAAACGGCAGGTGCCGGCAAGGTCACGCTAATCGGCATCCGCAAGGCTGAGAGCACACGCCGAGCCAAGCGAAACGAAGTAGAGATAAACAACCATAAGTTTAGTGGCAACCTTGACGGGTTGGACGAATACCGACAAGAGCAGAAGGCTAAACGTGCTCGCCGTAAATCCAAGGAGCAAGGAGTGAACATCACCAATACCGACGAGGAACAGACGTTAGGTTGCATACATGGCAAAGAGAGTCTACTCATATCGCCCATCATCGAATGGACAGAGCAAGACGTATGGGAATTTCTTAACGATGTGGTGAGAGTGCCGCATTGCTCGCTCTACGACGAGGGCTGGCACCGCATAGGCTGCATAGGTTGCCCAATGAGTTCGCACAAGCAGAAGATGATAGAAAACGCTCGTTATCCACATGTAAAACGAAACTGGATTAAGGCGATTAAGGCTATCCGAAACGGGGGTATTCAAAAGAGAATATATCTGGTGGAACATCCACAAGGATTGGATGCTTCTCTGAAACGAAAGAGGATTGCTCAGAACGCAGGCAGCTACATCAAGCATCCCGACCCCGAACATTGGACAGCTCCCAATTCTACAAACAATACGACTGGAGGGGAATATCAAGAATACGAGGAGCTGCAATGCCGACATTCCGCATCTGTAAGGAGTGGATGCGAACAAACGACAACTGGGAGAGCCGTTCGAAGGAACTCGGGAATAAGGAAACTCGCCGCTACGGTTTTTCAAGAGGCTCCTCTTCTGACCGCATGAAAGAGGAGCAAGAAAACGAAATAGCGGAGAATATCTACGACTGGTGGATTTCGGGAAAATCATATAAGCAATGGTATGCAGAGAAGTTCCAGCAGATGAATTTAGATTTTGGAGAAGAAATGTAAACTACTATATGATGACAGAGGATTTACAAAAGAAAATAGACCGTGCCATCCGTCTGCTTCAAGGCATACAGAATGGGTACGACGGTGAGATTGAGGTGGCATATTCGGGTGGTAAAGACTCGGACGTGATTCTGCAACTGGCTAAGGAGGCAGGCATCCGCTTCCGTGCCATCTACCGCAACACTACGATAGACCCGCCTGGCACGATTGTTCATGTGGGGCGTATGGGTGCCGAAATACTCAGACCGAAGGAAACGTTCTTTCAGCTTGTAGCGGAAAAGGGATTTCCTAACCGTTTCTCGAGATTCTGTTGCGAGAAGTTGAAGGAGTATAAGGTTATGGATAAGTGCATCATGGGCGTAAGGAAGTCGGAGAGTTCGAAGCGCAACGAGCGATACAACGAACCTACGGAATGCCGTTTTTACGGTCGTAAGACGGAAGCCAATCATGTGGAAGCCATTTATCCTATTCT
>OBCH01000202.1_pt1 | contig 14864 bp, 13 predicted proteins | sample 1495941 | NCBI WGS metagenome assembly OBCH01 (sample SAMN03418276, study PRJEB22391) | human gut metagenome | biome: human-gut; feature: organic feature; material: feces | host: Homo sapiens | place: Tanzania | collected 2013-01
TTCAAAGCGTGGATTTTTTTGCTGCGGCTACGCCTTGCAACCCGTTGGGTCGCTAACGCTCAAAATGACAAGGGTTTTGGGATTTTCGTTTTTTACGAAAGTTTAAAATGACAATGCGGATTTGTTGCGGTTTGCGCCTTGCGAGTTGCTTGGTGGCTACGCTTGAATGTGAGTTGATTTGAATTTAATGCGGGGTTTAAGCCTTGCAGGAAGGATAAAAGATGAGAGCAAAATTTAAGGTTTTATCAGGCGAAAGGCTTTGTGAAAAGGCTTTTGGGGTAAATTTGGGCGAGTTTGGCGGCTCAAAAAGTGCATTTGTGAGCGATAAAAGCTACAAAAGCACGCTTGCAAGCGAGTTTAAAGGTTCAAAAAATGCACTTGCAAGCAAGTTTGACAGCTCAAAGGGTGTATTTGTGGGCGATGAAAGCCATAAAAATGCGTTTAAAAACTCAAAAAGTGCGTTTGTGTGTGAATTTGACAGCTACGAAAACGCATTTGCAAGTCAAAAAGGGGCGTTGATGAGTGCATTTAAAACACATTTAAGCGAGCTTAAAAGGGCGTTTGCAAGCCTTTGTGAGCGCACCAAATTTAAAAATGAGCGTGTAAAAAAAAACTTTGGCGTAGGAATTTCTCTCTCTCTCTCTCTCTCTCTCTCTCTCGTTAGTGCTAGCACCCTGTGCGCTGAGCGCGCTTGAACTTGACATACAAGGACAAAAACACTGGATTTGGACTGGCGATAAAAAAAGCGCAGAAGATACCACAAATGGCATAAAGCAAACACTCAACGGACAAAAACCCACAGAAGTAACAGCAACAGATGGCATAGTTAAATTTACAAATCAAGCGGGCGAAGGGGCGAATTATTTTCTCATAGGACAAGGACAGCATATCGACAAAATCACGCTTGGCGGCAACGGTGGCAATTTATCGGCGTTTAGTTTTAATAGTAATTTTTCAGTAGGCGAGATGATTATCAAAGACGGCTCATTTTCTCACACGGGGCGTTGGGCTACGACAGATACTTGTGGCACAAAAGGCACTTGTTCGGCTATAAATGTCGATAAACTTGTTTTGGACAATTCCGCTAATACAAGTGCGACATTTTCCCTTGGTGCTATCAATGCTAAAACTACCGAAGTTAAGGGTAAGGACGCAAATACCGAAATAAGCATTACTACTACAAGCAACAAGGGCAGTTATAAGGTTGGTTTAGGTGATATAAGCGTGGGTAATGGCAAGCTAAAACTCGGTGGCGATGAAAGTATTTATGAGAATTTTAATCTCACTTTACAAGCAAATGGAAAGATAGATACAACAAGCAATGCCATTATCACAAAGAAACTCCAAACACTCACGCTAGAAGCAAAAGATGGAGTGAGCTATGATTTAAAGGACTTGACATTTGGACCACAAACCACGATACAAGTTGCCACGATAGCTACTAGCGATGCGGATTATTTTGCTACCAAAGACAAAGCAACTATGAATAAAATCACAGGCTCAACAAAAGAACCACAAAGATATAAATCAGAAAGAAAGGTTATTGATAACGGCGCTTCTAAACACAGCGGCGATGAAGTAACCATAACCGCACAGGACACGGCAGCAGGTGCAAACACTTACATAACAAACACTACCATAGCAAACTACAAGGTAGGTTTGTCTGACTCTCTCCAAGCCGTGCTTGATGCGGGCTTTTTAGCGCGTCAAATTCTCATCGCTGACACGATGGCGATAAATTCCAAGATGATGAACTACAAAAACTCGCAGTTTGCCACGCTTTATCGCAGCAACACGCGTGGGGACGCCCTAGCGATGCGCGGTGATGAGAGAGTGGGCGATGTGTGGGTGGATTATGATTATAGCAACTTGAAAGATTTGGGCGAGAGTAATGGCAACTCGCTTGACATAAAGAGCAGTGCGGTGCAAGTGGGCGGTGGCGTGGTGAATTCAGGCTCGACAAAGGCGGCTTTTTTCGTGCGCTACACAAGCGCAAGCGCCAAAAGCACGCAGATACAAAACACCTACAAGGCAAGTGCTATCAACGCTGGGCTTTTCGTGGCGCAAAGCTTGTGGGCAAATGGGTATTTGCGCGGGCATTTTAGCTTTCACAACATAGGCGTGAAAAGCGACTACACCTTGCAAAACACGCGAACAGGGGACACAAGCGGGAGCTTTAAAAACGGCTTTAACTACCTTACCACAGGCATAGGCGTGGAGCAAGAAGCGAATTTCACGCCTGCTTTGTGGGCGAATTTAGCCTTTGACTTTAATCATCTCGTGGCTTTGGGTAAGGCGAATAACTTTGTTTTGGACGATGAAGAGGAAGTGCCAAGTGCTGGGGCGGACTCGCTCACTATGGCGACTTTTGGGGCGACTTTTGGGGGCAAGCTCAGCTACAATGTCATACTTTACGCAAGGGCGCAAATAGGGTTTGCGCTGGCGAATTATTTAGATGATGAGGTGCAAGACTATGGTGAGTTAGATGGTGGTGGTGCTGCTGGTGCGCCGACAATTGAGCCTTTTAGCTGGTCGCACTATAATTTTAACGGCATTGTGGGCGACTTTGGGCTGGGGCTTGCGTGGCAAGCAAGCAGGAAACTGCAAGTGAGCCTTGAAGGCGCAAATCTCATCTACGGCGGCGTTTCATCGTCTTTTAACACAAAACTTGGAGTGGATTTTAGGTTTTGAGTTTTAGGGGGTTTTGCTGAATTTTTTCCGCTTGCCTTTCATTAACCAAAAAAGCGTAAAATGTCCGCAGTTTTGAAAAAACAAAAGCTGTTTTAGGTTAATTAAATCAAAGGACTTTAAGCCCTTTTAAACTCTTTACACAAGGCAAACGCACAATGAAGCTGAATTCCGTCTTTTTTCGTTTCATCTCAGCCATTTATTTAAAGAGCTTTTTCATCATTTTTTTTGCACTGGTTGGCTTTTTTGTGGGCGTGGATTTACTCATCAACTTCAAAGACTTGCCAAATTCAGCAAATCTCATCTTGCTTTATGTGTTGTTTCTTGCTTGTATGGCGGTGAGCTATGTGCTGCCGCTTTCTCTTGTCTTTGCGCTGGTGCTTTGCCTTGCAAATATGGTGCGAAGCAACGAGCTAGTGAGCTTTTACGCCCTTGGGCTTAGCAAAAAGCAAGTCATCGCTTATCCTTTTTTTTGGTCGCTCTTTTTTTGTGCGTTGTTTGTGGGGCTGAATTTCACGCCCTTTGCTTATGCTGAGGATTATCAAACCTCCATTTTGCGAAACGCTGGTATGTCGGGGCAAAGCAAGGATATTTTCTTAAAATACGATGATAAATTCATCTACATTCAAAGGCTTGAAAGCCTCGATGAAAAGGTAGAGTCGATGAAAATTTTTGAGCTTGAAAACTTTGCCCTCAAAGAGCTTTTTAATGTCCAAAGTGCTGTGTTTAAGGACAATGAGTGGATTTTAGAAAGTGGGGAGCGTATCAAAATCCCGCAGAATTTAGAGCTTTTTGGGCAAGGACTTGGCGTGCAAGAGCTTGAAAATGAAAGCGCGCTCAAAGGCTTTAAGCCTCGTATCATCGAAAGCGTGGCAAATCAAAGCAGCTACTCCATAGCCGATGCGCTTTTAAGCCTTTTTGCCTTTGGCAAGGAAAATGTCAATACCACGCCCATTCGCACTCAGCTTTACGGGCTGCTTTTCACGCCCTTTTTCGCGCCTTTTTTGTCTCTCATTTTGTTTGTGTTTTTCCCAAGTATAGGGCGTTTTTTCAATCTCGCCTTTTTGAGCTTTGTCTTTTTTCTTTGCGCGCTTAGCTTTTGGGGGTTGCTTTATCTTGCGGCAAAACTTACGCAAAATGGGCTTTTTAGCCCTGAACTCGGCATTATCGCGCCTATTTTTGCGCTTATTTTTGTAAGTTTGCTGCTTTTTTACAGAAAAACGCGAAAGATTTAAAATAAGCGTTTAAAGCCTAAATTTAAGGGACTTTGTGAGAAAAAAGCCTTTCATTAAGATAAATTTGCTATTTAATGCTATAATTTCATAAAAATAAAAATTTTAAGGTTTTTAAATGGGCTTTAAAGGGCTTTTTTTCGGTGCTTTACTCGCATTTTGCACGACAAGCGTGGCGTCAAATTTAAATGAACTCATTGATTTGAGTCTTAAAAATGAAGAGTATTTGATGCGTGAGCTTGCCGCTTTTAAGGCGCAAAATGAGCGCAAAAGCGTGGCGCGGGCGTATTTGCCAGAGCTTTCTTTGCAAGGCGGGTATTTGAGTAATGGCTTTGATAACTTTCTTACAAGCCCCAAAAATAGCCTTTTTGCGAAGTTGAGTTTGAATTTTTTACTCTATGATGGAGGCAAAAGAGAGGCGAATTTACAAGCCTTAAAAGCGGGCGAAAAGCTCGCAAATTTAGCCAAAGAGCAAAGCAAAAATTATCTCGCACTCAGCGCAACCACGCTTTATCTTAACTACCAAAGCCTGCAAAGCCTGATAAAAGCAAGCGAGCAAAAAGAACTCTCGCTCAAAAACACGCTCATTCGCCTTGAAGAGTTCTACAAGGCTGGGCTTGCGGCAAAGGACGCCCTTGAAAGCGTGCGGGCGAAATTCCACCTAACTAGCCTTGAACTGCACAAAAATCGCTTGAAACTTATGGAGGTTGAAAAGGGTTTGCAAGAGTTAAGCCAGCAAAATTTCACCCCACAAGGCGAGGCAAGGCTTAAAGACTTGGGCTTTGAGAGTGGAAAGAGCTTGGAGATTTTAATCGCAAAAGAGCAAGCAAAAATCGCTAAAAACAAACTTGAAAGCGCAAGAGCAAGCTATTTGCCGCGCATTTTTTTGCGGGACAATTTTGGCTTTTACCGCAACAACTACGCATTAGAAATCCCGCCCACGCTTGCGATGATGGGCTTAAATTTAGATGAGTATTTCAAAAAAAATGCAAAAAATAACGAATTTTTCATCGGTTTTGAGTGGAAAATTTTTGACTTTTTTTCGACAAAAGCAAAGGTAGAAAGCGAGCGTTTGGAGTATCAAATTCAGGCTTTAAACGCAAATTATGTCGAGCGAAAAAACAAACTTGAAATCGATTTTTTGCAAAAAGAGCTGAAAGTTTTGCGCGAGCAAATAGAGGCTTTAAGCCTAGCAAATGAAGCCGCGAGCCTTGCCTTTGAGAGCGTGGATAAAAAATATGTCGCGGGGCTAAATTCCTACAACGACTATTTGCAGGCTTTGGAGAGTAAATTTAAGGCGCAAAGTGATTTGGAGCTTGCTAAAAATGAATTTGAAATCACAAAAGCCCGCTACTACTTTGTTTCGGGCATTGACATAAAAGAAAGGATAATGCAATGAAAAGAATTTTTGTCCTTGTGATGAGCCTTTTTACGGGGCTTTTGGCGGAGGAAATTTACGCTAGCTTTGATGTGTTTGCGATAAATCAAAGCAAACTTGCCTTTGAAGTAGGCGGTATAGTCAAAGAAATCAAAGTAAGCGTATCAAAGCAAGTAAAAAAGGGCGATATCTTAATCACGCTCAACAACACAAGCGAGCAAATCGGGCTTAAAAACGCTAAAAACGAGTTAGGCTTAGCGCAGATAGCCTACAACAACGCTAAAAGCAAAATGGATAAATTCAAGCAAGTACAAAATGTCATCGACAAACAGAGCTTTGAGGACATTGAAGCAGGCTTTAAGCAAGCAGAACTCAACCTTGCAAAAGCTAAAATCAACATAGAGCGCTTTGAGGACGCCCTTGAAAAGAAAATTTTGCGCGCGCCTTATGATGGTATCATCTCAGCAAAGTATATTGACTTAGCACAAGGCGTTGCGCCCGTGCAGCAAGTGGTGATGGAGATGTTTTCATACCCTGATGTCAAACTTGTCATAAGTTTTGATGAGAAATTCAAAGACAAGGTTAAAGTGGGGCAAACCTACCGCTACAAGATAAATGGCGAACAAAAAGAAGCGAAAATCGCCCTTGTTTATCCAAGCATAGACATAAAAACGCGCAAGATTTTTGCTGAAATTTACACCACAAATTTAACGCCGGGGCTTTTTGGCGAGGGCGTGATAATCACGCCATAAGCGAGCTAAAAAGCATTTGCGTGGCGTGAAAATTTAGCTTAACGGGCTTGTGAGCAAAGAAAATGACAGCACGACTTCAAATTTCGCGCAAGATAAATCGCCGAGCTTGAAAAAGCCCTTTGGATGCTTGACAATGTGCTTGAAAGTGCGTGCAAGAAAAAGTAAATCGCACTTTGAATTTTAGGGTAGGCATTGCTTTACCCTAAAATTCGCGCATTTTATGAGGTAAATTTAGTTTGATTTTAAAAACAAAATCCACAACTTGAATTAAACTACGCTTAAACCAAGTGGCTCGCTTTTTTTAAACTCCATTTAAGTGCATTTACGAAATATAAGCGTTTAAAACAGAGCCAGCAAAACAGCGTATTTCATACCAAATCCTTTTTTGAAAAGACAAAATACCCCAAGCTCAAACACAAAGCCCCTAAAAGTAAAGGATAAATCACAGCAAAAGTTAAAAGTGCAAATTCGCTAAATTTCTCCAAGATAAAATACGCCGCAGGGGCGATGACACTTAAATTCGGGTCAAAAAGTGCCATTGCACCTATGCGAAAAGTTTGTAAAGGATTTGCCAAAGCCACGCCATAGATGACATTTTCGCTAACTCCACTTTTCATCATTAAGCCTATTAGAGTTAAATCCATAAACGCAAGCAAAAATATCCACAACAAAAAGGCAAAGCCAAGTGCGAATTCGCTGTTTTTAATAAGGGCTGAAATGCAAAAACCAAAAGCTAAAAACACGAAAGCAAGGCTCAACAAAAGCAAATTTATCATCAAAAATACGCTTAAATTTAAACTTGCTCCCTTAAAAAACGCTAAGATTAAAGCTAAAAGCAAGGATAGTAGCATAGGCACGATTATCACAAAAGCTCTACCTAACACCTTACCAAAAAAATACTCTTTTAAGGATATGCTAAAACTCAACAAATACTCCAAATTTCCCATTTCTCTGTCCTTGCTTATGCTTCTTGTGGTGGCAATAAGGATAAAAATCGGTAAAATAACAATGCAAATTTGGATAAAAAGCAAAAGCATTCTACTCAACCCAGAAAAACCAGCCACACGAGAATCAACCACACCTGTAATGAGAAAAAAAGCAATAAGCGCACCAAATATCAGCATATAGAGCAAAAACCATTTTGAGCGTAAGGATTCTTTGATATCGTATTTAGCGATGAGAATGAGATTAGTCATTGTTGCGCTCCTGTGTGATTTTACCCAAATCCATCTCAATGATTTTATCCGTTAAAGTTCGCACCTCATCAACGCGGTGTGAGATAAAGATAACCGCCTTATCTTGTGCTTTTTGGGTAAGCAAATTTAAAAACTGTGCTCTTGCTTTCGGGTCTAAATTTGCTGTTGGCTCATCAAAAAGCAAAAGTTTGCTTTGTTTTGCCAAGGCTATGGCGATTAAGAGCTTTTGTTTCATTCCGCCTGAAAGTGCAGTGAAAAGCTTTCTTTGCTCTTTTTCATACTCAAATTCCAAACTCATCAAAGTTTCTTTGATATCTTGCACGCTAAAATTTCCTAACTTTGTTGCATATTCGCAAAGCTCGCTTATTTGAAGTTTAAGAGGTGGAGCAGATTGTGGAACAAAAGATAAATTTGATAAAGCCTTTTTGCGCTCTTTAAAAGGATTTGTGCCATTTATCAAAACACTACCTTCATCGCAAATAAGCTGAGCTAAAATCACCTTCATCAATGTGCTTTTACCCGCACCATTTTGTCCCATTATAAGCACCTTTTCACCATTTTTAATATGTAAATTTATATCATCTAAAATAAGTTCTTTGCCAAATGACTTGCTGATATGCTCTAATCTTACCATACTTATCCTTTTAAAGCAATTTTTTAAGCGTGTTTTCAAAGCTTAGTGCGTCCGTGTGGCACACATCAATACACCTACCGCACCGCGTGCAATCCCCGCTTACAACGCTAAATTTACTCTGCGCTTCATCGCTGTTTTTGCTTTTATCCTTTGTGATTTGCAAAGCCTTTGGCACTAAACACACATTTAAGCAAGTGCCGCAGTTATCGCATTTGCTTTTATCCCACGCTACTTTTATCGCACAAAAGCGCGAAGTTAAGGCATAAATCGTGCCTATGGGACAAAGGGCACGACACCAAAAACGCCTTGCATAAAAAATTTCAACCAAAAATATAAGCACCACCCACCAAATAGTTGCGCTGTATCCGTAGATGATAAACCTAGAAAAAATCCCCACAACATTAAAAATTTCAAAAACCAAGTAGCCACTTGTGAGTGATAGCACAAAAAAGCACAGCAAAAACACATAGCGCAAATTTGGGTTAAATTCTCTTTGTCTCACAATGCCTTTTTTTACAAGCAAGGCATTAAGCCTTTCTGCAAATTCGCTCAAAAAATTATACGGACAAACCCACGCGCAAAATGCTCGCCCAGCAAATAACGCATAAAAAGCAAGTATAGTAAAAGTGCCGATAAGTAAATTCACAGGCAAAGCGTGGTGCGCTAAAATCACACTTGCTGTTATAAATGGGTCGCTTAAATGAAAGCCAAGTAGCCTTGAACCAGTAATGTCGCCCTCTAAAATTTGAATATCCACCCAAAAAGAAAGCACAAAAAGTAAGTGAATACCTATCATACATACATAGCGATAAAAACGAATACTTGGGCGTTTTTTGCCGTTTTTATTCACACTTATAAAAGAACTTAAAAAGCTCGTATAAGCTAGGGTTTGATTATGCTCGTATTTATTCATCGTCTTTAAACTCGGAAATTTCGCTTGCTAAATTTTCCAAATCACTTTCTTGCAAGTTTTTTAAAAGCCCGTGCATAAGTGTATTTGGAATTTTGTTTTCTTTGAAAGCGTGCAATTTTTCTAAAAGATATTGTTTGCTTTTACCCGCTATATGTGGAGCTATGTCGCCTTTGCCGTCTTTAAAATGACAAGGGGCGCAATTTACAAGGTAAAGTTTGCTTAAATTTTTTGGAGCTTTACGCAAACTTTTTTCAAGCACCTTTATCTTTTTTAAATCCTCATTTGAAACAATGTTTGCATTGATATCTACGACACTTCCATCATTCAAGGCTAAATCTGCCGTTTTGTTTGTCTCTATACTCAAATTTGTGTGTTGTGGAGTTTTGTTATTTATCAAAAAAATGAAAGCCATTACAGCTAAAATTCCACACGCCAACGCTATAATCTTACCTACACTCATTTTTCACCCCTAAATTGCGCGTTAAATTCACTAATTTCTTTGGCAAAAGCCCTTATCTCATCATCGCTCATTTGCGACACAAGCTCGCTCATCAGCACATTTTTTTTGCTTTTATCTTTATAAGCCCTTATCATAGTGTAAATTTCATCGCTTGTTTTACTTAAAAGCGATGGTCCTATAATGCCGTTAGCATAATCATCGTGGCAAGATGAGCATTTTAAGATGAAATTTTTACTCAAATGTCCTTTTAACAGAGCTTTGTTTATGCTTTGTAAAGGCGTTTTTGCCAAAGCCACAGCACCCAAAGCCCTTGTGGTTGAATTTTGCTCGTTGTTTGGGCTAAAATTGATATGTTTGTTGCCGTATATATCAAAACTCACCCAAAGCTCGTCTTTTAAGGTGTTGGCATCACCTTTTTTTATATTTATGCTTGGAGTGCTTAAATTTTCCTCGTTTTGGATTTGGTTTTCTTTCTTTTCACACGCTGTAAAAAGCAAGCACAAAACCAAAACATACGCAAATTTACTCATTTTTTTCCTTTGTTTTAAATTTTTGGCGGTGTTTTGCGTGTGGGACAACTTCTATTACCCTAGCAAAGCACACTTCCTCACAAACACCACAACCCACACACTCATCTTTAACTAAAACAATTTGCCTTTGCTCCTGCCTTTCAAATACCAAAGCACCATTTACAGGGCAAGAATTCACGCAAAGCGCACAAGTTTTACCTAAATTTGCACTCAAAATGTCCTTTACTTCTTGTTCTCTTTCGTTATAGCTTTTACGGGCGAGCAAATGCTGTATATGACTTGTTTCAACGCTTTGAGCTTTAAAAGCTAGGCATTGTTCTAAATTTTTTACCACAGCTACACCCATATATACATCTTTGATTTCACTTGTATTATGGCTTAAAGCACCGCTAGGACAAGCTAAAACACAAGGAAACAAATCACAAAGATAACAGCCTCTTTTGCTCGCGTTAATATAAGCTGTGCCTAAATTTACTCCATCATCAAAACCCAAAAGCTCTATGCTATGATAAGGGCAAACCTGCACGCATTGCCCGCATTTAATGCACAAGGATTCAAAATTTTCCACAGCACCCGGCGGGCGTAAATGCACTTTTGGCTCTACTTTACCAAGCATAAAGCCACTTGTGCCAGCTAATGCCAAGCTTGCCAAAGAAAAAAGAGTGAAATTTCGTCTTGTCATTTCAAAGCTTTCATTCGAGGTTTTGTATCACTAATGATAAGTGTTGGTTTTGAAAAAGGCACAAGTTTTGCTAAAAAATTCAGCCCACTCATTACCGCTGTGCCGTAAAAAAAGCGCAAATTTGGATAGTAATGCCAAAGCGTATCCAAATAAGCATAATGTTGATAAGCTAAATCCCCAAAGCCGTCTTTGTCTCTGTCAAAGCCCTCATACTCATCAAAAAAATTACCACTAAATTCATTTAAGCTCATATTTGACTCTGGTGTGTCGTTTATGGCTACTTCTATATTGCCGATGAAATCGTTATTTTCAAATATACTTTTATGTAAGGTGGCGTGAAAATGAATGCCTGTTACATTATAAAGAATTTTGTTGTTTTCATAGACATTTACGCTGTTTGGTTGAAATGGGCTTTGGTCTATGTATAAACCGCGTCCATTGTGTGAAAGTGTGTTATTTTTTAGGATAAAATCGCTCGTATCTTTCATACCTATGCCTACACCAAAGGCACCGCTTGAATTTGAAACGACATTGAGTTCTACAAGTGAGCCTTGCGAAAACATAAAAAATATACCAACTGAATTGTGCTTAAAGGTGTTATTTTGCACTAAATTTTTGCCTGCATACATAAAATGCAAGCTATAACGACTTGTTTCACCTAAATTTTCTTTGATGACATTGTTGCTTGAATACCATACTACCATATCTCTGCTTTTATAGATATGATTTTGCGATATTAAATTGCCGTGTGAATACCAAAGCCTTATTGCATCTCCGCGAAGTCCTAAATCCACATCTTTTGAGCTGATTTTGTTTTTAGAAATTTGAGCATTGTGGCATTCTTTAAAGTTGATACCAAAAAGGGCGTTTTGTATGTCGTTGTTAATGATTTGAATGTTATTTGCCTTGTCGCACGAAATAGCTGAATGCAAATCGCCGTGTGAATCCCCGCTGTTTTGAATGCTTAAATTTAAGAGTTTGACATTTGAACTTGTTATGGTGATGACATTGCCAGCACCATCGCCTTTTATAACAGCGCGTTTGTCTTTGCCGTCTATGGTAAGGGCTTTGTTAATAATGATATTACCCTCATAAATGCCTGAACCAAGCTCGATAATATCGCCATTTTCAGCTTTATCAATGGCATCTTGCAAGCTGTTTGCGTGCAAAAATGCTGCCAAAAAAAGCAAAAGATTCAATTTATAAAAATAAGGGTTTAAATTCACTACCTTGCCTTTGTCTTTAAAAATTTGTTTTTTGACAAAATAGCCAAAATGCAAAGCGTGCTCATTATAAGCATCGCCCAAAAGCCTATGGCTGGGTAAGAATGTGTGCTAAACTGCGCCACTTTTCCATCTCCCAAAGCCGTTGGCATAAAGGGTTTGATTTTAAATGCACCCCAATCTTGCATATTGTGCCCATACCAATAAAGCCAACCCACAAAGGCACTCATAAACAAAATAGGCGCGATAATAGTCGGCACTAAAAGAAGCGCGTTGAATTTGCCATTGTAATATAAATACAAAAGCATCAAAAGAGTGGCTACAAGAAGATAATAAGGCGCAATAGCCCGCTCAACATTACCACCATACTCCATAGGATACATACCTATGTAGTGATTGAGCGTATTCATCTCGCTCACATCACCGCTGTATCCATCTATATGAAAATACACAGGAATGCCGTTTGGAAAGGCTGCCTTTGGGTAATTTGGTGCTTCTAATGACACATACCACACAGGCAAAGACGGCACTCCGATTTCAGCCCTTGCTTGTATGAGCTTTTTTAAGTCGTTTTTTACGCTTTCATCTAAAAGATGATTTTTATACTGAATTCTTGTGTAAATGTTATAAATTGGATATACATAGCTTGGCAAATCCAAATTTGCCTTAATGCGTTCATTCATTCCGTGAAAGCAAAGCGTTGGTATAGTAAAGCCCAAAGTCATTATTAACAAAGCGATGATAGTGTAAATTTGATATTTTTGCATTATCCACCTTTATGAATAGTCATCAAAAGTAAAAATTTGACAAAATCCTCTCCACAAGGGAGAGGATTTATGTTATTGAAGCCCAGCGTTTTCATCTATCCATTTGAGATACTCGATAATGTCCTTAATCTCACTATCGCTCATATGTTGGTTGGGCATCCGCAGATTGAAATAATTTATCATCTCTGCAACATAAGGTTCATTATACTTTGTCGCAGGATTTTTGATAAATTCAAATACCCATTTTTCAGGGTTTTCGTGGCGTAAAAGCGTGCCTGTTAAGTCAGGTCCGCTACTTACTTGTCCTATAACATGGCAACCATTGCAACCTCCACGCAAATACGCTTGTTCGCCGCGTGAAGCTGCTCTACTCATCGGTGTAGAAAGCTCTTTGGCGAGGTTGTTTTTAGCACGAAGTCCAACATCGGCGGTTTTTACCATATATTGCCACACTTGATACTCCCACAAAATAGCCCCATTCGTGTCGCCTTTTTTATAAGCCTCATCAGCCTTTGCCTTGACATCTTTAATTTTTGAGTATTGGTCTAATGCGTCAGTAACCAAAGCCTTGACTTTTGGATATTTTTCATAGTGTTTTTCTTTTAAAAAATTCACTACATTGCCTATAACCTCATCAGTAGCTTTGTTTGTGGCGATGACTTTTTGATATTCAGCTTCAAGTTGTTCTTTGGTAAATTTTTGCAAATAAGTCTTGCGGGCTGATTCATACTTTTTATTTGGGTCTTTTACACGCAAATAACCCATCATTTCAAGGTGTAAGGCTGAACAAAATTCAGTGCAGTAGTAAGGATATACACCTTCTATATCAGCAGTGAAATTTACACTTACCGTTTTGCCCGGCTCAACGCTGGCGTGGACATTGTATAAATCAATGGCAAAGCCGTGCGTTTCATCTTGGGCGCGTTCAAGGTTGGTAAGATATATAGTTACATTGTCCCCTTTTTGCACTTCAATATGCTCAGGATTGATGTGGCTACGCACCAAAGTCGCATATACGGTTACATTTTTGCCATTTCGTACTATCCTTTCTTGTCCAGCCAAAGTCATACCTACACTTTGCGTATCAGCTCTTGAATTTGTCCCCATTTTGTAAGTAGCGAGTGGTTTGAGCTTTTTCGCGCTTATGGAGACCACATCGTGTGGCTCGCCAAGGGGTATGGGCATATCATAAGTTAGCTCCATTTTTGCTCCACTTATGTCGATGAGCTGGTGATTTTGTGGGTGTAAGGGACCTACGGGATTAAATCTATCTATGGAAAGCTTATCAAGTGCGATAGCGTATTTACCGATAGGTTTTGCACTTTTGCCCTCCATAGTATCTAAATGCCCGATATTATAATGCACATTGACCCTATCAAGCACTTTTAAATTCTTATAATCCCACTTGACAACTTGTGAATCCACATACAAAGAGGTATAAACCACTCCGTCCTTACTGTCAAAGCTCGTATGCAATGGTCCAAGTCCTAGCTCAACTTGTCCGTGTAAAACCTTTTTTATATCCAAGATAGGAATTCCATAAGGATCTTTGCCAGCAAAGTCTTTTTTACTAATCAAATCCTTAATTTTCCTAAAATCATACACACTTGTGTGCGTATCAAGCTTGCCGCCTACTATGATATAACGACCATTTGGGCTAACATCCACGCCGTGAGGGCTTTTTGGCTCAGGGATTAAAAACAAGGCATTGTTTGCCACAGCCACTTCTATGGGGATAACCTTATGCCCATTGATGATTTTGTAGTTCTTTTTATCCTTGACAAGTTTTTCTAAAATTTGCCAATTATAAAGGTGTAAAAAATCCGTGTCATTGCGACTCATACCTGCTTCAAATGGCGGTAAGCCCTTTTCTATGCCACCTGTATACATTTCAGAGTTGAAGCTGTTTGTAAAGCCCCAACCCATACTCTCGCCCTTGCCCGCATCGCTTAAATCTTGCATATAAGGCGGAAGTTCCAGCGAAAAGGACTTGCCCTCATCTATCCTACCCTTGCCGTAGTCAAATTTCCAAAAGGTAACAGCCCCTCGGTAAGTCGCCTCATAATCTTCAATCGGATGATAATTATTATCGAGCGGAGCGGCGTATTGACTAGCCTCAATGACATACTCAGAATTTGGTGTTACAAAGCTTCCACCGTGTTCGCTTTTGATGATAGGATTTACCACAATTTGCTTTGTTTCAAAGCTTTTCAAGTCAATCACAGCCACGCGTGGATTTGCCTTGTCATTGATAAAAAGGTAATCCCCCACATACTCGCCGTTTTTTTCCGTGAAATTTGGGTGGTGCGTGTCGCCCCAAGTGATATTTTTCCCACGAATCGCGCCTTGTTTAAGCACCTTTTTGCTCTCTTCATCATAGCCGTAGCCTTGCCACTTGCAACTTAAAAG
>OBCH01000204.1_pt1 | contig 14651 bp, 9 predicted proteins | sample 1495941 | NCBI WGS metagenome assembly OBCH01 (sample SAMN03418276, study PRJEB22391) | human gut metagenome | biome: human-gut; feature: organic feature; material: feces | host: Homo sapiens | place: Tanzania | collected 2013-01
GAGCTGTTTTGTTACCACATGATGCGAAAGAGATAGCTGCGATAGCTACGAACATAAAAACTAATTTCTTCATTTTCTTTGCTTTTTTAAAATCTGTAAAACAATCATTTGTTCTTTTGAACGATGCAAAGGTAAGCATTTTTTTGATACGTTGTTCTTTTTTTTGCGATTTTTTTTTAGGCGTTTTTGTAACAAAATTACAAATCGCTATAAATCAGATACTTACAAAGTGCTAACAAAGGTTAAAGTTTTTAGTGTGCTCGAAAACAGCCTAATTTTAACACTTTTCGGTGTTTTTTAGCGTAATAAGGGTGTGCGCCAACACCTCTTCTTAGCGCCCCTATATACATATAATAAGGTACGCGCGCGAGAGAAAGAACAGAAACTTTTTCTGCCAGAGAGAGAAGATTTTCTGCCTGAGAGAGAAGTTTTTTCCAAGAAATCGAGCCCAAAAGCTTTGATTGACGAGAACTTTTTCGTAACTTTGCACTCAAAACAAAGAAACAACAGACAGAAAATGATACAGCTAAAAGAAAATAAGGGCATTCCCCGCAGCATTCTCCTGATGATGGCAATCGTCGCAGGACTCACCGTAGCCAACTGCTACTACAATCAGCCGCTTCTCGAACTCATCCGCCACGACCTGGATATTACCGAGCAGAAGGCTAACCTCATCACCGTGATTACCCAGATAGGTTATGCGCTGGGGCTGTTCTTCCTCATCCCCTTGGGCGACATGCTTTCGCGCAAGAAACTCATCCTTGTCAATATGACCATTGCGGCAGTGATGGCTATCGTGATGGCTGCAGCGCAAAACGTATGGATGCTCTGGGGAGCTTCCCTGCTGATTGGCGCCTGTTCGGTGATTCCGCAGTTCTTCATTCCAATAGCCGGACAGTTCTCGGAGCCCAAGAACAAGAGCCGGAATATGGGCATTGTACTCTCCGGACTGCTGACGGGCATTCTCGCCTCACGAGTCATCAGCGGTTACATCGGCGAATGGCTGGGATGGCGGGAGATGTTTATCATAGCTGCCTTCGTGATGGTGGTTTGCATGGGAATCATGCTGATGATGATGCCTGAAATGAAGCGCAACTATGTAGGAACCTACAGAGGACTGATGACCACGATAGCAGAAATTTTCTTTTTCCATTCTTCTATCCGCATCTATTCCACCCGTGCAGCCTTCGGGTTCGGCAGTATGATGGCAATATGGTCTTGTCTGGCGTTCCATCTGGCGCAGCCACCTTTCAGCGCAGGAAGTGATATGGTAGGAATGCTCGGACTTTGCGGAATCATGGGAGCCGTTGCTGCCAGTGGTGTGGGAAAACTGATTCCGAGGTTTGGCATTCGAAAATTCAATCTGTTCGGAGCAGGAATGCAGATTATCGCCTGGGCAATAGCCTTGCTTTTCGGCGACACTTACGCCGGACTCATCGCAGCCATCATCCTGGTTGACATCGGTCTGCAATGTCAGCAGCTCAGCAATCAGAGTGGTTGTCTGCAGGAGGTTCCGCAGGCTTCCAACCGCGCCAACACCATCTTCATGACCAGCTATTTCATCGGAGGTTCGCTAGGCACTTTCTGTGCCGGTTACATCTGGACGCAAGCCGACTGGCTCGGTGTCTGCATCGTAGGAATCGCCTTCGCCATGATTTCTCTGCTTATCACGCTAAACTGCAAGAAATAAACATATAAAAGAAAAGAGATTATATTCCCAACTTACAGGAACATAATCTCTTTTCTTATTTGATAGAGACTGAAGCCGGCATTTCTGCCGAGGCTTCAACTACATCTTTTCATCACCATACATTTCCGTCCACCAGGAAGCATCATCCTGCAACCATTTGGCAAACCATGCGAAGATGGTATTCTGCCATTTCAGTCGCTTCTCATAGTCGATGATGTGATGATCCTGACCATCTACCAATACCATCGCTGTAGGACGACCGAGGAGCTTCAGGGCAGTATAGAGCTGGATGCTCTCGCCCACAGGCACATTATTATCGGCAGTACCGTGAACAAACAGCAGCGGAGTATGAATCTTGTCGGCATTATAGAGCGGACTCTGATCTACAAAGAGATGCTTGTTGGTCCAAGGATATTCGTTCGCCATAGAAACTTCGCTGTAGCTGTAGCCCCAATAGCCCTCACCCCAATAGCTGGTGTGGTCGCTGATGCCTGCATGCGAGATGGCAGCTGCAAAGAGGTCGGTCTTGGTCTGAAGATACTGAGTCATGAATCCGCCGTAGCTGGCGCCGATGCAGCCAATCTTCTTGCGGTTTACGAAAGCATGCTCATCGCAGAAAGCCTGAGTGCTGGAGATGATGTCTTCAGCCACTCCCTCGCCTGCCGTATCTACATGGCGGGCTGAGAATTTCTGACCGAATCCGGTGGCTCCACTAGGATTCACAACCAGCACTACATATCCCATCGCTGCATAAACATGATGAGGATAACGGCTCTGGAACATGCGGCTCGTAGGACTGCATCCGCCATAATAATTCACTATCATCGGATACTTCTTGGCTGCATCAAAATGAGGTGGCAGATAGTAACGGCAGCAAAGGGTGTCGCCCCTTGAATTGACATAATTCCAAGCCTTGCATTCGCCCAATTCAACATCCTTCAACTCACGCGCACTCAAATCGTCAACCAATTGCGATTTCAGCGCCTTCGTATTCATCTTATAGAGTCGGTCGGCATTGGATGCACTCTGACCGGAGAAAGCCATTTCTGCTGCCGAAGATGCAAGCGAGAAACTCTTGATGTACTCTTCAGGAGTTTTGAGAAGTGTAAACTTGCCCGATTTCGGATTGAGCTGGAAGAGATGTACGCAGTCTTTATCTTCGGCTGTAAAATAGATATTTCCATCAGCCTTGCTCCATTCCGTGCTCAGCACATTCGGATTGAAATCCCTGGTCAGCGGACGAACCTTCTTATCTGCCAAGGTCATCAGATAGAGTTGGGTGTCGATCATGCTAGGCGTCTGTCCTTCTTCCACATTCTTTCCAATGCCATTGAAAGCCTCTGGCGAAGCACTCACGAGAATGCTCTTGCCATCTGGCGAGAACTGGGCGCTGTTCAGAAATTCGCCCTTTTCTATCAGGGTTTCTACCTTTGGCGTAGTGGCTGCAGATGCATTCATGCTGCCTAAATCCAGGCGGTAGAATGATGTCAGGGTTGTAGGACGCTTGGTGAGTCGCTCTTCTCCCTTGCCAATCAGCAGATAACGCGAATCGGCAGAAATATCCATCAGATAGATGTTGTGGTAACCGAAGGTGAGCGGCTGGAGAATGCCCGATGCAAGGTCGTATTTGGCGAGATTGCTGCGCTCGCGCCAGCCCGGCTGTCGGTCTTCCGGTTCTTTTACATCATAAACTTGCGGATCCTTTTTTCTGCCTTCAGTAGTGAGCGTATAAATGAGCGTTTTTTCATCGGGTGTAAACTGGAACCAACCTTCAGGAAGATTGCTTGCCAGCACTTCGCGCTCCATCGTCAGCGGATTGATGGTGATGAGCTGCAATGTGCCATCCTGCTTTTCTTCTCCGGCAATACTGCTGTCGCTCGCCTTCTGGGTGAAATACAGTTTATTGCTTGCAGGCATCCATTTTACGCTCTCCTCAAACGTAGCCATCAGCTTGTTAGTCTGAGAGTTGCGCAATTCGCTAATGCTATGGTTATTACCTTTTCTATCTACCCATGTTTTCCGAACAACGATAAACTTTCCGTTTGGTGAGATGGAAACACTCGGATAGTTGGGCGCACAAATCACATCATAGATGTTATAGGCGCGCTTGGCTGCCGCATCGCCTACAGAAAGCGGAGCGCCGTTGGCTGCGGTTACGGTCAACTTGATAGATTTCTTATCAGAAGATGCATTCTTCCGGGTAAGATATTTGATGACAACCGTATGGTGCGAAGGAGTCAGGATGGTTTCAGCCTTATCGCCGTTCACCTCTACCTGCTCGCCGTCAATGAACAGACGGTATTGCTCCAATCCTTCTACCGCGATGGTTGCTTTTGTGCGCTGGGTGTTGGATACGCAGAAAGAAGCCAGATGGAGCGCATCCTGCTGCTTGTCGGTAAGGAGTTGGGCTGCATTCACCTCCTTACCCTTATTTAATAAGGTGAAGGAGAGTGGTGAATCGAGCAACTGCTTAAGGTCGAACGCTTCACCCTTGATGTTCACACTGTCAGCCATCCAAGGCTGTGCTACGGCATAGGGACCTGCATATTTCAGCGTTTTCACCTCTATGGTTTCGGCACTGACAGAGATTGAAGCCATCAGGGCAGCTGCCAGCAGTCCACTTTTTGTTGTTTTCAGAATCAGTTTATTCATAAATATCCATATTTTGATTTTGGTGCGAAATTACAAATAAAATTCGAGATAAACGAATGTTTCTGTTACAAATTGCTCTTTTTGCTGCATTTTTGCCTTACAAATGTTATCTTTAAGTTAATCGGATGAGCCAGTAGGTTATTGTTGGGTTAAACCCCTCTCCCATCCATTGCAGTTTCAAGAAAACACCTTATCTTTGCATCGCCAATCTACAAAAAAAAGGCGCATGAACTTTAAAAGAATAAGAAAAAGATAGCATTAACATAAGAAAAGAAAAGGAAAGGAATATGAAACAGAAATCATTGATATTGATGAGCACCCTACTCGTCTGCTCACTCGAAAGTTTCGCACAGAACGATGTCGAGAAAAACGACTCGATATGGAAGGACTTCGACCTGGCAAGCGTTACCGTGGTTGCATCCAAGCCGCTGGTAAAGATGGAGACCGACAAGATGACCTACAACGTGCAGCAGGATGCTGAAGCCAAGGCCTCTACCGTTCTCGACATGCTGCGCAAGGTGCCGATGGTTACGGTGGACGGACAGGATAACATTACCGTGAACGGCTCATCCAGCTTCAAGGTGTATGTGGACGGAAAGCCGAATCCGATGTTCTCTGCCAACCCTTCGCAGATTTTCAAGGCAATGCCGGCAACTATGGTAAAAAATATAGAAGTAATCACCAACCCGGGAGCCAAATATGATGCTGAAGGTACGGGCGGCGTGCTCAACATCGTACTCAACAAGCAAGCCGTAAACGGCGCCGGAGGCAATGACCTCAGCAATGGCTATAATGGCAACATCAGTGCTGCTGCCGGCAATCAGACGCAGCGCATCTCTGCCTTCATCAGCGGTCAGCAGGGCAAGCTTACCTATAGTGCCAACGGAATGTACAATCATCAAACAATGGATGGAACCACCATCTCCTTCGACCGAATCCAAAAGGATGGCAGTACGATGAACTATTATCAGAATTCGGATATGAAGCAGCCTTTCTCTATGGGCAACATCAGCTTAAGCTACGAACTCGATTCTCTGAGCAACATCAGCGCTACTGCAGGACTGACCACCTTCAACCAGAAGATTACAGGTCATCCACTCACAAAGATGACAGGCGGAATCTACGGCAAAGGATTCGAATACGGCAATGAGATGAAGCAGAATCTGGGCAATACATCCTTCAACGGAAGCATCGATTATCAGCGATTTTTCAACAAGGAGCGCACGAACTACCTCATTCTCAGCTATCTATTCAGTACCAACCCATCTCACACAGACAACTATACGTTCTACGACGACATCAGCCATGTGACGGCTCTCCAGCTCAACGATCTGCTCTCCAAAAGTAAGACCCGAGGCACTGAACATACTTTCCAGGCAGATTTTACCCATTCGCTCAGCGCCACCCAGCGCCTGAATTTCGGAGCCAAATACATAGCCCGCATCAACAGAAGCGATTCACGCTACTACGATGTGGCGGCAGATAAAACTGAGACGCAGAACCCTGCCAACAGTATGGAGTATAAGAACACCCAGAACATTCTTGCCGCCTATGCTGAATGGAAGGGAAACTTCGGAAAGATAGGAACCATGCTGGGAACCCGATACGAACAGACCTGGGAGAAAGTGAAGTTTGAACAGGGTAAGGGTGATAATTTTGATAAAGATTACGGCAATCTCGTACCGAGCGCCAGCATCTCTTACGCCATCGCTCCAGGCATGAATCTCGGTGTGAACTACAGCATGCGCATCACCCGTCCGGGAATTACCTACCTCAACCCTTATGTTGACCGCAGTAATCCTACAGCCATCAGCTATGGCAATACAGACCTCGACGTGGTGAAGTCGCATCAGGTGAACATGGTATTTAATTATTACAATCCACGCTTCATTCTGAGTACAACTCTGGGCTATGAACTCTGCAACAACAAGATAGAGCAGTATTCGTTCATCGATGCAGACAACCTGCTCAACACCACCTACGGCAATGTTTCGAAAACCCGCAACGCCAATCTGAATATCTTTGCCAACTGGCTGGTGTTCAAGAAGACGAGATTGATGCTGAACGAGAGTCTGAGCTACAATGATTTGCGAAGTGAAGTATTGGGATGGAAGAATCATGGCTGGAACAGCAGTACGATGATCAATCTGCAACAGACACTTCCTTGGGAGCTGCAATGGACAGTAGGAAGTATCATTCAGAGCAAACAGCACAACCTGCAAGGCTATCAGAGCGGAATGTCATTCTTCTACTCCACCCTCTCCAAATCCATCGTCAAGGATAAACTGGACCTGAGTCTGATGTTCCTCACACCAACCGACGACAAACTCAACATCAAGCAGAAAGCCGTGGGTTCAGACTATGTACAGAATATGACGGTAAAGGTGCCTCTGCGCCAGATCAGCCTCACCCTTGCCTGGAAATTCGGCAACACCAAGAAGCAATTCCAAAAGGTGAAATCCAACATCAAAAATGATTTCCAGGAAGAAAAGCAGGGCATTCAGACAGGTGGAATGAACAGCCAGCAGGAAGACAAATAACAGGACATAATCAATAGGAATCTCTCTCCAACGGGTTGCAGTGCAAAAATATCGCATCTGCAACTCTTTTTTTTTATGCGATTTATTGTCTATTCAATTTCTTTTTTGTACTTTTGCACGCAAAAATATCACATAAAATAACAGAATAATGAAGAAACAGACTCAAGCTATTCATTTGGAATATGAGCGCCGCGATGCATACGACTCGCTGAGCGTGCCAGTATATAACACCCTTGCCTACGAATTCGACAATGCTGCCGTCATGGCTGAAGCATTCACCGACAAGATCAAGGCTCCAGATTATTCGCGCGTAGAGAACCCTACGGTAACCAACCTGGAGCGCCGTGTGGCAGCCCTTACCGATGCTGCTCATGCCACCGCCTTCAACTCAGGAATGGCGGCCATTAGCAACACCCTCATGGCGCTGGCAGCACAAGGCAAAAATATTGTTACATCCAAGCATCTCTTCGGCAATACTTATGCCCTGCTCGTAGCCACTCTGCGCCGTTTTGGTGTAAAGGTGCGTTTGCGCGATTTGACCAATATCGAAGCCGTGCGCGAAGCCATTGATGATGACACCTGCTGCGTATTTCTCGAAATCCTGACCAACCCACAGCTGGAGGTTGCTGACTTGAAAGCCATCTCAGAAGTGGCACATGAAAAAAATGTACCTTTGGTGGTGGATTCTACCGTGATTCCTTTCACACAATTCTCGGCTAAGAGTCTGGGAGTAGATATTGAGGTGGTTTCCAGCTCTAAATATGTAAGCGGCGGTGCTACTTCGCTCGGCGGTCTGGTTATCGACTACGGTACTCCTTACAACGGCGATTTCGCCAAACGTCTCTATGGAGAAATGCTCTTCAATTTCGGAGCCTATATGACTCCACAGGTAGCTTATATGCAAACCATCGGACTTGAAACGCTCGATGCTCGCTATCGTGTGCAGAGCAGCAATGCCCTGGAGCTTGCCAAGAAGCTGCGCTCTCTGCCTCAGATAAAAAATGTAAACTATGTTGGTCTGGAGGATAATCCTTATCACGAGTTGGCGCAGCGCCAGTTTGGAAAAACAGCGGGAGCCATGATCTGCATCGACCTGGAGAGCAAAGAAGCCTGCTTCAGTTTCCTCAACAATCTGAAACTCATCCATCGCGCCACCAACCTCTTCGACAACCGTTCGCTCGCCATTCATCCGGCAAGCACCATCTTCGGAGCATTCTCTGAGAGCATGCGCAAGTCGATGGACGTGAAAGACACCACAATCCGATTGAGCATCGGCTTGGAAGATGTGGATGATCTCTTCGAAGACATCAAGCAGGCGGTTGATAGTTTATAAAGGACTAATCATAAAGTTCAATGTTCAAAGTTCAAAGTAAAATGTATAATTTCGATAAAATCATAGACCGTTCGGGCAGCGACGACCTGAAGCATGGCGCCCTGCTGCCTCGCTGGGGACGAGATGATCTGCTGCCACTCTGGGTAGCTGATATGGATTTCGAGACCCCATCTTTCATTACAGATGCACTCAAGGCACGCCTGGAGCACTCACTCTTCGGCTACACGATGGAGCCGGAAGATTATCTGCCTAGCATCATCGACTGGGTTCACGACCACCATCAGTGGGATGTGAAGCGAGAGTGGATAAGATTCATCCCTGGTATTGTAAAAGGCATCGGTCTCGTGGTGAATGTCTTCACCCAGCCTGATGAAAAAGTCATCATCCAGCCACCCGTTTATCACCCATTCCGCCTCACCCCAGAGGGTAATGGCAGAGAGGTGGTCTTCAATCCGCTGAAGATGAGGGAAGACGGATATTACGAGATGGATTTCGAAAATCTCGAGAAGGTTTGCGATGAGAAATGCAAGATTCTCATTCTCTGCAATCCTCATAATCCGGGCGGTATTACCTGGAGCAAGGAAACCCTGCAGCAGCTTGCCGACTTCTGCTATGAGCACCATCTGCTCGTTATCAGCGATGAGATTCACGCGGATATGGCGCTCTTCGGCCACAAGCACATCCCGTTTGCTTCGGTTTCAGACAAGGCACGCAACATCAGCATCACCTTCCAGGCTCCTTCCAAGACCTTTAATATTGCAGGAATCGTGAGCAGCTACGCCATTATTCCAAACGAAGAAATTCGCAGGAAATTCTATCCTTGGCTGAGTGCCAACGAACTGGATGAGCCAACCCTCTTTGCTCCAATCGCCACCATCGCCGCTTTCCGCAAGGGTGAGGAATGGAGAAAGAAGATGCTTGCCTATATAGAGGAAAACATCCGATTCGTAGAGGATTACTGCCGCGAGCATATTCCGGGCATTCGTCCGTTGCGTCCACAGGCTTCCTTCCTCGTATGGCTCAACTGCCGTGATCTGCATCTTTCTCACGATGCACTTCTCGACCTATTCACCGACAAGGCACATCTGGCATTGAATGATGGAGAGATGTTCGGTCCTGGCGGAGAAGGATTCATGCGATTGAATGTAGCTGCACCAAGAAGTGTTATCAAACAGGCTTTGCAGCAGCTGGAAGAGGCTGTGAGTCAACTCTAGATAATAAAAAAAATAGCCGTAACTACTGCAAATATAGTTACGGCTATTATTATAATATGGTGGAAGAATGCTTTATTCCCCCTCCATCAAATCATGAACCAGTTTGATTTCGTAATAATCAATACCAGCTCCCAAAGCTTCCTTTATTTCGCCAAAATGCTCCAATTCAGGATGAGCCTTCATGAAATCACGGATTTTCTTTTCATGGGCACTTGAAATCAGCGCCCGCAGTCCAATCTTTCCTTCTTTCACATACGAAGCAAGATGACCTGCAATCGTATCCTTGACTAACCCCCGCTCTGCAGCTATCTGCTCCAGCGTCATTCCCTGCTTATAAAGGTTATAACTGATTTCCCTTGTAGGGGTTTTCGGCACCTTCGGTTCATTCGGTTTCTTCTGTCTCCTTGACTTTCTGCCCGAACCGCTATCTGATGAGGCATCTGCATCCAACAGCAAGAACTGCGCCTTCTTTTTCAGATAATCTGTTACCGTGAATTCGGCACTACATTCATACTTCAAAAGCCGTTCTTTTAATTTTACATCCTCTGAGAAAACAGAGAAGCGGTCTTCAAACTGTTTCCTAGCCACCTTGTTGTCAGTATCAAGATTCGACTTCCTGATTAAATCACTCAGAATGCCGATTTTGTCAAGAAAATACATAGCTCCCTTATGAATACGGTCTTGCAGCTCAGCCTGTCTTACATCAGGATTTCGGGCAAGCATACCCGTATACTGCACACGAAATTTATCCGATACGGCTATCAGACTCTTCAGCACCACCTGCAGCTTCTGATACTCGCTTACCACGCGCGGATATTTACCATTAAAAAACTCTACCAGACAGCGCATCAGATGCTCATAGCTGGCTCTGATGGAATAGAAATCGAAGAGTTCGCTGATGCAATAAATGATGTATTGCAGCTCCAGACTGCTGATTTGCTCCTGACTAGGCGCAGCAAGCTGGCTGGTGAATGCATCCACCGTCTGACTGCTGATAATGGCTCCGCGAGAAAGCGGTTGACTGAGCACCATGCCCTCCAAAGTCTTGCAGCGGCTCAGCGCCACATAGGTCTGACCATGGGTAAAAGAATGAGAAGCATCGATGATGGCATGTTCGAAAGTAAGTCCCTGACTCTTGTGGATAGTTATCGCCCACGCCAGACGCAGAGGATACTGCATGAATTTTCCTTCCACTGTTTCCTCTATCTCTTTGGTTTTCTCGTTCAGCGTATATTTCGCATTGGTCCACTCCATTTTTTCCAGGTCAAACTCCTCGCCCGAATCCTTACTGCGAACGGTAATCTTGCTGCCGTCTTCATCGGTCCTAACCCCTATCACCTCGCCTATCATACCATTATAAAAACGGTGCTGCGGGTCGTTCTTGATGAACATCACCTGTGCTCCCGGCTTCAATGTGAGCTTGAAATCGGCCGGATAAGATGTTTCAGGGAAATCGCCCTCTATATCTGCTGTAAAAGAAAATGACTGCGCAGGCAAGGCAGCAAGCTGCTGTTCGTTGATATACTGGGCAGGTGCATTATGGGTGGTAAGCCTGATATAATTGCCCTCCTTAGGTGGTACAAAATTTGGAATATAACGCTGGTTCAGAGCCTGCAGCGTAGCTTCAGAAGCCTTGTTCTCCCTAATCTGGTTGAGCAGCGAGATAAACTGTTCATCCTGCTGCCTGTACACCTTTTTAAGTTCGATGGTGAGATAACCCACCTGCTTCAGAGCGTTGCTGCTGAAGAAGAAAGGAGTATCATAATGCTGCCCCAGCAGATGCTCTTCCTGTGGCGTAACCACGGGTGCCAGCTGCTGCAAATCGCCTATCATCAGGAGCTGCACACCACCGAAAGGCAAATCGTGGCGCTTGCGATACTGGCGAAGCACAGAATCTACAGCATCGAGCAGATCGCTGCGCACCATACTGATTTCGTCGATAACGAGCAGGTCGATACTGCGGATGATATTGCGCTTGAGCTTGCTGAACTGATAGCGTTTCTGTTCGCCGCTGCCAAAGGTCGTGCCCGGCACGTATGGCGAGAAGGGAAGCTGGAAGAACGAATGGATGGTCATTCCTCCGGCGTTGATGGCTGCAATGCCCGTAGGAGCAAGCACAATCATTCGTTTGGGCGACAGTTCTTTCAATCGCTTGAGGAAGGTCGTCTTACCAGTGCCCGCCTTTCCGGTAAGGAAGAGGTTGGCACTTGTCTTTTCTATGATATTCCATGCCAGGATGGATTCTTCGTTCATTTCCATACAGCTTCGTTTTTAAATCAGAACTAGATTATTTCTTATCAGACCTAAATTTCTTCCGTGATTTCGCTCATTTCCTTGCGCTTCTTCTCAGCGTGCGGACAGTCTTCGGCAATATGACCTACAGGGATGATTACCACAGCCTCATAGCCCTCGCGAGCAAAGAGCTGCTGCATCTTCGCCGTATCGTAATTGCAAACCCAGCAGCTGCCCAGTCCCCTTTCGGTTGCAGCCAGACAGAGGTGCTCTGCCGCTATCGCCACATCAATATCGCCATGCGGCTTCTCGTCATATCTGCGCACCCAGTTCTCATTCACGTTTCTCATACCTATAATATATATAGGAGCCGTCTTGAACCACTCGCGGTCGTAGCATTCCTGCAGCTTCTTCTTCGCCTCTTCCGAGCGCACGATGAGCCAGCGCCAAGGCTGACGGTTCACAGCCGATGGTGCCAGGCGCACACACTCCATGATATAGTCCAAATCCTCCTGGCTCACCGCCTCCGGAGTAAACTTGCGAGCCGAAAAACGCTCCTGGCTCAATGCCAACATGTTATTCTTATCATTCATATCGTTCAGTTTTATGATGTTTCAATACTAGCTTATGACCACAAAGGTAAGAATAAATCACGAAACGACAAAAAAACTTGAATGAAAAACTATCGTTTTCGGATTATTTTTTGTATTTTTGCACATCATACCAGAATTTCTGGTGATAACAAGAGGTGTTAATGATAAGATATGATAGGACTGGCAGACTGCAACAACTTCTATTGTTCGTGCGAGCGAGTGTTTCGCCCCGACCTGATAGGAAAGCCCGTGGTTGTATTGAGCAACAACGACGGGTGCGTCATCGCGCGCTCTGAAGAAGCCAAGGCTTTGGGCTATAAGATGGGCGACCCGTTCTATCAGGTTAAGGAAAAACTGGAGGCTGAAGGCGTGGCCATCTTCTCGAGCAACTATACACTCTACGGTTCGCTCTCCAACCGCGTGATGTCGATGCTATCCCATTATTCCCCACGCATCGACCAATACTCTATCGATGAAAGTTTCTTCGATGTGGATCAGTCTATGGCAGAGCGCTTCTTCCAGGATAATCTGAAAGAAAACGATACATTTTTAAATAATGAATCCCTGCTCCACCAATATGGCGCTAAGATTTCTGCCGATGTGCTCCGAGCCGTAGGAATCCCTATCTCCATCGGCATTGCAGAAACAAAGACTCTGGCAAAAATCGGTTCTAAATTCGCCAAGAAATACAAGGGTTACCAAGGCTGCTGTCTCATCGATACTGGTGAGCGAAGACACAAGGCTTTATCTCTGTTCCCGATAGAAGATGTATGGGGAATCGGACGACAGATTTCTAGGAAGCTCGATTATATGGGAATCCGAACTGCTGCCCAATTTGCCGACAAGAAAGAAAGTTGGGTGCGCAGCCATTTTAACATCACCACGGTGAGAACGTGGAAGGAACTGAATGGCGAAAGCTGCATCAGCATCGAGGAACTGCCGCAGAAGAAGAGTATCTGCACCAGCCGGAGCTTTTCCGGTGAAGGCATCAGCGACAAGGATGTGGTGGAAGAAGCCGTAGCTAATTTTGCCGTGCGCTGCGCCGAAAAGCTGCGACATCAGGGCAGCGTGTGCCAGGGAATCACGGTGTTTGCCTGGACTTCTAGGTTCAATGAGAACGTGCCGGAATACACCATCCACGATTCCCTCACCCTGCCCATCGCCACCAATGCGCAGGAAGATATAGTAGGTGCTGCCCTCAGTATTCTCCGTGCCAAATACCCGAAACCGATGGCAGACAGCAGGCCCGATCGCTCCGACATGTCGTTTCACTTCAAGAAAGCTGGCGTTATCCTGTGGCAAATCTCACCCGACCATCCTCGCCAGCAAGACCTCTTCGACCCCATCGACCGAAGCAAGCAAAAAAAGCTGATGGAGGCTATCGACGCCATCAACCGGAAGAATGGTTATGGCACCATACGCCAGGCCATACAAGGCACAGACTGCCGATTCGACCTGAAGCGGGAATATATGTCGAAGCGTTTTACTACAGACATCCATGATATTCTGAAAGTAAAAACTCAATAAGAGTCTAAATAAGCCCCTTTCTAAAAATGGGCTCCATAAAATAAGGAAAACAAGATGAATCATAACAACGATAATAAAATAAAACTGACATTTCACCCAGCGGAATTCGGAGTAAAGATGCCGATTCCGCTGGCTGAGCAAAGCGTAAAAGCAGGTTTCCCTTCGCCAGCACAAGACTATATGGAGGGAGAGATAGACCTCAACGATATTCTGGTTCGCCATCGTGAGGCCACCTTCTACGTGCGCATATCTGGCGACAGCATGCAGGATGCAGGCATTCTGGACGGTGATCTCGCTGTAGTTGACCGGCAGATAGAACCCTCAAACGGCAATTTCGTCATCGCCTTCGTAGATGGCGAATTCACCATCAAGCAATTCAAGATGGATGAGAGCGGCACCTTCGGCTGGCTCATTCCATGGAACAAAAACTTCTCTCCTATCCGGGTAGATGAAACCAACCGATTCATGATTTGGGGCGTGGTTACCTATGTGATTCATCAAATTGCAGAATGATTCATCTTTTTCTACTCATCTTCCTTTGCCACCTCATAAAAAAGTTGTACCTTTGCAGTCGAATTTTCAGCAAGAACTAGGCTACAGACCTTATAAAAATAGAATTTTCAGCAAAAATATATGTATTTAGTAATTCCAAACAAACAGCAGTAGTTATGAGCATTAATATCAAGAGAAATCAGTTGAAGAGAGTAGTGATTGTTGGTGGCGGACTCGGTGGCCTTCGCTTGGCAGAAGACCTGAGCAAGGCAAACCTGCAGGTGGTGTTGATTGATAAGAATAACTTCCATCAGTTCCCTCCACTTATCTATCAGATAGCTTCGGCAGGTATCGACCCAAGTTCCATCTCCTTCCCTT
>OBCH01000205.1_pt1 | contig 14644 bp, 11 predicted proteins | sample 1495941 | NCBI WGS metagenome assembly OBCH01 (sample SAMN03418276, study PRJEB22391) | human gut metagenome | biome: human-gut; feature: organic feature; material: feces | host: Homo sapiens | place: Tanzania | collected 2013-01
TGGCGTTTGGGGACAATGCCAAACCCCCCCCCCCAATAATAATCAATCATTTTGATAGTTTTTTGCAAATTTGTGATATTTTCATCGTGTCTTATATTTATAAAAGTATATTGCGCCTTATGAAATTTTTGCATTTCTTGTAAAAAACATTCAAATTCTTTGATTGAAGTATCTCTTCTTGATAAAAAAGCTATTTTTTTATTTTTTTGTATGGTCTTAATAAGTCTTTTAAATCTTCGTTTATATTTCTCAACAAATAATGGATAGTATTCTTCCACACTCTGAGAAATCGGAAAATCGTGTATGGCAATTATACCCGTTTGCTTATCTCTTATTTCACGCGTTTCTTTATTTACGCAAATTTGTTCAATTTGAGTAAAAAATTCCCTGCCCTCGCTTTGGATAAGGTGTGTTATATCTTTCAATTTACAATTCATCATCCAATCAAAAGGCAACGAAAAACTCCTTAAACGATATTTTGATAAAAAATAAGTTATTGGGCAACCGCCTACCCTAGAACCATCAGCTGAGTCAGCACTTAAACTTATAAAAACATCAGCACAAATTTTATCATTTTTATCGCCAAACAAATGTTTCCAAAACTTGCCAAGCACTCACTCATCTCCCAAACTTGGCGACATTTCTAAAATTTTCCACGGCAAGCCCTGTTTGTTTAACTCGTCCATAAAGGGCTTTGCGTCAAATTCTTCCATATTTTTCACACCCGCACCGCTCCAAATGCCCTTTGCCACGAGCTTTGCGCCTATCATCGCTGGCACGCCTGTGGTGTAGCTCACCGCTTGCGCGCCCGTCTCGGCAAAGCACTCTTCGTGGTTGCAGACATTGTAGATATACACTTGCCTTTGCTTGCCGTCCTTTACGCCACGAATCACGCAACCTATGTTCGTGTAGCCCTTTGTGCGCGCTCCAAGGCTTGCAGGGTCTGGCAAAAGCGTCTTTAAAAACTCGATAGGCACAATCTCGCGCCCTTGATGAAGCACGGGCTTGATGCCTAGCATTCCGACATTTTCAAGGCATTTCATATGCGTGAGATAGCTTTGCGAAAAGGTCATAAAAAAGCGAATTCGCCTAAGTCCGCGAATGTTTTTCACCAAACTTTCAAGCTCTTCGTGATAAAGCAAATAGCTGTCCTTAACCCCAACTTCTGGGTAGTTCCACTCCATTTTCACCGACACAGGCGCGGTTTCAATCCACTCGCCATTTTGCCAAAAACGCCCCTTTGCGCTCACTTCACGCAAATTTATCTCAGGGTTAAAATTTGTCGCAAAGGCGTAGCCGTGGTCGCCAGCGTTGCAATCAAGTATGTCGATAAAATGAATCTCATCAAAGAGATTTTGCTGAGCGTAAGCGCAAAAAACATTTGTAACTCCCGGGTCAAAACCACTTCCCAAAAGCCCTAAAATTCCAGCTTTTTTGAATTTTTCATCTCTCGCCCATTGCTCTTTATACTCAAATTTAGCCACATCAGGATGCTCGTAATTTGCCGTGTCAATGTAGCTCACTCCCGCCTGCGCACACGCGTCCATCAGCGTCAAGTCTTGGTAAGGCAAGGCGACATTTAAAAGCAAATCCGCCTTTATGTCGCTTGCAAACTTTGCTACTGCCTTGCTATCATCAGCGTTGATTTGGGCTGTGTTTATGCTGACATTGAGGCGTTCTTTGATGAATTTTGCGATTTCATCGCATTTACTTTTCGTGCGACTTGCTAGGGTGATTTGCGTGAAAGTGTCCGAGTTCATCGCGCATTTAATGGTAGCTACGCGACTTACTCCGCCTGCACCTATGATTAAAATATGACTCATTTTGACTCCTTTTTGAATTGTGTTTTCAAATTTATGTTTTGCTTTCGTTGATGACTTTAAAGAAATTTGGCTTGTTTGTTTTGTTGGCTGTGAGTTTGAAAATCACGCAACCATCGGGGCAAACTATATCCTTGCTGAATTTGCTCTGTCCGCCTAAATTTCGCAAATCTCCGCCACTTCGCACCGCCTCCATAAGCGGAAATAGTATCATCATCATTTTCGAGCAAATGCCTTGCCCTTGCGAATTCGTGGGGCAACCATATGTGCATTTGTAGCTGTCGCCGATTTCTTCGCCATTTCGGCAATACCCCTCAGTTTTATCGCCACGCAAAAAGCCCCTTACTTTAAGCTCAAATTCATAATCCTCATCAAACCATTTTTTCATTTTCGTCCTTTACGCTTTTGATGACAAGCTGCGGGTTTATGCTGCCGCCAAAGTCGTTTTTGCTGACATTTGCGATGAAAGAAATGCTTTGTCCGTTTTTGATTTCTTTGTCAAAATCAAAAAACACCGCTTGAACGGTCGTGTTTTCATCGCCCAAAACAAGCCTTAAATGCCGTCCTTCCTTGCCAAGCGTTTTAGCACTTTTCACGCACACATTTTTAAATTCAAACAAGGGGCGCGGGTTTTTGTGTCCAAAAGGCTCGAAAAAATCCAGCATTAAAAGCAAATCAAAATCCACGCTCTTTAAGGGCAAAATGCCTAAAATTTCATCATTGCTTATAAATTTTTCGCTTGGAATTTGAGCGCATTGCTTATTTAAATTCGCCTTTAAGGTGCTTAAATTTTCAAGCTCAATTAGCATTCCGCCAGCTCCCTTGTGTCCGCCGTAGCTTAAAAATAGCTCTTTTTGTGTCTCGCAAAGCTCTATAATGTCGATTTGTCCGACACTTCGCCCGCTGCCCTTTGCCTTGTCCTCAAATTCGCTAAACACAAAGGCGGGCTTGCCAAAATGCCTTGCAAGGCGGCTTGCCACTATGCCCAAAACGCCCTCGTGCCAGCCCTTGCCGCTTACTACGACTACCTTATCATCAGCACTTATTTGAGACAAAGATGCCTCAAAAAGCCTTTTTTCCTCGCTTTTGCGCTTGTCGTTAAAGGCGATAATCTGCTCTAAAAGTTTAAACGCCTTTTCAAAGCTACGCGTGTATAAAAATTCAAAGCTCACATTTGCATCGCTCATTCGCCCTGCGCTGTTGATTAGGGGCGCGATGAGAAAACTTATATTATCAAGGCTGAATTTATCTTTGTTGTAAAGCTGTTTTATGGCGCGAAAGGCTGGGCGTTTGGACGAATTTATGCGCTTTATGCCCTCACGCACTAAAACGCGGTTTAAGTCGCGCAACTCCATCATATCAGCCATTATGGCTATGGCAAGCAGTTCTAAAAATTTACCCAAATCAAATTTAAGCTTGCATTCTTCTTTTAAAGCCGCCAGCAAATACCACGCCACTTGCGCTCCGCAAATCTCAATGTCCGCAAATTCATCGTCCTTTTGCTTTGGATTGATGATAGCATAGGCTTGCGGCAAGGTTTGTGGCGGTATGTGATGGTCTGTGATGATTAAATCCACGCCCCTTTGCTTGCAAAGCTCGCCCGCTTCCACAGCACCTATGCCATTATCCACAGTGATGATAAGCGTGGCATCTAGCTCGCGGACAATGTCTGCGTTTAAGCCGTAGCCGTCTTTAAAGCGGTTTGGGATTTTCACCACATAATCCACTCCAAGTTCGTCAAAAAATTCAGCCATCATCACGCAAGAGACGATTCCATCGACATCGTAATCTCCAACAATGGCGATTTTTTCAGCCTTTTCAATCGCCGCTTTTATGCGCTTTGCGGCTTTGAAATTGTCTTTAAGCGTGGCTGGCAAGGGCAAATCCGCAAGGCTTTTGCGCGTGTCCTTTGCAAAACGAGTCGCTAAAATTTGGCGAATTTCTTCCTTACTCAGCTCTTTCATACTCGCTCGCTTCTTTGATAAACGCTAGTATAACGGGATTTGCGCGCACTAAATGCGAAGTAAATTCAGGGTGAAACTGCACGCCGATGAAAAATGGGTGCTTTGCAAGCTCTACAACCTCGATAAGCCCGCTACTTTCGCCGCTTATGATAAGTCCATTTTTTTCATAGTCCTTTTTATAGCGTGGGTTTGCTTCAAAGCGGTGTCTGTGTCGCTCATTGATGCTTTTTTTGCCCTCATAAATCTCGCTTAAAAGGCTTTTTGGCTTGATAACACATTCATACGCTCCAAGCCTCATCGTGCCTCCAAGTGGGCTTTTTTGGGTGCGGATTTGCTTTTCGCCTGCACTATTTATAAACTCATCGATGAGAAAAACGACAGGGTTTTTGGTTTTGGGCTTAAATTCAGTAGAATGCGCGTCTTTTAAGCCAAGCACATTGCGCGCAAACTCCACTAAAACAAGCTGCATACCAAGACAAATGCCTAAAAATGGAATTTTACGCGTGCGAGCGAAATTTATGGCTTTGATTTTGCCCTCAATGCCCCGCTCGCCAAAGCCCCCAGCCACTAAAATCCCGCTTATGTCCTTAAACACCTTGCTTTCATCTAGGCTTTCAAGTTTTTCGCTGTCTATCCATTTGAGTTTCACTCGCGCATTGAGTGCAGCACCAGCGTGGATAATGGCTTCTGTTAGGCTTTTGTAGCTTTCTTTTAAGTCAATGTATTTGCCCACAAAGGCGATTTGCAGCTCATTTTTAGGCGCAAGCACGCGGCGCACGAGCTTGTCCCACTCTTTCATATCGGGCTTTAAGGGCTTTAAATTCAGCAAACTTGCTATGCTAGCGAGTATGTCTTGCTTTAAGAAATTCAGCGGTATTTGGTAAATGCTCTTTGCATCGACACTTTCGATGACACAATCTTTCTCCACGCCGCAAGAAATGGCGATTTTGAGCTTTAAATCCTTATCAAGCGGCTTTTCACAGCGGCAAATTATCATATCTGGGCTTATGCCTATGCGGCGAAGTTCATTAACGCTGTGTTGCGTGGGCTTTGTTTTAAGCTCGCCTGTGGTTTTAATCAACGGCACAAGGGTTAAGTGGATATTCATCGCGCCCATTTTGCCTACTTCTAGGCGCAAGGCGCGAATGGCTTCTAAAAAGGGCAGCCCCTCAATGTCGCCCACAGTGCCGCCGATTTCTACGATGAGTATGTCCTTGCCAAGCCCCGCTTTTACGATGCGTTCTTTGATTTCGCCCACGATATGCGGTATCACTTGTATGGTTTTGCCAAGATAATCCCCGCGCCGTTCCTTTTCTATCACGCTTTGATACACCTTGCCTGTGGTGAAATTGTTAAGCTGGCTTAAATTTTCGTCCAAAAAACGCTCATAATGCCCTAAATCCAAATCCGTCTCAGCACCGTCCTGCGTAACAAACACTTCGCCGTGCTCAAAAGGACTCATCGTGCCGGGGTCGACATTTATGTAAGGGTCTGCCTTTAAAATGCTTACTTTAAGCCCTGAATTTTTAAGAAGCGCTGCTATGCTTGCTGCGGCAATGCCCTTGCCAAGAGAGCTTAACACTCCGCCCGTGATGAAAATGTATTTGGTGTGTTTCATAATCTTTCTTTCTTTTAGCACTTTGCGCTAAATTTATCTTATCTAAATCCCATTTTATGAGCTTTGCCCTGTTTGTTTGTCTAAAAATTCACGCTTTGGCGCAAATTTTTACATTTGCTTGGCAAATTTTAGCCTAAATTTATGAATTTTAAAACAAAATTTTGCAAAAATTTAAACTAAAATTCACTCTACTTGATTATAATTTCGCAAGTATTTTGACAAGGCAAATTTAAGCCTTAAATTTGATGATTTTACAAGGCAAGGGCTTTGAGTGCTTGAATTTGTGCGAGCGTAAAGGGCGCAAAAGGCGCATTTAAGCTCATCGAGCAAGATTTGCAAAAGCGCACAAAAGCCACGCCATAAAGGACAAATGATGATTATCACCTTACTTTCACACACGGATTTAAAGGTCTGCTCCCACGCCATACGCACCTGCTGGCAAAGTTTTGCCAAAAGCGATGACGGCGGGGCTGTGGATAAAGAGCTTATCGACAGGGTAGGCAACAAATTCAAGCACGCTTCGACTTTGGAGCATTTAAACTACACCTTTTACATTCAGGGCATTTCGCGGGCGTGCTTGCAAGAACTTGCCCGCCACCGCCACGCAAGTTTAAGCGTCAAATCCACGCGCTACACCCTTAAAGAACTGCGAAATGAAAGCGAATTTAAGCAAGGCGAGTTTGAGCGAGCCGCCAAATACCTTGTGTTAAGCGACAATGAAAGTGTGGATAATGCGAGCATAGCAGCACTTGAAAACCTACGCCTTATCCTGCAAAGCACCATTAGCCTTGACATAGCAAAGTATTGTCTAGTCGAAAGCTACAAAACCGAGCTTACTTGGACGGTAAATGCGCGCTCTTTGCAAAATTTCTTGCATTTAAGAAGTGGCAAAAGCGCACTTTGGGAGATACAAAAGCTCGCTCACGCCATATATAACGCCTTGCCAGATGAGCATAAATTTTTGTTTGAAAACTGCATTAGCGAATGAAATTTATCTTTCTTTTGTCTTATTCATAGCTATGCCACGCTTGTGTTTGCCTATAATGGTAAGTTCAAAGCATTGAGCATTTTACGATGACAAAAAGTCTTTAAACACTCTTTAAGAGGCTTTTCAAAAAGCTGTCGTTTGAATTTAATTTTAAATTCTCACTCAAATTTAGCGCATTAAAATTTAAATTTTGCTTTGAATTTGTGCTTGAATTTATCAAATTAAATTTTGTTTGTAAATTTGAATTTTTAGCTAAATTTTCACTTGAATTTGTTAAATTTGAGTGTAAATTTTTACTATTTAAACCACTTTCCAAGCCGTTTAAATTCTCCCTTTGTTTAAACATTTCAAACAAGGTTTTTATATTTTCGTTTTGAAATTTTGTTTCGTTAAATTTGACATTGTTAGCCACGACCGCGCTTATTATTTCAAGCATTTGCGTGGTGTTGCCATTTTTGTCAAGCACTCGTTTTAAGCTCACTTTTGTGCCATCTTCAAAGCTTAAATTCTCCCTAGAATTGTTGTCCCACCAGCCTTTTATGGTGCTTAAATCCTGCATTATCTGCGCTGTTGGTAAGCCATCGAATTTATCACTTATATAGTCAAAAAGCCCTATCGCCCTTTGAGCCGTCAGCGCACCAAAGGCAAAATATGTATCCACAGCCTTGATAATGTCTTTGTCGGTATTTTGGTTGTTTTTAAGGGCTTGTTTAAGCAGTTGCAGTCTATCATAATTTTCATCAGCTCTATTTTTAAAACCATAATAAGTATCCGCAAGTATGTAGCCAAGCTCGCTTTTTATGCCTTGTTCGTTTATCGCCAAAGTCGCTAATTCGTCCATTAAATTTATCACACGGCTCATCGCTTCATTATAAGCTTTTTCACTTGTAGCGGGTTGTTTCGTAGCCAAAGCGTTGGTAAATGGGGTGTAAGAAACGGGCAAATTTATCAACGCAGTAAGTTGCTGTTCATTAAGATGAATTTGCCCTTGCTTAAACATTTCTTTTCGCGCAGCAGTGATTGTAAAAGCACTTTGCACGCTTTGACTTTGCCACGCTCTTTCTTCGGTATCTAAAAAATCAAATTCCTTGCTTTCTTTTGGAGTGTATGAAGTTTTGTAACTACCCTTAAAAGAAGTGTAATTTAAAGGATTTACATAAATATCAACTTTCATTTTTACCCCAAAAATTTATCAATACCGATTATACCTTGCTCGATAATCACTCACTACACCTCTTCCAAAGCTGTCGGCTATATAGTATGTTGATGAACCCTTTATAGCAAAACTATAAGTTGTGTAACCAGTCGTTTCGTTGTGCTGGATATGGATTATCGGTGTGCCAGCTCTTGCTTGGGCTATAAAACTCGTGTAGTTATCATATCCAGTCCTTCCATTATTGAGATTTATGGATTGCATTCTACTCTCACTTTGCGTTAAAGAGACTGCAACATAAGATGACCTTATGACTTGTCCATAAGAGTTGGTATATCGGTATTGATTATACTCACCCGAGTAATTTAACCCGCCCTTGACTTGCGCCATTTCCTTGTCAGTGAGCTTTTTAACTCCGACAGAGTTTTGATTTAAAGCACCATTTGAGGCTTTAAACAACAAATCATTAGCATAAGCTAAATTTAGACTTACAAGTAAGCCAGCCACAACGAAAAGCAATCTTTTCATTTTTTCTCCTTTTTGTAGAATAATTTTGTGTCATAATTGTAACAAAATAAACTTAAATCAAACTGAAATTATCTTTTATTTTTTACATTTTTTGAATTTTTAATACATTTTTTATCATTGTGAGATAAGCCCTTTTTTAAGGGCTTATTGTGCGGTTTGAATTTTGCTAATTTTAAGGCTCACTCCACCTCCGCATCTATGACATCATCGTCCTTTTTGCCTTTGCCGCTGGCTTCGCCATCGGTTGAGCCGTCTTTTTTATACATAGTTTCGGCGATTTTGTGCGAGGCATCGCTGAGTGCTTTCATCTTGCTTTCGATTTCTTCCTTGCTGGCGTTTTCGTTTTTAAGCACCTCTCTTAACTCGTCCAAAGCCTTTTGTATGTTTGCTTTGTCCTCTTGTGGTATCTTTTCGCCAAGCTCGCCTAAGGATTTTTCCACTTGATGAGCCAAAGCCTCAGCTTGGTTGCGTGCGTCTATGACTTCTTTGCGCTTTTTGTCCTCTTCTTTGTGCAGCTCGGCATCTTTTACCATTTTTTCGATTTCTTCTTCGCTCAATCCGCTCGAACCCGTGATTTTAATCTCCTGCGCCTTGCCTGTGGCTTTGTCCTTTGCTGAGACGGTGAGAATTCCGTTTGCGTCTATGTCAAAGGTAACTTCGATTTGTGGCATTCCGCGCGGGGCTGGGGGAATTCCCTCCAAGTTAAAATTCCCTAAGGACTTGTTGTCGCGGCTAAATTCACGCTCGCCTTGCAAGACATTTATGGTTACTGCGCTTTGATTATCCTCAGCGGTTGAAAAGGTTTGTTCTTTTTTGGTAGGAATTGTCGTGCCTTTTTCGATGATTTTTGTCATCACACCGCCCAAAGTTTCTATGCCTAGCGAAAGTGGCGTAACATCAAGCAAAAGCACATCTTTGACATCGCCACGAATCACAGCGCCTTGTATCGCTGCGCCTATGGCGACAACCTCGTCAGGATTTACGCTTTTGTTCAGCTCTTTGTTAAACGCCTTTTTTACCTCATCTTGCACGAGCGGCACGCGGGTAGAACCGCCAACCATAACGATTTCTTTCACCTCGTCTTTTTTCAGCCCCGCATCTTTTACGACTTCGTTGATTTTGCTTATGGTTTCGCTTACCATCGACTCTATCATACTTTCAAATTTAGCGCGGGTGATTTTTTTCACAAGGTGCTTTGGACCGCTCGCATCAGCCGTGATAAAGGGCAAATTCACCTCTGTTTCAGTGGCTGAGCTTAACTCTTTTTTCGCGTTTTCAGCCGCTTCTTTTAAGCGTTGCAAAGCCATAACATCTTTTTTCAAGTCAATGCCTTGCTCGTTTTTAAATTCGCTGGCTAAAAAATCAATGAGCTTGTTGTCAAAGTCATCGCCACCCAAAAAGGCGTTGCCCCCTGTGGCAAGCACTTCTACGACATTGTCCCCTGTTTCAAGCACAGTTACATCAAAAGTCCCGCCGCCCAAGTCATACACTACTATCTTTTCGCTTTCTTTTTTGTCAAGCCCATAAGCAAGTGCAGCAGAAGTCGGCTCGTTGATGATTCTCAGCACATTTAGCCCTGCTATCGTGCCTGCTTCTTTTGTGGCTTTTCTTTGAGCGTCATTAAAATACGCTGGCACGGTAATCACCGCATCAACCACGTTTTCGCCCAAAAAGGCTTCGGCATCTTCTTTGAGTTTCATCAGCACTTTGGCTGAAATTTCTTGCGGGGTGTAAATTTTGCCCGCGATTTCAACCGCACAAGCACCATTTCGCTCGGTTATATGATAAGGAAGGCGCGTTTTTGCTTCTTTTGCAGCGTCCTCGTTTATCATAAGCCCCATTATTCTTTTGATAGAATAAATAGTCTTTTCAGGATTTGTTACGGCTTGGCGCTTTGCGCTGTCGCCCACTAAAACCTCGCCCTTGTCTGTGAATGCCACAACCGATGGCGTGGTGTTTTTGCCCTCTTTGTTTGGGATTACCTTGCTTTCGCCGCGCTCATACACGGCAACGCACGAATTTGTCGTGCCTAAGTCTATACCGATAACTTTACTCATTTTTTATCCTTTCGTTGTCAAGTTATTTTGCGACACTAACTTTGCTCGGTCGCAACACGCGCTCGCCCATTTGATAGCCTTTTTGAAAGACTTCCACAATGGCAGAGCTTTTATACTCATCACTAGCGACATTCATCATCGCTTCGTGTAAGTTCGGGTCGAACTCATCGTGCTTTTCGATGGGTTTAACGCCGTGTTTAGCAAGCTTTGCGAGAAACAAATCCAAAGTGTTCTTCACGCCCTCTTTGAATTTCGCACTCGCATCATCGCTTGCCTCCATATTTGCCGCCGCTTCAAGCGCATCAAGCACATCGAGCAAATCTTTCGCAAAACTTTCGTTCGCGTAGGCTAGTGCGGACGCTTTTTCCTTTTCTAGCCGCTTTTTAATGTTCTCAAATTCAGCGTTTGCTCGCATATATTTGTCTTTAAGCTCGGCAAGCTGTATCTCACAAGCGATAAGTGCGTCTTTTTGCTCGCTCTCATCGCTATTTGCACTTTCACCTTGCGTAGCATCGCCGTTTTGGCTGCACTCATCGCCTTCATTTTGAGCGATGAAATCTTGCTCGCTAGGGTTTTCGTGCCTGTCTTTTTTGTCTTTCACGCTTCCTCCTTTTGAAAAAATTTAGAGTATTATACAACATTGAGCGTAACAATGTCAAGTATTTTTACAAAAAAATTAAAAAATTTTATTTAAAAAGTTTTAGCCTACTACACTAAACTTATATAAGCGTGATAAACTAATGTTTCCAAATAAGCCCCTACAAATTCAAAATCTCCCCTTAAATCTAAAATTTCCCTTTAATTTTAAATCACAGCTTAAATTTAAAAATTTTTTTAGCACAAAAAGCACCAAAACAGCAAGAAATTTAGCAAATTTTTGAGTGCTGCGCCATAAATTTAAGGTTTTGCTTGAATTTATAATAACGCTATTTTAGGATTTGCTTTGTCAAAGGATTTAGGTTGCCACGCCCAAGTGAAGAGCGTGGCAGTGTGGGCTTAAACGGCGATTTTTGTCGCGTCTATGATGTTTAAATCAAGCCCAAGTTCTTTCGCTCCAAGCCCAAAAGCAAGCCCCACAAGCTGTGAAAGGTGGATTATGGGCAATCTCGCCTTTGAATTTGTCGCGCTTTGGAAACGCTCTTGATAAATGTCAAGCTGCATTTGGCACAGCGGGCAAGGCGTAACGACACATTGCGCCTCGTTTTGGCTGGCGTTATTGACGATTTGGCTAGACATTTTTTTCACCGACTTTTCAGCTGGATAGGACGCGTGAAAGCCGCAGCAATCAAGCCTTTTTTCAAAAGGCACTATGCTCGCACCAAGCGCGCTTACTACTTCTTCAAAACTTTTTGGGTTTGTGGCGCTTTCCTTGCCTCCAAATTCCTTTTCAGGGCGCAAAGAATGGCAACCATAAAAAAGCGCAACCTTTAAATTTGAAAGCGGTTTTACCACTTTGGCTTTGACATTGTCAAGGTCGGTATAAAGCTCCCAAAGCAAGCTCGTTACTTCTGTGCTGCCTTTGTAGCTCATATTGCCCTCCGCTAAAAAGGTGTTTATGCGCTCTTTTGCGCCCTTATCAAGCGTGTTTTTAGCGCGGGTTAGCGTAAGCATACAGGTGCTGCAAGTAGTAAGCATAGGCTGGTTCATCTGCTCGGCAAGTGCTATGTTGCGAGCGTTTGCCACAAGCGTGGCGATGGGGTCTACATCTTGTGCCTGACTTGCCCCACAGCAACTCCAACCTTTGATTTCGTTGAGTTTCCAGCCTAAAATCGGCGCGATAGCTTCAAGCGACATTTTGGATTCTTTTGCGGCTTGTGAAAGCACACAACCCGGGAAAAATGCGAATTCTTTTGCCATAACTTACTCCTTCTTTTCCGCAGCCTGTGCTGCTTTAACCATTTTGACTAAGTCCGCGTGTCCTTCTATTTCGTCCTCGCCAAAAATGTGTCCTAAATTCATCTTGCCTGCACTCATCAGCTTGATGGCAATGTCTGTTTTGCCGACAGAGCCTATGCCCTCCGAGCGAAGCGCAAGGTAAATTTCATTTAAACGCCCTGAACCCTCAACCAAGTCTTTATAAAACGCCATAGCGTGGTCAGGTCCTGTGCCGCTGTCAAGTCCCTTTTTAAGAGCCATTACGCGTAAATTTGCTATATCACTAGCCGAGCTAATGCCCTTTGGACAGCGGTTTGTGCATTCTTCACAATGCACACAGTTCCAAAGCCCGTTTTCAATGCTAGGCTTTAAGTGAGTGAGCGCATCAGCAGAACGCGAATCAGCAGCCGCGCGGTAAGCGTGAGTAAAGACAAAGGGCTGCATATAGTCGCTACTATCAGCTTCAAGTTTGCTGCACTCGCTAGCACAGCTACCGCACAAAATGCAGTCCCATTGTTTAGCGATTTTGTCGTATTCTGCCTGAGTTTGCTTACAGCCTTTTTCTGTGTTAAATTCAGCCTTTGGCTTGATAGCTGGGCGGATTTTACGCAAATTTTCAATGCTAGGCTCCCAATCCACTATCAAATCGCTTATCACGCGGAAATTCCCCAAAGGCGAAATGCGAATGCTCTCTGGCTCATCATACTCTTTAAGCAAGTTGTCCATTATGGTATCACAGGCTAAATAAGAGTGTCCATTAACACGCACCGAACACGCCCCGCAAATAGCTGACTTGCACGAAGCCGTGAAATTTAGGGTAATGTCCTTGCGTTGTTTGATGAAAAGCAGCACAGAAAGCAAGGTTTTGCCCTTGTAGTCCTTTTCTTCAAGCTCGTAGCTTGATTCGTATTTGTTTTTGCCATCAAAGCGGTCTATAAAAATTTTCATTCTGGTTTCCTCCCATCAAGTGAAAATTCGCCGACAACGACATCTTTATAGCTTAATTCTAACTCGTTTTTGTCGTTCATCGTAACGATGCTGTGTTTTAAAAACTTCTCATCATCGCGTTTTGGATAATCCTCCCTCGTATGCGCCCCACGACTTTCAAGGCGTTTTTGAGCGGCTAAACAAGCGCATTTTGAAAGCAAGATTAAGTTGCCAAGCTCGACATAGTCAGTAAATGCGGTATTCATCACTTCGTTTGGATTTGGCACGCGGATTTTTTGGTATTTTGCTTCAATTTCTTGCAAATTTTTTGCCAGCAAATCAAGCTTGTCCCCTGTCCTAAAAATCCCCATATTGTCCCAATTTTGCTTGCCAAGCTCTTCACGCAAGGCATACATATCATTCACCTCGCCGCCTCCACTTGTAACCTCTTTAAAAGTCGCCAGCCATTTTTGAGCAAGTTCGTGGGTTTTTTCGCCCTTGCTAAATTCAGCATTTTTAGCGTAATTTGCCGCTCCAAGCCCAGCTAAATGCCCTGTAACCACAGCATCAGTGAGTGAGTTGCCTCCAAGCCTGTTTGCGCCGTGTATGCTGATACAAGAAGCCTCGCCACCGACATAAATTCCAGCTACTTTGGTGCTCATATCATCAAATTTAGCCACTTCAACCCCACCCATTGAGTAGTGAGCGGTTGGGCGCACGGGAACGGGCGTGTCGATTAGGTCGATATTTTGAAAGAGCATTGCGGTGTGGCGAATTTTTGGCAGTTTTTTCATAATGGTTTCTTTGCCTAAATGCCTCACATCGCACAGCACATAAGAGCTTAAACCCTCGCCATACCCACGCCCTTCGCGGATTTCTATCTCCATTGCGCGAGCGACTACATCGCGTGGGGCAAGTTCGGCTTTTTCGTGGTATTTTGTCATAAAGCGTTCGCCTTTGTTATTAAGCAAGTATCCGCCCTCGCCGCGTGCGGCTTCTGTGATGAGCGTGCCACCATTTTGCACGCCTGTTGGGTGAAACTGAATCATCTCAGGGTCCTCAAAGCCAAGCCCAGCGCGAAGTGCGGCTGCTACGCCGTCTCCTGTGGCGATGAAAGGCGTTGAAGTGCGGTTGTAAAAAATCCTTGTGTAACCGCCTGTGGCGATGACAAGGGATTTGCAAAGCACGGGATAAATGCCGCCTGTTTGTATGTCGCGAAGCACTGCGCCCTCGCATTTGCCCTCACTCACGCCTATGTCAAGCAACTCGGTGTCCATTAGGAATTTCACGCCGTTGCTGATAGCATCATCAAGGCAAGAGTGCATTAAAATGTGTCCTGTCTTGTCAGCTGCATAGTTGCAACGCCTTTTGCTCGCTCCGCCCATCATTCTTTGAGCCACGCCGAGCGTTTTTTCGTTGCGTGAAAAGAGCGTGCCTATGTAATCCATCTCAAAAATCACCTTGCCCGCCGCCTCGCAGAATTTAAGCACAGCATCTTGGTCGCAAAGATAAGCCCCGCCTTTAACCGTGTCATAAGCGTGCAGCTTGTATGAGTCGCCGTTTTCAAAGTCCGTTACGCCGTTTATGCCGCCCTCTGCCATACAAGTGGCGTTGCGCGATGGCATCATTTTGGTAGCGACAACCACGCTTGCGTTTGGATTTGCCTTTCTTGCGGCTACAATCCAAATGAGTAGTGAATTTACTCGAAGGTCTT
>OBCH01000207.1_pt1 | contig 14598 bp, 11 predicted proteins | sample 1495941 | NCBI WGS metagenome assembly OBCH01 (sample SAMN03418276, study PRJEB22391) | human gut metagenome | biome: human-gut; feature: organic feature; material: feces | host: Homo sapiens | place: Tanzania | collected 2013-01
CCGCTACAAAAAAGGCGACAAGGCTGATTTAAGAGAGTTACAAAAGGTCAATCGCTTTGCGCTCAATTCAGTTGTCAAGGCGTATTCAAGAGGCGTGCAAAAGCAGTATGAAGAGCTTAAAAACCACTTTCAAAACGAAAAGAAAAAGCTCAAAGCCGAACACGATGAAAAGCTTGACATTTTGGAAAAAGATGACATTTTGCCAAGCGGGGTTGTAAAACTTGTGAAAATTTACATAGCCGCTAAAAGAAAGCTCAAAGTCGGCGACAAAATGGCGGGCAGACACGGCAACAAGGGCATAGTGTCAAACATAGTGCCTGAAATGGATATGCCTTATCTTCCCGATGGGCGCACTATCGACATAGTGCTAAACCCCTTAGGTGTGCCGTCTCGTATGAATATAGGGCAAATTTTAGAAAGCCATTTAGGTGTGGTAGGACTTCGTTTGGGCGAGCAAATCCAAGAGATTTTTGAAGCTAAGCGTAAATTTTTCATCAAAGAACTGCGCGAAAAGATGATAGAAATCTGCTGCGCCTTGCCACGCCTTGCCAAAGAAAAGGAATTTTTAGAAAGCCTTGATGACAAAATTCTTGTTGAGTATGCTAGGGACTGGTCAAGGGGCATAAAATTCGCCACGCCCGTTTTTGAGGGAACGAGCATTGATGAATTTAGCAAGCTTTTTGAAATGGCAAAGCTTTCAATGGACGGCAAAACCGAGCTTTATGACGGACAAACAGGCGAGAAAATGGCAGAGCGCGTGCATGTTGGGTGTATGTATATGCTTAAACTCCACCACCTTGTCGATGAAAAGGTGCACGCAAGAAGCACGGGACCTTATAGCTTAGTTACACAGCAACCTGTGGGCGGCAAGGCTCTTTTTGGCGGACAACGCTTTGGAGAAATGGAAGTTTGGGCGTTAGAAGCTTATGGTGCGGCGCATACTTTGCGCGAAATGCTGACTATCAAATCAGACGATGTGGAGGGGCGTTTTAGCGCATACAAAGCCTTGACAAAGGGCGAAAATGTGCCAAGCACGGGCATACCCGAAACCTTTTTTGTGCTTACAAATGAGCTAAAATCACTCGCACTTGATGTTGAGATTTTTAACGAGGAAAAAAACAATGAGTAAATTTAAAGTCATCGAAATCAAAGAAGAAAACCGCCCGCGCGATTTTGAAGCCTTTCAGTTAAGGCTTGCAAGCCCTGAAAGGATAAAATCGTGGAGCTATGGCGAGGTAAAAAAGCCAGAAACCATAAACTATCGCACCTTAAAGCCTGAAAGAGACGGGCTTTTTTGTGCTAAAATTTTTGGTCCTATAAGAGACTATGAGTGCCTTTGTGGCAAATACAAAAAAATGCGCTTTAAGGGCGTAAAATGCGAAAAATGCGGCGTTGAAGTGGCTAGTTCCAAAGTGCGCCGCAGCCGAATGGGACATATCGAGCTTGTTACGCCTGTGGCTCACATTTGGTATGTGAATTCCTTGCCATCACGCATAGGCACTTTGCTTGGCATAAAGATGAAAGATTTAGAACGCGTGCTTTACTATGAAGCCTACATTGTCGAAGAGGCTGGCGATGCTTACTATGACAACGAAAATTCAAAAAAAGTCGAAGTGTGCGATGTCTTAAACGAAGAGCAGTTTCAAAGCCTTTCGCAAAGGTATGACGGCTTTAAGGCAAGAATGGGCGGCGAGGCTGTTTATGATTTGCTTAAAAATTTAGATTTAGTGGAGCTTTTAAACCAACTCAAAGAAGAGATGAATTCAACCAACAGCGAAGCCAAGAAAAAAAGCATAGTCAAGCGTTTAAAAGTGGTAGAGAATTTCTTAAATTCAAACTCAGCCAACTCAGATGACAGCGTGCCAAACCGCCCTGAGTGGATGATGATTACGAATTTACCCGTTTTGCCGCCTGATTTGCGCCCTTTGGTTGCGCTTGATGGTGGTAAATTCGCCGTTAGCGATGTCAATGACTTATACCGCCGTGTGATTAACCGCAACACGCGCTTAAAAAGGCTTATGGAGCTTGATGCGCCTGAGATTATCATACGCAACGAAAAAAGAATGCTCCAAGAAGCTGTCGATGCACTCTTTGACAACGGACGCCGTGCAAACGCCGTAAAAGGCGCAAACAAACGCCCGCTTAAATCTTTAAGCGAGATTATCAAGGGCAAGCAAGGGCGTTTCCGCCAAAATTTGCTCGGCAAACGGGTGGATTTTTCGGGGCGTTCTGTCATCGTAGTAGGACCAAAGCTCAAAATGGACGAGTGTGGCTTGCCTAAAAAAATGGCATTAGAGCTATTTAAGCCACATTTGCTTGCTAAACTTGAAGAAAAAGGCTACGCCACAACGGTTAAACAAGCTAAAAAGATGATAGAAAGCCGCACAAACGAAGTTTGGGAGTGCCTTGAAGAAGTCGTTAAGGGACACCCTGTGCTTTTAAACCGCGCCCCAACCTTGCATAAACTTTCTATCCAAGCCTTTCACCCTATTTTAGTGGAGGGCAAGGCGATACAACTGCACCCGCTTGTGTGTGCCGCCTTTAATGCAGACTTTGATGGTGATCAAATGGCGGTGCATGTGCCACTCTCACAAGAAGCCATTGCCGAGTGCAAAATTTTAATGCTTTCATCGATGAATATCTTGTTGCCAGCAAGCGGCAAATCAGTAGCCGTGCCTAGCCAAGATATGGTTTTGGGGATTTATTATCTTTCGCTTGAAAAAAGCGGTGTTGCGGGTTCGCACAAAATTTGCACGGGCATTGATGAGGTGATGATGGCGTTAAATGCGCGTTGCCTTGACATACACGCGAGCATTCAAACCGTCGTCGATGGCAGAAAGCTTAAAACAACAGCAGGCAGGCTCATCATCAAGTCTATCTTGCCTGATTTTGTGCCAGAATATATGTGGAACAAAATTTTAAAGAAAAAAGACATAGCCGCGCTTGTGGATTTTGTCCATAAACAAGGCGGGCTTGGCATAACGGCGGACTTTTTGGATAAGCTTAAAAATTTAGGCTTTGAGTATGCGACAAAGGCGGGCATTTCTATCTCCATAGCTGATATCATCGTGCCAAATGAAAAAGAAAAAGAAATCGCCGCAGCTAAAAAACAAGTGCAAAGCATACAAAATTCGTTCAATCAAGGCTTAATCACAGCTTCTGAGCGCTACAACAAAATCATCGACATTTGGAAATGCACCAACAATGTGCTTTCAAAAGAGATGATGAATTTAGTGCAAAAGGACAAAGAGGGCTTTAACAGCATTTATATGATGGCAGACAGCGGCGCACGCGGCTCGGCGGCTCAAATTTCACAGCTTGCTGCTATGCGTGGGCTTATGGCAAAGCCTGATGGCTCTATCATCGAAACGCCCATTATCTCAAATTTCCGTGAGGGCTTAAATGTGCTTGAATACTTCATCTCAACGCACGGAGCGAGAAAGGGACTTGCTGACACCGCGCTTAAAACAGCAAATGCGGGCTATCTTACAAGAAAGCTCATCGATGTGGCGCAAAATGTCAAAATCACCATAGCTGATTGTGGCACTCACGAGGGCGTAGAAATCAACGAGATTACCGCTGATGGCGCAGTTGTCGAAGCCCTTGATGAGCGCATTTTGGGTAGGGTTTTGGCTGAGGACATTATAGACCCTATCACCAACGAAACGCTTTTTGCCGAAGGCACTTTAATGGACGAGGACAAGGTGAAAGTTTTAAGCGAGAGCAACATAAAAAGCGTCAATATCCGCACGCCCATTACCTGCAAGGCAAAAAAAGGCATTTGCGCTAAATGCTATGGCGTGAATTTAGGGGACGGCAAGCTTGTAAAACCGGGCGAGGCAGTAGGTATTATCTCCGCTCAAAGTATCGGCGAGCCGGGCACTCAGCTCACGCTAAGAACCTTCCACAGTGGCGGCACGGCAAGCACGGATTTGCAAGACAGACAAGTCATCGCGCAAAAAGAGGGCTTTATAAGGTTTTATAATCTCAACACCTACACCGACAAAAGTGGCAAAAACATAGTCGCAAATCGTCGCAACGCTGGCATTTTGCTTGTAGAGCCACGCATAAAAGCCCCATTTGACGGCACTATCAGCATAGAAAACATACACGAAGATGTCATCGTGTCGGTAAAAAACGGCAAAGATGAAGTGAAATTCACACTTCGCAAATATGACATAGCCAAAGCCAACGAGCTAGCAGGCGTTAGCGGTAGCATAGGCGGTAAATTTTACCTGCCTTACAAAAACGGCGCAAAGGTTGTCCAAGATGAAAGCGTGGTCGAGGTGATTAAAGAGGGCTGGAATGTGCCAAACCGCATACCTTACGCGAGCGAGATTTTGGTCAAAGACGGCGACCCTGTGGTGCAAAATATCAAGGCAGGCGAGGCTGGAACGCTTAAATTCTATATACTCAAAGGCGATGGCTTAGATAGAATTCGCAATGTCAAAAAAGGCGATGTCGTCAAAGAAAAAGGCTTTTTCGTTGTCGTGGCGGACAAAAACGACAGAGAGGCAAAACGCCACTACATACCACGCGAATCCGTCATAGAATTTGACGATAGCGCGACTATCGCAAGTGCCGATACTATCATCGCTAGCGCACCGAAAAAAGAAAAAACCATCATCGCTGAGTGGGACCCTTACAACAACACCATCATCGCCGAAAATGAAGGCGTAGTGAGCTTTGAGGACATTGAGATAGGATACAGCGCGGACGAGCAAATCGATGAAGCCACAGGCAAAAGCTCACTTGTCATCAACGAGTATCTGCCAAGCGGCGTGCGCCCAGCTTTGATTTTGAGCGTAAAAGGCGGCAAGAGCATTCGCTACGCCCTTGAACCCAAAACCGTCATCAGCGTAAATGACGGCGACAAGGTAGCAAAGGCGGACATTTTAGCAAAAATTCCAAAAGCCGTTACCAAGTCAAAGGACATTACAGGCGGTTTGCCAAGGGTTAGCGAGCTTTTTGAGGCAAGAAAGCCCAAAAACGCAGCCGTGATTGCCGAGATAGACGGCACAGTGCGCTTTGACAAGTCTATGCACTCCAAAGAACGCATTGTCATCGAGGGCGAGGACGGCGGCAGTGTCGAGTATCTCATCAGCAAAAGCCGCAACATACAAGTGCGAGACGGCGAGTTTATCCACGCGGGCGAAAAGCTCACTGACGGCGTGATTTCAAGCCACGATGTGCTGAAAATTCTTGGCGAAAAGGCGCTTCATCACTATCTCATCAGCGAAATTCAGCAAGTTTATCGCGGGCAGGGCGTTGTGATTTCTGACAAGCACATAGAAGTCATCATCTCACAAATGTTAAGGCAGGTAAAGATTGTCGATAGTGGCAACACCAAATTCATCATCGGCGATTTCATATCAAGGCGCAAATTTAAAGAAGAAAACGAAAGAGTAATGGCACTTGGCGGCGAACCAGCCATAGCAGAACCCGTGCTGCTAGGCGTTACGCGCGCGGCTATCGGTAGCGATAGTGTCATCTCATCAGCGTCTTTCCAAGAAACCACAAAGGTGCTTACAGAAGCGAGCATAGCGGGCAAATTTGATTATTTAGAAGACTTGAAAGAAAATGTCATTTTAGGGCGAATGATACCCGTTGGCACAGGACTTTACCACGAGGAAAAAATGCGCCTTAAAACCGCAGAGTAAAGCACAAGCGCACTTAAATTTAAGCAAATTTGAGTGCGCTTTTTTTGAATTTAAGGTGCTTTTTTTAAAAAGCTTTGATTTTATGCTTTATTGTTGTGAGCCGTTAATGAGCTTTTAGGCTTTGTCAAGTTGTTTCGCTTGATACAAAGCAAAGAATCCAAACGCCACGCAAAGCGCAAGTAAGAAGTAAGGCACGATTTCACCCATTTTAAACCCCTTTAATTCTCTTTTAGGGCTTATGAGTTGTTTTGCATTGATTTAACTTGCCAAAGCGCAATAAAACCGAATACTAGGCACATACCCAAAACAAAATAAGGCACAAATTCCATTTAATTCCTTTAAAGTTTTTTGATTTGTTCTCTAATCGCCACTATAAGAGCGATTAAAACTATTGTCAAAACGATGACAACACCTATTCCACAAATGATTATTATATTTTCAGTTGTTTTGTAATTTGTCGCAATCCAACCTAATATAGCAATAATCATACCTAATACAGAAGTTCTGTAAGTTTTGAATTCATCAAGTTCCGCTTTAACTCTATCTTTACTCATAGCAGTATTATACCCTTTTTTTACTCAAATCTTTCCATAAATTTAAATAAGAGCCCACAGAAAGCTGTAAATAAACCAAAAAAGAATGCACCATATATAAATTCCATATTTATCCTCCATAATTTGTTTTTGTTTGCTCAATTCTTTCTATTTCTGTAAGAATTGTGGCACAAACATAGTCTTTAAAATTCCTAATCAACAAAGCAGTCATAGCATTTTTAACCAACAACATTACAACAATCCTACGAAAAGAAGTAGATTATAGAGCATACTGCACAATAAATTTGCGGTATAAAAAAGGCTATGATGAAAAGCCATATTGATTTATAGCCTGTGATTGTGTAACAGCGCAAAACAAGCACAAAGCCTATTTGGATATATGCTAAAATCATAAAAACGAAAATAAAACAAAAAAAAGAAAATAGGGCTATCAGCAGTATATCATTGTTAAAGGTAAGAGTAGATTTATTGTAAGCGCATATCGCCAAAAATACCATATTTAAAAAGACTAACCATTCATACACTTTCCCTAGCCTTTTTTCATTTTTTACTCTAAAATCTGTGATAGGATTTGTTATTTCATATACCTGTGCCCAAATTTCAAGTGATTGTAACACACTAGATATATAATTCGATAGCATTTTGTATTCATTTATCTTTACTTTCATTACTAGCCTCCGTTGCGTTTTTATAAGTATTATAGCAAAAAGTAAAACTCAATGCAAAGAGTCAAACAATTTTATTAAAAACAACATAAATATAGCATTGATTGCTACAAAGAATGTCATCACAAAAAACATTTTTGCTTCAAATTTAAGCATTTTTTCACCTTTTTTATAAAATCTTTCGCAAGTATAGCAAAATTAGCTTACAAAAAGCTTAAACACCGCACAAATCTAAAATATAAGTGAAATTTTGATTATTTTTAGGCTTTTTTTGGTATAATGGTGGTGAATTTTTGTTTAAGGATTATGAGATGATTTTATATACGATATTAGGCGTATTGTTCGCTTTGAGCGTTTTAGTAGCGGTGCTTGATAAAAAAATATCTCACGGGATATTCTTTTTTCTTGCTTTTATTATTTTGGCTATACCTTTTTTTGTAATAGGGGCTATTGCAGAATCGATGATGCTGTGGCTGCTTTAAAGGTGCTATAATGTCTTTTTATCCTTTTTTCAGCCTTTTGGAGTATCATTCAAGGCTTTTTTGGTCTTTCAGAGTATCATCGAGCCTTTTTCGGTCTTTAAGCAAAGTTTAAGTTTTGGTTAAGCAAAATGGCATAGGACTTTGTCATACTGACCTGTCTCGCCATACCGAACACTCTTTGCATTGTCATACTGAGCCTTTGGCGAAGTATCCACAAAATCAAACAAACTCAAAGAATTCAACGAATTTTCGCACAGATAATGAGCGAAATTGAGCTTAAAATTTAGGATTAAAATCTAGCTGTAAATTCAATTTTAAATTTTTAGCTTTAAATTTTTAAGATTAAAAATTCAGCTCTAAATTTAGCTCTAAATTCAACCCTAAATTTAGCTTTAAATTTAGAGCTAAAATTCGGCTTTAAATTCAGCTTAAAGTTGCCTTGTCTTTGCTTTTGATAAGCTCGTTTAAAAATTTAGCAATTTGCTCTTTTTGCCCTTGCGAAATGCCCTTAAATTCAGCGTTTATAAGGTTGTTGAGCAAGTCTTCATTCAGCAAATCGCTGTCATTAAATTCCCTTGCTTTTTGCAGGATTTTAAGCACTCTTAAATCTTTTTGCATTGTGTTTGTCCTTAAATTTGGGCTTTTGCTTTATCTTTCAGCACGATGACGCTAGCAAATCTTTGCGCTGTCGCATTTTTCCTGTAAGAAAAAAAGCGTTCATCATCAAAGCTACAAATTCCGCAGTCTTTTATGTCGCTTATGCCGAGTTTTAAGGCTTGATTTTTCACAAGAGCCTTTAAATCAAGGCGGTTGTCGCTTACAAATTCGCTAAAATTTGCTTTTGCATACGCTAAAATTTCTCCGCCCAGCTCGTAATTTGCCCCGCAAATGCTTGGTGCAATGATAAGCGTAAAGTCCTCACTTTTAAGGCTTTTTTCACGCGCTTTCATCACTAAAACCGCTTTTTCAAGGATATTTTCAAAACAGCCCTTGCGCCCTGAGTGCAGCGCCGCCACAAAGCCCTTTTTGTGCCACAAAAGCAAGGGCAAACAATCAGCACTCAAAACGCAAAGCCCAACGCCCACTTTATCGCTCATCAGCCCATCGCACTCGTATTTTTCGCGCTTTGGCTCGTAAAATTCAACCAAATTTGAGTGAATTTGCTCCATAAAGATGGCTTTTTTGATGAAGGGCAAGTTAAAAATTTGTTTCTCAACTATAAGCCCACGAAAGCCCATAAAATCGCGCCCAAAAGCGCAAAAAGCCGTGCAAAATTCATTGTCTAATAAAGATAAGAAATTTTCTCTATGTCCTGCCACGAAAGCCCTTTTTGCTCTAAATTTGCCTTTTCAAACTCATCATCTTGCGCCACAAAATGCGCTTGTGTCGGGCTTGATTTAGAATTTTGGCTATTAAAGCCTTGCATTTTGATTATGCGTGTGGTGTATCGAGCGAGTAAATCGCTTTCTACATTTACTCTGCGCCCTACTTGATAGCTACCAAACAAGCTTTCTTTGAGCGTGAGTGGGATTAAAGTAAGGCGAATGTCGTTTTGATAGACTTCATTTATGGTTAAACTTATCCCATCAATCGCCACAGAGCCTTTTTGCGCCATAAATTGAGCTAAATTTGGTGGGATTTTCACAAAAAAATCCACTCCATTTTCGTTGCGCTCTATGCGTGAAATTTCGCCCACTCCGTCAATGTGTCCTTGCAGCAAATGCCCATCGATTCGCTCTCCATAGCGCAAAGCTGGCTCGATATGCACCTTATCACGCAGGTTTTCAGTGGCTATGTGCGTGCGCGTTTCCCTTGAAAGCTCTACCGCAAAGCCGTTTGTAAAGACTTGCGTTACAGTAAGACAAGCGCCATTTACCGCTATGCTGTCGCCTAAACTTGGTTTGTGCCTTGCGATAAGGCTTAAAGTGTTGTTTTGGTAGGATTTTACACGCGCGATTTCACGCACAAGCCCGTTAAACATTGCTTATCCTTTTTTGCTGAATTTTACCCAAAAATTGCGTGAAAAAAGAAAGATTTGCGAAAATTTAATATATAATTTGAGTTTTATTTGAGTAAATTTAAAATAAAAAGCAAATTTTAGGGCAAAATAAAGCGCGTTTAAATGCTGTGCTGTTTTTTAAAAAAGCGAACTTTGTAAGAATTTAAGGGACAAAGCGAAAGATTTGCGAAAAGTTTTAGTTTGATTTAGACTATGAAAGAGTAAATTAGGGTGATAGATTTAAGATGAAATTTGTGGGTTGTGCAGAAAAAAGCGAACAAGACTAGACAAGTGTGTCTGTCGCCGTGAGCTTTTTGCAAACTCCCACAAAGTTCGCTTAAAGCTACGCCCTAAATAAAAAGGTGAGATAAAAAATGTTTGATATTATAGTAATCGGTGGCGGACACGCAGGCATCGAAGCTTGCGCTGTGGCTGCTAGAATGGGCAAAAAAACCCTACTTTTAACCACGCTCATCGAGCAAATAGGGGCTGCTTCGTGCAACCCTGCCATAGGCGGCTTAGCCAAAGGGCATTTGGTGAAAGAGCTTGATGCTATGGGCGGATTTATGGGGCTTATCACGGATAAATCTGGCATTCAGTTTCGTGTGCTTAATGAAAGCAAGGGCGTTGCCGTGCGTGGCTCACGCGCTCAAATTGATATGGACGCCTATAAAATCAACGCTAGAAACGCTCTTTTTGCCTTAAAAAATTTGCAAATTTCACAAGAACAAGCTGTTGAATTTATCGCTGAAAATGACGAGATAAAGGGCATTCGCACAAATTTACACAACGAATACCTTGCCAAAAAAATCATTCTCACCACAGGCACTTTTTTAAGCGGGCTGATACATATCGGCAAGCGGCAAATCAAGGCTGGGCGCGTGGGCGAAATGCCATCTTATGAGCTTTCAAGCTCACTTCAAAGTTTGCCCTTGCGAGTGGGACGGCTTAAAACAGGCACTTGCCCAAGAGTTGATGCAAAGAGTATTGATTTTAGCGTGCTTGAACTTCAAAACGGCGATGAAAACCCTAAACCATTTAGCTTTCGCACCAAAAATTTCGCTCCAAATCAGCTTCCTTGCTTTATCGCTCGCACAAATTTAACCACACACGAGCTAATCCGTGCAAATTTTTACCGCGCGCCCCTTTTTACAGGGCAGATTGAGGGTGTGGGACCGAGGTATTGCCCGTCCATTGAGGACAAAATCAACCGCTTTGCAGACAAAGAAAGCCATCATCTTTTCATCGAGCCGCAGACAAAAGATGCTATGGAGTATTATATCAACGGCTTTTCGACTTCTTTGCCTTATGAGGTGCAATTATCGGCACTCCACAGCATACAAGGCTTTGAAAATGCTATTATAACGCGCTTTGGCTATGCTATTGAGTATGATTATATCGAGCCAACGCAGTTAAAGCACACTTTGGAGACAAAAAGCGTGAAAAATCTTTATTGTGCTGGGCAAATCAACGGCACGACAGGCTATGAGGAAGCAGCAGCGCAGGGCTTTATGGCTGGTGTGAATGCTGCACTTGCCATTGAGGGTAAAAAGCCCTTTGTTTTGGGGCGCGATGAGGCTTATATAGGCGTGATGATTGATGATTTGGTGATTAAAGGCACGAAAGAACCTTACAGAATTTTTACTTCGCGGGCTGAATACCGCTTACTTTTGCGTGAGGAAAATGCGATTTTACGGCTTGGCAAATATGGCTATGAGTTTGGTTTGCTTGATAATGCTGAATTTGCCTTTATAAATGAGGCTAAAAGTGCAGTGAGTGAGGGCTTGGAGTTTTTGCTGAACACTCAATGGACACCAAATTCGGCTAACAACGCCTTTTTAGAGCAGCTTAATGAAGAAAAAATAAGCTCTGTTGTGTCCTTGCAAAAGATAGTTGCCCGTCCTAGCTTTACAGCGCAAAAGTTACGCGAGCTTGATGAGAGATTTGCGCCTTTGAGCGAGTATTGTTTGAGTGAGATTATGAACGAGGCGAAGTATCATCACTACATAGCCCAGCAAAAGGAGCAAATTCAAAAGATGAGGGCATTAAGTGAGCTTGAAATCCCTGAAAATTTTGACTTTAAAAGCGTTTCAGGGCTTAGCAATGAAGTGGTCGAAAAACTCACTCAAATCCGTCCGCCAACGCTTTATGCAGCAAGCAGGATAAGCGGCATAACCCCAGCCGCCCTTGACATACTGCAAATTTACATTAAAATGCAAAGCAAAGCACGAAAAAAGGCTGATTGAGCGGATTTGCGTGGCTTTCAAAGCCTAAAAATTCACAGATTTTGCAATATCGTTTGAATTTTGCTTAAATTTCAAGCAAAATTTACCAAGTTTTTAGTAAAATCTCACATTTAGAAATGGCGACATTTATCAAACCAAATTTAAGGGCAAAAATGAAAAATCTAATCATAGTCGAATCCCCAGCAAAAGCCAAAACCATAGGCAATTTTTTAGGCAAGGATTATGAAGTGATGGCGTCAAAAGGACACATTCGCGACTTGCCAAAATCAAGCTTTGGCATAAAAATTGATGATGAAAACTTTGTGCCAGAGTATAGAGTGTCAAGCGACCATTCTACCATAGTTAAAGAGCTTAAAAGCAAGGCAAAGTCCGCTAAACAAGTCTATCTAGCTACCGATGAGGACAGAGAGGGCGAGGCTATCGCTTATCACATAGCTAAGGCTATTGACAAGGACGAAAACGCCTTGCCCCGCATAGTTTTTCACGAAATCACGCAAAGTGCGATTGAAAATGCGCTCAAAAACCCACGCAAACTTGATATGAACAGCGTAAATGCCCAGCAAGCCCGCCGTTTGCTTGACCGCATAGTCGGCTACAAGCTCAGTCCGCTTTTAGCAAGTAAGATTCAAAAAGGCTTGTCCGCTGGGCGCGTGCAAAGTGCTGCGCTTAAAATCGTGGTAGATAGGGAGCGCGAGATAAAGGCTTTTGTGCCGATAGAGTATTTTAGTATAGATATGATTTTTGGCAAGGATTTAAACGCCGAGCTTGTGGAATTTGAGGGCAAAAAACTTGAAAAATTAAGCCTTACCAACAAAGACAGGGCAAAGCTCATCTTAAATGCGTGTCAAAAGGCTGAATTTAGCGTAGAAAGCATAGAGAGCAAAGAGCGCAAAATCGCCCCACAGCCACCTTTTATGACTTCTACCTTGCAGCAAAGTGCAAGCAACGCGCTTGGCTTTAACCCTAAAAAAACGATGATGCTCGCTCAAAAACTTTATGAGGGCGTTAAAACGCATCAAGGCACGATGGGCGTTATCACTTATATGCGAACGGACAGCCTAAATTTAGCAAAAGAAGCCCTAGAAAACGCAAGAGAACACATCAAGGCGAACTTTGGCGACAAATACTTGCCCGCAAAGCCCTGTGTGTATGCGACAAAGAGCAAGGGCGCGCAAGAAGCGCACGAGGCGATTCGCCCTACAAATTTAAGTTTTACGCCCCAAATCGCCACTAAATTTTTAGAAAAAGATGAGCTAAAACTCTACACGCTCATCTACAACCGCTTTTTAGCCTGCCAAATGAGCGCGGCTTTGTCTCAAACTCAAAGCGTTTTCGTGCGAGGGGATAAGGCTTTGTTTAAGATAAGTGGGCGCAAAATCCTATTTGACGGCTTTTACAAAGTCTATGGCGATATGGACAAGGACAAAATTTTGCCTGATTTAAAAGCAAAACAAGTGCTTAAAGTGCAAGATTTGCAGATGAATTCACATTTCACTGAGCCACCATCTCGCTACTCAGAAGCTGGACTTGTCAAAAAGCTTGAAAGTCTTGGCATAGGGCGTCCTAGCACTTATGCGCCCACCATTTCCATACTCACAAGCCGTGATTATGTCAAAATCGAAAAAAAACAGCTTGTCCCCACAGAGGTAGCTTTTAGCGTGGTAGAGGTGCTTGAAAAGCACTTTGGCGACATAGTCGATGCTGAATTTACTTCAAAATTAGAGGACAAACTTGACAGCATAGCCGATGAAAAAGCCGATTGGCAAGGCGTTTTGCGTGAATTTTACTTTCCTTTTATGCGAAAGATTGATGAGGGCAAAAAAAACATAAGTTCCTTAAAACAAAGCATACCCACAGGCGAAAACTGCCCAGAGTGTGGCAAAGAGCTGGTAAAACGCAAGAGCCGTTTTGGCGAGTTTGTAGGGTGCAGCGGCTATCCAAAATGCAAATACATTAAACGCGAAGAAAGCGCGCAAAATGCTGAATTTAAGGACGCTGAGCTAAGTGGTGAAAATAGTGTTTGTGAAAAATGCGGCAAACCTATGGTGCAAAAATTTGGGCGAAACGGCGCATTTTTAGCGTGCAGCGGCTACCCAAAATGCAAAAACGCCAAGTCCTTAGGCGGACAAAAAGAACGCAAGGTAGTAGAGGGCGTAAAATGCCCTGAGTGCGGTGGCGAGATAGTTGAGAGAATGTCAAGGCGCGGGAAATTCTATGGCTGTGGCAACTACCCAAAATGCAAATTCATCAGCAACTACAAACTCGTTGATGAAAAATGCGAAGAATGCTCAACCGCCTATCTAGTCATCAAAGAGCTGAAAAAAGGCACTTTTTTAGAATGCCCTAAATGCAAGGCTAAAAAGCAGGTTGAAAGCACTTGAAAGGCGATTTATAGGCTTTTTGAGGCGTTGATTTTATATTTGGCAAAAGAGATTTTTTCGGGTTTATTTGTAAGTTTTGTAAATCAAAGTGAGTGCAATTTTCTTTCGACATAGATTTAAAAGCAAATTTTGGCGCAATGAAAATTCAAAAAAAGCATAAAATAAACAGCTTGATATCCCAAAATATAACCATCGCAAACAAGTGTGAGTGAATTTTGCGTGGCAACCTAGCGCGAAATTCATTTACTCTCAATCCGTGTCCGCTCGTCATTGTAAGCTGTCGAAAATGGCGTAGCGGTTAGGTAAAAAGGGTTTGCATAGTAAAATGTGTTAGCAGATATGATAGCGCAAAACAAAATCCGCGAAAAAATGGCATTATATCACCAAAATTCAAGCAAATTTCAAGTAAAACCAAATTCTGTCATACCGACTTGTCTTGTCATACTGACTTTGAATAAAAGAAAATATCTTAAATTTTGTCATACTGAACACTCTTGTTGTCATACTGCCTTATTTGCTGTCATACTGAGTACAGCGAAGTATCCATAAAATCAAAGCGTATTTTAAAATTCTTATGGATTTTTCGCTTTCTAGCGAAAGCTCAAAATGAC
>OBCH01000208.1_pt1 | contig 14560 bp, 10 predicted proteins | sample 1495941 | NCBI WGS metagenome assembly OBCH01 (sample SAMN03418276, study PRJEB22391) | human gut metagenome | biome: human-gut; feature: organic feature; material: feces | host: Homo sapiens | place: Tanzania | collected 2013-01
AGAGACTGCTACCCTTTTATCTCATCTGAAGAACGGCAGGAACGTAACACTTATCTCTCCTCGTAGAATTGGCAAAACGGGACTCTTCAAGAATACCTTCTTCTATCTCTAGGAAGAAGAGAATTATACCGTCTGCCTCACCGAGTTGATGTTTACCGATAACGATGAATTATCGGGCTTGATAGCAAGAATGCTGAATGCCGGCATCAAGGTGATTATCGCCAATGGCAATGTGCCCAATATCCTCATCGACCTCAAAGAGCATCCGGTGGAGACCCTACATACAGAGTTTGCTCCAAGACCGATGGAAAAATAATAGAATCACAAACGAGATAGCACAGAGCTTTAGAGACGCAAATGGCTCATCGTGCCTGTCACCGTCAAAGACAAGTACAAGATACTCCGTGTCATCTCATCACTGACGCACGAGCCATTCGAGGTGAAGATTATTGAATAAAATTAATAGGCATAAGAAAAATTGAAAGAAAGAGAAGCGAAGGTAATAGAACTTGCTGTGAACTTCTGCAACGAGAAGTTGGACGAGGACTGTGCCACACTATGCACCCAGCTGATACAGAAACTTGGAAGGAAACGCACCAATCCTCTCCAGTCTGGAAGATTAGAGATTTGGGCAGCTGCAGTTGTTTACACAATATGCAGCATCAACTTCATATTCTGCAAGGACTCCCGACTAAGCTTGACATCGAATGACATCTGTGAATATTTTGGCACAAGCAACTCAACCACGGCGCAAAAGTCGAGGACGATAAAAGATTTGCTGAAGATAAGTCAAGTATTCGATCCCAACTTTTCATTGAAAGAGATTGCCACAAACAATCCTTTCAATCGTCTTCGAATGTCAAATGGATTTTTCTTCTTCGACTAAAGTCAAAAGACAAGGCTACATTACGGGCATTCCTTGCCAACAGCAATGCACCATGCAAAAAAATGGGACAAAGCTCCACCATTTTGGCATGGTGCATTGTTTGTTATATAAAAGGCACTAATGGTGGTAACACCTGCCTTTAAGACTTCAACTATTTATATTTACAACAAGAAGATTCTACCTTACAGCAAGAAGGTTCCAAAATAATCCCTTGTCACTACCTTAAAATCCACATCAGGATAAGAGTTTCTATAATTGACTCTCAATATCTATTTTTACTTTCATAATGACGATTATTAAACAATGTAAATATGTCACAGAAAATCCTTTTGTTTATAGGCATTGGCTAAGTCTATGTGCAAGGTTTCGCAAGATGGTTCATGTGCATTTTGCAAGATTTCGCAAGAAAGTTGAAAGATTCTGTAATAGAGTATCCGACATTTTTTCATAATTTTGCAGCATCTTATTATGGTATGGACTTAGTCTATTATTCACATAAAAATATATTGTATTATGACAACAACTTTAAAACAGCAACATCATGGCAGACTTCGTGGAATCCTCTTAGCTCTGCTACTCGCCGTCTGCCTGTCTCCGGCTTCGGCACAAGAGAATGTAACGGGAACATTGAGTGGTGACAGTGTCTATGCTACAGTCAATGGCGTGACATTTTGTTTCTATGTTCATGGCTCTGATTCATTGACTGTGGACAATGCCTATGGCTACACAGACACACTGGACATACCAGGATACGTCAACGTGGGCGAAACTTTGTACAAGGTCACTAAAGTGCCCAACGGCATATATGGCAATTCTTTCGGCAAGAAGAATTTCAAGGTGCTCATCTTGCCAGAGACGCTGTACGACTACGGGGAGCAGTCTTTCTGTCATTGTTTCAATCTGGAGAAGGTCGTAAGCAAGCGTGCGTATCCTGTCAGTACATGGTATGCACTCTTCAATAGCGACAGTGACTTCTTGTGGCGAGAGCGCTCCAGCCTTTACATCTATCACAATGCAGTCTTGAACGTGCCCTTTGGAAGCAAGCCCTATTACAGCAACTTTGCTCCATGGAGATTCTTTACCACTATTGAAGAGGGACTCGAACCGAACGTAGGCTACAACGCACCGGTATTGTCTGCCGACAGCACCAGCTACACCCCCGATGCCAATGTGTTCACACAGGCCGTAAGGGTTACTCTTACCAATCCGAACACGGCTGGCGACATTTATTATTACATCATCAGCGGGAACGGCTTTAGTCGCACGTCGGATGTCTTGAAATACGAAGGGTCAGTGGAACTGACCGAGCCATCGGGCATTGTTGCCTATGTCACAGATGGCACGACACGCAGCCAGACATTGACGGCGCAATTCAACATACAGACCAACTCACTCTTTGTGCAAGGCGAGAAAGTGACACAGGACAACATGTATGATATATTGTGCGACAAAGGCAGCGTAGCCATTGACCCCAAGAGCGGTGCATTGGTGCTGACCAATGCCAACATCAACCCTGGCGGCAAGACTAATGAGGGTATTAAGGCGTATGGTGACAATCTCACCATCATGCTCAACGGCAATAGCACAATCACTGGCGGCAATTACGGCATTGATTTCAACTATGGTGATGGGCGTATGGCATCGCCAAACGGCCCAACGCTGACTATAGAGGGGCAAAACAATGGCACCGACACGTTGACGGTGAACGGACTTCAGAGTGAGGCAATATTTGCATATCTTTCCAATCTCACCATCAGAAACTGCGTGGTCATAGCCAATGGCGCAACAAAGAGTGGAACTGGTGTCTACTTTAAGGCTGGAGGAGGAAAGATTGACGGAACACTGACCATCGACAATGCAACTCTGCATGCTTCTGGCGGAAGGAATGCCATTGATGGCGTGTTCAATCTCAATCTCTCCGACAACGTTTCCATCCTCTCTCCAAAGGGTGCCCGGTTCGTAAGTTTCATGGATTACAAAGAATGTTTTTCAAACATCGTTGACGCCACGGGAGCCGCAGCGCAGACGGCGACCATTGGCATCGCTTCACCGAAGCCTACCGAGATATCGCCTGTAGTCACCGACAGCAACACTGCTGTCGACGTTGTTGACACCAACAACATCACCGAAAGCACCGACCTCAACAACCAAGTCGTCAACAACGTTTACTTCAACATCAATACCACAGGTTCTGAGCAAACAGGCTATTACGACAGCACAGACAATTCACTTGTGCTTGTCCAGACTACCAACAACACCGACATGACAACCATCGCATCGTCTGAAAACCCAATCTCTGTTGCCGCAGACAATGGCTACACGGGATTGATTCTTATGGTGCCAGAAGGACAGGGCATCATCACCGTCGAGACACAGACCTATGGCACAACGGCTGTTGCCGTGCAGGTGGGCACCGACGCTCCGCAGACCATCACTTCTGGTTCGCAGGAAGAGACCAACGTCAGCTATACCGTTGCTCAAGACTCCTACGTTTATCTCTATACCACCAACAATTCCTCGGCTGCAGTGGGCACAAGAGCTATGGCTGCACCAACCAACGGGGCTAAAATATTCTCTGTGAAGGTAAAGCAGGTGTTACCTACTGGAATTGACTCAGTTGAAGGTGTGAATGGTGTAGGCAAGAACGCCCCGATGTACAACACAGCCGGACAACGTGTAGGCCGTGATTACAAAGGTATCATCATTCAGAATGGACGTAAGATAATTAGAAGATAAGCAATTTGCATTAAATCAGTGGGGTTAGACATCTCTCCATAAACTCGCAAAGACTGTGCACATGGAATCATGGGTACAATCTTTGCGAGTTTGCTTTACTTTCACCGACGGCTATGCAAAACAATTGTTCTGCTTAACAGTGTCCGTCTTTCGGAGAGTTGGTTATTTGTCTGACGAACTGTGTCGGAGTAATATTTAGCACATTGCGGAAGGCACGCACGAAATTCGAGTAGTCGGTGAACCCGCATTGGTCGGCAACAGCGTTGAAACTCATCTCTGGATGTTTTGTGAGCATAAGCTTTGCCTTCGCCACCTTTGTGCGTTGAATATATTGCACAGGTGTGAGTCCCGTGATTGCTGTCAGCTTGCGATAGAACTGGCTGTAGCTCATGTTAAGTCGTTCAGCAACAGTGTTGACATCGGCATGCTTGCCTGAATTTAAAATGACGTAGATACAGTCGGTGACACGGTTGACGAAAGGCTCCTCTCTTCTGACCTCGCTGGCAGGAGATGGTGTTTGCGTGTTCGGCTTGTCATCATTTGATAGGATCATCTGTGAGAACTTCTTCTGCAGGCGTGTACGCTGTTCAAGCAATTTGTCGATACGAGTGAGAAGTTCATCGCTGCAGAAAGGCTTCGTAAGATAAGCATCGGCTCCAGCCTCAAGACCACGGAGACGGTCGGCTTCGGTGACTCTTGCCGTGACAACGACAATGGGAATGTGACTTGTCAGCTCGTCGCTGTGTATCTTCCGCATCAGTTCCATTCCGTCCATCTTCGGCATCATAAGGTCGGTAACAATAGCATCAGGCAGTTGCTTGCAGGCTAAGTCAAAACCTTCTTCGCCGTTTCGGGCATAAAGAACATTATACTTTATGCCGAGTTGCCTGCCTATGTATGTTGCCACATCGGCATTGTCCTCAACAATGAGGATGGAAACCTTGCCAGAGCTATCGATCACGCCCTCTACTGACTCTTCGAAATGTGGGGAATCAGACAAATGGTTAGTCTGGGGATCATTGCCAAGAGAAATTGCTTTCGGCTCTTCTTTGCGGATGCTGTGTGACGTTTTGCTTTCTGCTTTGATCTGCAGCACGATATGGAATGTGGTGCCTTTTTCCTCAGTGCTCTCTACGGTAATTGTGCCGTCAAGTTGTTTCACAATCTGATAGACAAGCGCCAGCCCGATGCCTGTTCCCGCTTCTTCGTTATTGTCAGCCTGATAGAATTCCTCGAAGATGTGTGGCAGGTTCTCCTTTGATATGCCGCATCCCGTGTCGCTTATGACTATATGCAGTCGTCTGCCGTTGCGCCATAAGCTGACACTTACCTTTCCCAAAGCAGGCGTAAACTTTATGGCATTCGACAGTAGATTACTCATGAGCTTGTTCAGGTATTCGGGTACAAAGTCAGTGTATATCTCGTTCTCATGGGGAATAAACTGAAGTCTAATGTCACGCTTCCGGCTATAATCCTCGAACATTTCAACTATCATGCTTATGTATGCCACAATATTGCCGTTCCTCCATTCTGGCTTGCCGATGGCAGAACGAATCTTTGAAATGTCGAGCAACTGATTGATAAGTCTTAGTATTCGGTTGCCTTGTCTTTCGATGGTCATGCCCATGTCGTGCGCTTCATCCGTTGTTATGCTGTCCTTCTGCAAGTCATGGCTCAGTCCGAGGATAACAGTCAGCGGTGTGCGGAATTCGTGTGTGACGTTGCGGAAGAATGTTTCACGCATATCGTTGAGCTTTTTTAGCGCTTCATAGCCACGTTTGCTAAGCTTACGGTTATAGATGAGCAATCCGATGATGACGGCAAGAAAGAAGACGATGACTGCAAAAATGACATATCCTGTATGGCGTGCCAACCGTTCTTGCGTTATCTTATTGTTGGCGGTAGCGACATTTCGTGTATACTGTTCGTGCTCAATATTGAAGCTGACACTTTGCATGCGGTTCACCTTCTCCATGTCGATAAGGCTGTCTTGAAGCGCAGCCGACCGCTCATGGGCAAGCAGCGCGCTACGCCAGTCGCCACGGCTTTTGTAGAGTTTGTAGTAGAGGTCGTATATTTGTGCCAAGTGCTCAGTGCTGTGTATGCTTGTGGTGATGTCCTTGGCCTTTGTGAGAAAACTTTCGGCCTTTTTGCAGTCTCCCTTGGTTATATATACTCCAGCGATGGCGATAAGCGAGTTCAGCGTGTGCCATTGGTCCTTGGAACTTTTCATCAAGTGATAGGCTTTGTTGTATTCCGTCAGGGCCTTGTCAAGTTGATACGCCTTCTCATAGAGGTTGCCGAAATAGGTGTGGCAGAGAGCTATGCCGAGCGTATTGCCATCTTGGGTGTTGAGTTCCATTGACTTTTTGTAGTAAATCCATGCAGAGTCGGTCTGTCCTTTGGTTTCAAATATAGAGCCGAGGTTAGCGCAGTTGATGGCTTGCCCCGTGATGCTACCGAGTGATTTTTCGCCGGCAAGGGCTTGTCGCAGACAGCTGTCGGCAAGATGAAAGTTCTGGACGGTGAGATAGACGTTGGCAAGTCCATTGAGCGAGATGACGCGGTTCTTGCATGCGGTAAACGATGTGTCAGAACATTCTTCTGCCATTATCAGTGCGTTCTTGTGGTACTTTTGCGCTGCATCGAGAATTCCCATGCGGCGGTAGTCGGTGCCGATGTTGTTCAGCGCCTGCACCCATTCAAGCGTGTCGCCCACGTGCTCGGCAAGCTCCAATCCTTCGCCGTGTTTCTCCAGAGCCTCGTCGAAACGGCTTTCGTTGCGCAACTGCTTGCCCCACTCGCGCAGTACGATTATCTGCCCGAGCAAATTCTGTTGCTTGCGCATTGCTTGATGAATACTGTCAAGCCTGTCCATACTGTGCAAAGACTTCACGATGCTGTCTATCTCATGTCGCTCTTTAGCCGTGAACGAGATTTCGTGCTTTCTACCGCAAGATGCAAGCACAAAAATCACCGTTACCAATGCACACAGATAAAGTCTCCCTGTTTTTCCCATCCTTAATAATTTTCAGCTTTTGTTTTCAAAGTTAATGTTTTGTTCATACGCAAATTCAACACGCAAGTGCAAAAATACGATTTTTTCGTAAAAGTGCTTCTTCGGTGTAAAAAAAAATAATTTCTTCCCATTTGTGAAGAACTATCCTCTTATACTAAATGACGTAAAATTTGCGAAATTCCAACACGCCAAAACCAAAGCGTACTGTTACGCCTTTTATGTATATGTGTCTCCCTAAACATCCCACCCACGAGGGCTTTCAGTAAGGGTTTGACGATGTAAAGATAGCAAAAGTTTTGGTTTCCGCAAACTTTTTAACCATATTTTTGTGCTTTACCAATAAAAAAGCGTATCTTTGCACTCATCATACATAAAACAAGGCATAATTATGAAGCAGATGGAGCACTCATATAAAGGAGAAGAGAAGTTTCTCGTAAATGATTTGAAGACAATTGTCAGCAAAGCAAGGAGCAAAGCTTTCGCTGCCGTCAATTATTCTCTGGTAGAAAGAAACTGGAGAATAGGGAAACGTATTGTAGAAGAGGAGCAGAACGGAGAAGCAAGGGCTGAGTATGGAAAGCATATTATTGAGGTGGCATCCGCTGCACTTACAGAGGAATTTGGGAAAGGGTTCTCTGTAACTACCCTAAGGGTTTTCAGACGTTTTTACCTAAAATTCAGTAACTTACAAATTCAACGGACAGTGTCCGTCGAATTCAAAGCCTCAATTCAACAAACACCGTCTGAAGAATTGAGCAATAACCTCCAGCATGTACAAAAAGCAGGTATCCACCTACTACCTTGGTCGCATTACGAACTGCTTATTCGCATAGAAGACAAGCAGGCTAGGGATTGGTATGCAAAGGAGGCTTTCGAGCAAGGTTGGAGTTACCGTACGTTGAACCGTAACATCAATACCTTGTACTATGAGCGCCTCCTTATGTCAAAAGACAAAGCACCTGTAGAGAAAGAGATGAAAGAGAAAACAAATGAATTCCAGCAAGATAAACTGGAATACATCAAATCTCCTGTAGTCATGGAGTTTTTGGGATTACCTTCCGACTCTTCTCTCAAAGAATCGAAATTGGAATCTGCCATCATAGATAACTTAGAGAAGTTCTTGATGGAAATGGGGAAAGGCTATGCCCTTGTAGCTCGCCAGCAGCATATCCGAACGGAAGAGAACGACTACTACATCGACTTGGTATTCTATAATTATCTTATCAAGAGTTTTATCCTTGTAGATTTAAAGGTCAACCGCATCACCTATCAGGATGTCGGTCAAATGGACATGTACTTGCAGATGTATGACAAGATGAAGAAAGGACCAGACGACAATCCTACTATCGGAATCATCCTCTGTGCCGAAACCGATTCGGATGTAGCCCGATACTCCACTCTTGCCAAGAACGACCAGATGTTCGCTGCAAAATACAAGCTTTACCTGCCAGACAAGGAAGACTTGAGAAGAGAAATCGAACGACAGAAGGAACTGTATCTAATGACTCACCCTGAAGAAAACGAAAAAGAGTAATTCTTCTGGCAGTATCAAAATAATTAGAAGGAACCATTACAAAAAGGTCAGGCACTGTCTGACCTTTTTTAATATCATTTTCCGTATAACTATCCATTTATCTATAAAATCATCACTTTTTCTTGCATAAAGTTTGCAATTTCCGATATTTATGCTTACCTTTGCCGTTGTTAAGAGGGAACTCGTAACACATTACAAAATATCTTATCATAAAAATAAGAAAGGAAATAGCGAATGGAACTGAAAGAGACTTTCCAAAAAGTGAAGGCAGCTAGCAAAACACTTGGTTTGCTAACTGATGAACAACGTAATGAAATCCTGCAGGCGGTGGCAGATGCCATCATCGCAGAGACTCCTGCGCTCTTGAAAGCGAATGCGGAGGACTTGGCGAAGATGGACAAGGCGAACCCGCTCTACGACCGATTGCAACTCACCGAGCAACGACTCCAGGATATTGCATCGGATATGAGACACGTAAGTACCCTGCCCTCACCGCTTGGAAGAGTTCTCAAAGACAAAACACTCGAAAATGGTTTGCATCTGCAGCGAGTTGCCGTTCCATTCGGAGTTATCGGTATGATTTATGAAGCCCGTCCTAATGTGACTTACGATGTTTTCTCACTCTGTTTCAAGAGCGGAAATGCGTGCGTACTGAAAGGTGGAAAGGATGCAAACGCCTCAAACTCAGCGGGTGTCGAACTTATCCACAGGGTGTTGATAACTTTCGGCATTGACCCGAATGTAGTCACTCTCCTTCCTGCCACCCATGAGGCTACCGGCGAAATGCTGAATGCTGTGGGCTATATCGATCTCTGCATTCCTCGTGGCGGAAAGAAGCTCATCAACTTCGTTCGAGATACTGCCAAAGTGCCGGTTATCGAGACCGGAGCTGGTGTGGTTCACTGCTACTTCGACAAGGATGGCGACCTGGAGATGGGCAAGCGCATCATCACCAATGCCAAGTGCCGAAGAGTGAGCGTATGCAATGCACTCGACTGTCTGCTGATTCACGAAAGCAGATTAAGCGACCTCCCTGCCCTCTGTGAAGGTCTCGCAGAAAAACAAACCAAGATTCATGCAGATGCCAAGGCTTACGAAGCTTTAAAGGGTCACTATCCTGACACCTTATTATATAAGGCAGAGGAAAGCGAAGCGAAGATGAAGGAAACAGATACTAACGTGAAGAGCATTTGGAACACCGAATGGCTCAGCATGCAGATGGGTATCAAGACCGTGGCTTCGGAAGATGAGGCACTCGACCATATCGCCACCTATGGAAGCGGACATAGCGAGAGCATTGTTTCCAACGCTGAAACTGCCCAGAAGAAATTCCAGGCGATGGTAGATGCAGCCTGCGTTTATGTAAACGCTCCTACCAGCTTTACCGATGGCGCACAGTTCGGACTGGGCGCAGAGATTGGCATCAGTACCCAGAAACTTGGAGCCCGCGGACCAATGGCACTCGAAGAGATTACCACCTACAAGTGGTTGATTACTGGCCAGGGACAGACAAGAGCTTAACAGGACCCGCTCCGTACCTGCTCCGTACCCTCTCCGTACCAAGTCTTAGTTTCTGCCATGTTTGCAAGGTTTGCATGCAAACTTTGCAAACATCAAGATTCAAGAAGAAAGATTCAAGAGCAATACATATAAGATATAACAAATAAAAAAACGAAATAACAATGAAGACATTCTTTAATGTTGAAGACCTTGGCGACCTGAAAGCAGCGCTCGCCGAGGCACAGGAAGTAAAAGCAAACCGTTTCGGTTATCAGGAGTTGGGCAAGAACAAAACCTTGCTGATGATATTCTTCAATAACAGCCTCCGTACCCGATTGAGTACACAGAAGGCTGCGATGAACCTGGGCATGAATGTGATCGTGCTCGACGTAAACGCCGGTGCTTGGAAACTGGAGACAGAGCGTGGCGTTATCATGGATGGCGACAAGAGCGAACATCTGCTGGAGGCTATTCCTGTGATGGGAAGTTTCTGCGACCTCATCGGTGTGCGCAGCTTCGCCGGATTGAAAGACCGTGACTACGATTATGCCGAGACCATCGTCAACCAGTTTGTAAAGTACAGCGGTCGCCCAGTCTTCGCTATGGAGACAGCTACCGTTCACCCTCTCCAGGCATTTGCTGACCTCATCACCATCGAGGAGCATAAGAAGGTGGCTCGTCCTAAGGTAGTCCTGACCTGGGCTCCTCATTGCCGTGCCTTGCCTCAGGCTGTGCCAAACTCATTCGCCCAGTGGATGAATGCAGCCGATGTAGATTTCGTGGTTACTCACCCAGAGGGCTATGAACTCGACCCTAAGTTCGTAGGCAATGCCAAGGTAGAGTACGACCAGAAGAAGGCGCTGGAAGGTGCAGACTTCGTTTACGCCAAGAACTGGAGCTGTCCGGGCGTGAAAGACCCAGCACAGTATGGTGAAATCCTGAGCAAGGATATGAGCTGGACCATCGACGAGGAGCACATGAGCTGGACCAATGACGGTTGCTTCATGCACTGTCTGCCAGTACGCCGTGGACTGATTGTTACCGATGATGTCATCGAGAGCAAGAACAGTCTGGTGATTCCAGAGGCAGCCAACCGTGAGATTTCAGCCGAGGTTGTCATCAAGCGTATGCTCGAATCACTATAAAACAGGAAATAAGAAAGAGATTGAGGGAAGTAAAGGAAAGCATGCCTTTATTTCCCTCTTTTTCGTTCTATCCCACATCATCCTATCCCCATTTCTCGGTATTTTCATCTTTTCATCCTGTCTATATTCTTATATCTCATATATTATCCGTACCTTTGCCGGCGAAAAAAAGAAAAACAAGATGGACAAATACATAATACTATCACCAGAAGCCAAGGGGACGTTCAACGACCGCTTGAATTTTCTGTATCTGAAACTAGGTAACTATCTCGACACTGAGAAACTGGAAAATCGTACCTTGCAATATTGTAAAGTATTCCTCAGCGACGCCCAGAACCAGACTCAGGATTTAGAAGAGTCACTCCTTTATCAGGAGTATCTGAAAGGCACAAACCTCACTATCGTGGAACAGACTCCACTGAATGGCAGCAAGGTGAGTCTGCTGATCAAGACCACAGACGATAAGACCCCTATCTTATTCCATAGTCTTCGCCTCACAGAGGAAGAAGCGAAGGGAAAGGATTCATACGAACAGACCCGAACGCTATTCGACAAATACCTGCAACTTATCGCCGGTACAGATATGACGATGGAGCGCAACCTGGTACGAACCTGGATATACGTAACTCATATCGATGTAAACTATCAGGGAGTAGTAGAAGCGCGCAATGATGTTTTCGACCAGCAAGGTCTGACGGCAGAAACTCATTATATAGCCAGTACGGGCATCGGCGGAGCAACATCCGTACGTCATGCATCTGTAGCTATCGACTTTCTGACCGTTCCCGGCATCAGGGAAGAAGACAAGCAATATCTCCAGGCACCCAACCATCTGAATCCTACTCACGAATACGGAGTAGCCTTTGAACGGGGAACCAGCCTTTCTCTGCCCCAGAAGAAACAATATTTCATATCAGGAACAGCCAGCATAGATAAAGATGGAGCAGTTGTATACGAAGGCGATATTATAAGACAAACCGGCAGATTGCTCGAGAACATCGGTGCTTTATTGAAGGATGGCGATGCGATGATGAACGATATCCAATACTTTATCATCTACCTGCGCGACATCTCAGACTATCATACCGTAGAGCAACTGATGAATCAGTTTTACCCTCAGATACCACATATCATAGTAGAGGCAAGAGTATGCAGACCTGGCTGGCTGATAGAAATGGAATGCATTGCAGAAAAACAAGAACAGAAATAAATGCTGATAAATGCAGAAATTTACTTTCAAAGAGTAAGTTTCTGCATTTTTTATGATTCATTCTAATATATTTTTATTATCTTTGCCCCTGATAAGTTGCACCTTGGCAAAGAGTAAATGCTAAGACTTCACTACTTATACAAAACAAGATGCACAGATATAAAAACATATAAATCGACAAAAATGAGTGAACAGCAAACAAGCCAGTCTAGTTTTGGCATATATTCGTTATATGCATTGGGAGCCATCGCATGCTTTGTGTTCTTCCAATTCTTCTATCCCTACCATCTGTTTTACCAGGAGCAGAACCAACTGTTCCTGTCATCATGGGATTATCTGACTACTTATCTGGACAAGCCGGGATGGCTGGCCTGTCTGGCTGGCGATTTCCTGACCCAGTTTTATTATTTCCGCTATGCCGGTCCTATCATCCTTACCCTCTGTATTCTTATTACGGGACATAATGTAAAATGCGCAGTAAGAGATGCAGACATCCAAGGGAAAAAGACGGCACATATCGTAGCCTTCATCATGATGATCCTATTGGTATGTTTCAGTTTTCACTACGACTACCGACTTTGCAGCATTCTGGCAATAGCAGGTGGCGCCAGTGTGTTCCGTGTCAGCACCAAGCTGCTCACTTCCACCCGAATGTTTCTCAAGAAGATAGAGAAGATGGACGACAATCCTTCTGCCGCAGCAGGTTTGGGAACAGCGCATTGGATTACCGCCTTCAGCATCATTGTTTCCGTATTCGTATGCCACTGGTTCTTTGGAAATGGAGTATGGATCTACGGAGCGCTGGTATTTACAGGATGTCTTTCCCACATCAAGAAAGTGGGAACCTACTATCGCCTGGCTGCCCTCGTGATTCCTTTCTTCCTGCTGATGCTGTCCAAGCGACTCTACTTCTGCGACTTCCAAACCCTTTATACCTATCCGGGGTTCGGAAAACTGGTAAAACCGCAAATGGATTTGGAGAAAACATTCGCGGTAGACTGTGAATATTACTTCGGTAATTATAATAAGGTTATCAACATCGTAGAAAAGACGGAAAATCCAGACCAATACATGAAGTTCTACTATAACCTCGTGATGGCGCAAAACGGATATCTTCCAGACAACCTGCTGAGATTCCAGAGCAACAACCTGGGTACATTCGATAAACTGGGACCAGACACCCCAACCCTCACCATCAAGACCCTGAACGAACTGTATTGGGTTCTGGGCGACATGACTTTCTGCGAACGTGCCACAATGCTTGCCAATGTCTGCTCTCCGAACAACCGGAATATCAGAATGGTAAAGCGACTTGCCGAAATCAATCTGGTGAAGGGCGACTACGCAGCAACCCGCAAATATCTCCGTATTCTGCAAAAGACCTTCGTATGGAGCAGATGGGCAAACCGTGCCTTCTCCTCACTTGCCAGAAAAGCAACAACTGATGAAAAAGCTCTCCTGCAGCAATACATCGAAAAGCGCCCGTTCATCAACCGGAAGGATACGCTACGACTGAACGAGAATTGCCACACCATCATGTGCGAACTGGCAGAAAGTAATCCAAACAACAAAATCGCCATCGACTACATGCTCTGCAGCGATCTTCTCCTGAAAGATATGAAAACCTTCAAGCGGGATTATGATACTTATTATCTCAAACTGAAAAACGTTTCCTACGAACGCCTGTATCAGGAGGCTCTCATGATTTATCTGGCGGGAACCAAGGCAAAGCCGGAAGAATGGGCAAAGTATATCAAGCGTCAAGATGTTCTGCAGCGTTTCCATCAGTATAATGAAGAGCGGGGCAACCAGGCATTCAGCGATACCTACTGGTATTACTTCGACAAGGCAGAGGTGCCTAAGTTGAACATCAACTGAGGAAACAATTGACGCTAACTGTTCTTAACCGCAAGGGCAAACTGCGCAAGCTGAACCTAAAGAACGCCAACATGATTTCTTCAAGTGTATATTATGGTTTCAGTCCATCGGGCAAATACGTAACGTTCTCTACCAATATCATCATCCCAGCCTTTCATGCCAACGCCGACAAGCGACTGGAAGTATATGATTCGAAGAGCGATACCTATCACAGTTGGTCACATACCGGCAGATGGTTTGTCTTTGCCAGCAAACGTGACGACGGACTTTACGGCAAGCCTTACTTCTGCTATGTAGACCGCCAGGGCAAGGCCCATAAGCCTTTCGTTCTTCCGCAGAGGGAACCGACCTTCTACGATGATTGCCTGAAGAGTTTCAACATACCAGAGTTGAGCCGCGGTCCCGTTCCATTCGATGCCATTGACATCGAGAATGTGATGAAGCAAGAAGCTGAAAAGTTCAAATAAGAAAAAACAAAAACGCTCCTGTTACCATATTGCAACAGGAGCGTTTTCTATACATATACATTTGAACTCTTCACTCTTCACCTTATACCCTGAAACGCCCATAAACAGGGCGTTTCAAGGGGTGAAGAGTTATCAGCGACTCTTCACCCACTCTTCACCACTCTTCACCTAGGCACGAGGCATCG
>OBCH01000209.1_pt1 | contig 14523 bp, 9 predicted proteins | sample 1495941 | NCBI WGS metagenome assembly OBCH01 (sample SAMN03418276, study PRJEB22391) | human gut metagenome | biome: human-gut; feature: organic feature; material: feces | host: Homo sapiens | place: Tanzania | collected 2013-01
AGGTTCAAATCCTGTCATCCCGATTACTTTTTACTTAATTCTTTGTTATGTAAAGAATTGGCTTTCGAGGTAAAAAACTTAATTACATTTATTTTTCTAGGTATTTTTTCACGCTTTGCCTAGATTTTTGTATGGAGTTTTTATGGTTGACCGCCGTTATAAGTATTCTTTACGTCTGACTAGTCCGTTTTATATTTTCCGCAAGTACCGCAGAAGCGACATTTTATAAGCCGTGGTAAATGTATTCTCAGAAATCTTCGAGGATTTTGTCGGTATCGGACGGGCGATTCTCGGTTTCTTGCAGAGTCCAGATGACGCAACGACTGAAACGCAAATCCTGTCATCCCGAAAACTATCATTCACATATTATCGTTATTTCTTTTGAAATTCCAATTCCATTGCACTCTGCAGAAACGTTCAAGGTGTATTCACCAGAAATCCATGCGGTGTCTGCAAAAATGTATATGGCAGAAGATTTTTCAGACGAATAAGAATCTGTCTTGTTTTCTGATTTTAGCAATACACAGTCTTCTGCGATTGCGCCTAAATAGTTTCTTGTAACTTTCCAGTTCGAAAGCTCAACTAAAGCACCGTCTATGACTGCATTAATTTTTATATAACTTCCCTTTGTAACTTTTGAACCACTTGAATCCAGCACAAACTCAATCTTTTTTGCATTTTCAATTGGATTTGAAGCCACACCGGAAGAATCGTGTCCGACTTTTTCCCATTGCGCATACAGAGTTACGACCGCATTATTTTCTACGGCGAGATTTTTTATTTTTTCATTTGCGGCGTAAGAAGTTCCGCTTCCATCTTTTTCTGTATTCCAGGCACCTGCTCTAAAACCAAAAAGTGAAGCAAAAGTATTTTCCGGCAATGTGAATTCAACGCCATATTTTGCAGAAATATCCGGAATATTTCCAGAAGCGCCGTTTCCATCAAATTTTACTGTATATTTGTTCCTGTCATATTTTATTTTAACAACAGTAGAGCCATCCTCAGAAATAACCTTTTGTATAAAGGGCTGTGCAGTAAAACCTTCATAATCTTTTAATGCAGCCTCTGTCTGAGCGCCAACCACACCTTCAAGAGGCTCTGATTCCTTGAGCGTATATTCATCATCGTCTTCATTTTGAACAAAATGATAGACTTTGTATTCCGCCATTTTTCCCCACTCTGCCAAAAAATCAAAAGAAGATGAAGAAACGTAAATTTCGGAAACATAACCTGTTTTTTCATCAATTTTTATATAATCAGAAATTTCCGTGCTCTTGCTAACAGTATTGCGGTAAAATTTCCATCCGACAAGAACATTTCCATCCGCGAATTTCAAAACCGCCGGGTCATTAGCTTCAGGAAGATTCTCAGAGGCCAGAGTCGTTCCAATCATATATCGGCGTGTAAAAAACGAAGAATCTTCAGCTTTATAAAAATTGAAAGTTACGGAAAATTCTTCATCGCGGATTTCATCAAAATCGCTGAACCAGTTTACGGAACACGAGGAAACAAACAGAAGAGATAAAAGAATCAGCAGGAACAAGGACTTATTTACCATCTTACCCCCAATGAAATGTAAGGCGATAAAAAATCTGTCGGCATTCCGTCAATAAATACAAAAATATAATCCGCTCCGGCTTCCATCAAAAAATTTCCGGCAGTAAAGACAAGAGAACTTCCACCTTGAACGCCAAGATATCCGTATGCGGCATCTTTTTTCAGGTTGTCAGAATCTTTGTAGTCCATAAAATTCTGAATGAAAATCAAATTTCCGCCGGCGCGAACATTCAGTTTCAAGGCATTTCTGAAAATTTTTCGCTGATACAAAAGATTCATTCTTAAAAAGGCAAATTTGTCGCTGTAATCATAATTTGAAGTGTTCAGCTCATATTTTGAAACCAAGGAATCTATCTCTATTCCAATTCTGTTTGAATTTTTTATCTCCGGAACAAAGCCTAACTTTAATCCTAAAAAAGGCATGGCTTTTCCGTCGGAAAATTCGTCAAAAAACGGGCTAAAAAGAAGACCTCCGTCCGCAGCCGCATAGAATCCCAAAATCCGCTTTTCTTTTTTTCCGCTTTTTTTAGTCTCTGGTTCTGCAGCGATTTTTTCTTCCTCAAGACGTTTTTCCTCGGCAATTCTTGCCTCTTCTGCAAGACGCTTTTCTTCCTCAGCCTTTGCAAGACGCTCCTGCTCCGCTTTTTCCGCCGCTATACGCGCCTCTTCGGCTTTTCTGCGTTCTTCTTCCTGCTTCTGCGCCAGCTGTCTTTCTTCCTCTGCCCTTGCAACTTCCAAAGCCCTGGCCGCCTCGGCTTCTTCCGCAAGACGTTTTTCCTCGGCAATCCTTGCTTCTTCTGCAAGCCGCTTTTCTTCCTCAGCCTTTGCAAGACGCTCCCGCTCCGCTTTTTCCGCCGCTATCCGAGCCTCTTCTTTTTTCCTGCGTTCTTCTTCCTGCTTCTGCGCCAGCTGTCTTTCTTCCTCTGCCCTTGCAACTTCCAAAGCCCTGGCCGCCTCGGCTTCTTCCGCAAGACGTTTTTCCTCGGCAATCCTTGCTTCTTCTGCAAGCCGCTTTTCTTCCTCAGCCTTTGCAAGACGCTCCCGCTCCGCTTTTTCCGCCGCTATCCGAGCCTCTTCTTTTTTCCTGCGTTCTTCTTCCTGCTTCTGCGCCAGCTGTCTTTCTTCCTCTGCCCTTGCAACTTCCAAAGCCCTGGCCGCCTCGGCTTCTTCCGCAAGACGTTTTTCCTCGGCAATTCTTGCCTCTTCTGCAAGCCGCTTTTCTTCCTCGGCCTTTGCAAGACGCTCCCGCTCCGCTTTTTCCGCCGCTATCCGCGCTTCTTCCGTTTTTTGGTCTACAACCTGAATTGAATCAGACTCTGTTTTCTGCCCAAGAGGATTTTCAACTATAAGTTTCCATTCGCCGTTTTCAACCTTTGGAAATTTCACTTTTGTCGCAGTTTTTTCGTTTTTGCCCGCGGATTTTTGCATAACCAGAGAACCTTTTATTGTTTTTCCAGTTTTTTCGTTTACAAGAGAAACCGCAGAATCTTCGTTTACATTCTTTATATCAGTTTCAATAAAAAAATCATCGTCTTTTGAAGGAACAACAGATTTTTTCTGGACTTTCACTATTTCCGGAAGCTCAGCCTTAAAAATTTCAAAAGAATTCCAGCCGCTCGCAGTCTGAACCCGCCAGAATGAGTTTAAAACAGTAACCTGGTATTCATACCGGCTGGCAGGAAGATTTAGATTTACAAAATTTTCTTCAGTTTCAAAATAATATTTTTTTCCGCTTTTTACATCCCGGATTTCAACTTTATATTCAGAAGCGTTTTCATCCTGTTCCCATTGAATTTTTTGCTCAAACGAATTCTTTTCAATTTTTGTTTTGTTTTTTTCAGCTTGCGGAAAGGCATTGAATCCATGAAGCAAAATAACGCAAAAAAGCACGAGGAAATTTATTTTTTTCAAAAAACAAGAATCATTTTGCATACATTTTTCCCGGCTTTATCAGACGAATTTTTCCAGGGAGTTCCACTCTGATTTTAAATGTCCCGTTAGAAACCTTGCTTCTCTGTTCTTCATAGCCATCCCGTGCATGTGCAAAGGCTATGACTGACCATTCAAAGTCGCCTATATCGAAATTCTGTTTCTTTATTTTAACTTCATTTTTTTCCGTGGCGGCAGAATAAATTAATTTTGAGCTTCCATCCGCAAATCTCTGCCGCAAAATAAAATTATAATCAGTCGCGCCATCAACTTTCTTCCATGTGAATGATATAAATTTATTTTTCTTTAAGTATGGATTTCCGATTACAAAATTATTTTCAGGCAATACCAGCGAAGGCGCAGAAAGCAAAGGTATCTCTGAAACAGAAAATTCATTTTTAGAAGAATCCAGCGGAATTCCGTCAGAAGTGCTTGCTATAATCTGCCAGCGGTAATTTCCTTCTGTAAGCCGTTCTATTTTTACTCCGCCTTTAGGATTTAAGACAGAATGAACTTTTCTGGCAGTTCCATCTGATGAAATTTTATAAAGGACAAATTCAGATTTTGAAGGAACATCAATCTCATTCTTCCACGCAAAAACCGTAGGATTTCTTACTGCGGAAAGACCTTCAATTTTTGCAGAATCAGCCGGAAATTCAAGAGAAACAGGAACCGGATTTCTTAAAGAAAATGGCACAGCAGAAACAGAGCTTGCCCTGAGCGGACTTGCCGCCGTTTCCTCTGAAAAAGCCTGGATTAAAACTTTGTATTTTTCCGGCGGAAGAACAAAATTTGCAAAATTTTCCTTTATTCCAGATTTTTCAGCGATGATTTTTCCATTTTTGCCGCAAATTTTTATATTATAGTAATCAGCGCCGTAAGTTTTTTTCCATACAAGGCGTGTAGATTTTTCAGAATAAGTAAGATATGTTGAATTTTCCTTCGGAAGAATAAATTCCGGCGCGGAAAGTTTTTTCAAAATATTCAGAACGCGGAAGTCTGAAAAGCCGCTTTTTTCTCCGTTTTCCGACTCTATGCCGACACGCCAAAAATAAGTTCCAGAAGGCAGATTCAAGCCCGCAAGATTTTCAATTTTTTCCTGGTTTACAAGTTTTTTTTCAAATTTTATTTTTGAAAAATCTTTTCCGGTTGAAATCTGAAGCACGCTTGTTGAAGAATCTGTTTTAAAATCATCCGCAATTTTCCAGGCAAACCTGGTTTTTACAAACTGTTCCGGTTCGACTGAAAAATTTTCCGGCGGATAAACAAGACGGTTTTTATCTTTTGCAATTTTTTGCACCGAAAAACTCCGGATGTCCGACTGTGGAGTAAAGTCATCAGGTTCTGAAGACTTTCGAATGACACGCCAAAAATAAGTTCCATCAGGAATTGACCAGGAAGAAAGCGCTCCTATATTTTTTCTTAAAAAAGTAGAATTTTCAATTTTTTCGGAATAGAAAATATCTGAGAATTCTTTATTTTTTGAAATTTCAAAATCATATTCCGCATTTTTTATCTCAGATTTCCATGCGAACTGCAGGGCATAAGAATTTGAAGAAGAAACAGAATTCGTATATGCAATTTTTGCGCCGTCTGCCGGAAGAAAAAGCACAGGCGGTTTTATACGGTCGTTTTTTATGACCGAAAAATGTTTTATTTCCGACGGAAAAACGTAGCCGGTTTCATTCAGCGAATAAAACGGAGTTACCCGCCAATAATATTCCCCGGCGGAAAGTTTTTTTACCGCAAAAGAATTTCCTTTTACTGACTCAGAAAAAATTATATTTTTCATATCGCGCGAGTCAGAAATTTCAAGTTTATAATGCCCGGCAAAATCATTTCCGTTCCAGCTGAACAGAATCTTGGGAACTTCCGTTCTGTAAAAAAATTCCGAGGCAGAAACCGGCGACAGTGCAACAACAGGGTCAACATTCGTTACAGATATTTTTCCAGACGAAGGCTTGTCTTTTTCATTTTCCACAAAGACACGCCAGTACAAAACTCCGGCATCAACAGGAATTTCAATGCTGTTTCCGGAAGGAACATAGGTTTCTTTTATTTTTGAAAAATCTTTAGAAAAGGAAGTCTGCACAATAACTTTTTGATTTTTCTCAGGTTCACGGACTTTCCACTGAAGCCTTACAGGAAGCGAGTTTTCATCAAATTTAAGAAGATTCAAATTTTTTGAGACAGATGTAACGGTCACCGGATTTTTTGTAACCGCGCCAGACTCTTCTATATTAACGCTTTCTCCTGAAGAAATTTTTTCAGTTCCGCCGTTTTTCGTTTCAATTTCCGCAGTTCCGCCATGAAGCTCTATGCTGTTCATTCCGCCGGAAGAACCAGATTTTACAGCAAGGTTACTTCCAGAATCCATCTTTACTGTCGTTCCATCATTCGTTGAGACAGTTATTCCTTTTCCGCTTTTGGATTCTGAACCGTCAACTTGAATGTCTCCGCCAGAAACTTTTATTTCAACACCTTTTTCTGAATAAGAAATTTTAAGCATTGTATTTTCATAAAGCTCAAGTTTTGTTCCGTCATTAAACTTTACTATTGCCTGGGAAAAATCCGATGTATAAATTGTGTCCTTATCATAAACCGGAGAATTTTGAGAAAGCCGTTCCCATACCACGCTGTCATCGAACTGGCGCTGAGCAACTTTTTGCTTAAAATAGATTGTCGCAACCTTTTCCTTGTCAGTTCTTACGGTAGAACGGTTAAGTTCCTGAGTGAAAAAATATAAGCTTACGCCACAAACAGAAAGACAAACTAAAACTATAAGAAAATCAATCAGATGCGACTTGAATTTTGCTTTCCGTTTCATTTAAGTTCACCTTTTCAAAATCCGGCGTCGCAATTCCCAGCAGGGAACGAACCTCGGCAATAGTCCTAGGACCTTTCGGACCAAGAACTTTCTCACATTCAGAATCTACAGTAAATCCAGGCCTAATCTCTTCAAAAAATTCGGCAATATCAAAATTCGGCATATTCACTACGCCGTAAAAATGTTGAATTCCCTTTCCTTTTACTTCAAAACCGACAGGAATTCTTTCAACTATGATTTCATTTTTAAGGTTTTCCGGCTTGATTGAAAAATTGTTTTCCCTGCACCTTATGCAATCTTTCTTCAGAATATCGTAAGTATCTTCTGTAATAAGCATATCAGTTCCGCAGGGCTTGTTGGAAGCTTCTGTTCTACTCGCAAAATTGACCGCATCGCCAATCGAAGTAAATTCCATCTTGTCGTAAGAACCCATAAAGCCAACAGTCACGCGTCCCGAATTCATTCCGCTTCCGTTTTTTATCTGAGGTTTATAGACAGAATCCTTATCTTTTGCATGCTCCTTTGTAAATTGTTCCGCTTCTTTGTTGTATTCCATAAGGGAATATCGCATCGCAAGCGCGGACCGTATAGCGGCAAGGGCATCTTCCTTTACATACAGGTCATGTTTAGCCTTCATTTCAATTTTTTCAGGGTCGTCGTCTGGAAGGTTTTCCCAGTCAAGCGGCTCCTGGCGCAATACGCCCCAGCACGCCATAATCGCATCGCCTTCAAATTTGTCTACCGTTCCGCCGGTGCGCTTTATGCAGCTTACCATGCGGCTCATATAATCGTTCAAAAAATTTATTATTTCCGCCGCGCTGCGCTCACCAAACCTGTTCTTGAAGCCATCTGAAATTTCGGTAAATCCGCGTATATCGCTAAAAAAAATCGTTATATCTTTTAGATGAGGCTCAAAATCAATTTCTTTTCTGATGATAGCCTGCGTTACACCTTTGTTGGTAAGCTTTGTGAAAGTGTTTAAAATTTCGCGCTCGTTTTTTGTACTGTTTATAAGAACGCCTATTTCATCATTTCCATGGGTTTTCAAATCGCCAAAAAGCTCCGTGTTAAAATCGCCCTTGTTAATCTGGTTCACAACAGCCGTCAACTGCTTAAGAGGAACGCTCATCGTCTTTGAAAAAAACCAGATTACAATAATTACAACGGCAAGAATAGCAACCGCAAGAAAAGCAATAAGGGTTGTGATTTTTCTGGTTTCCTCAAGAATTTTATATGTGGGAACAACCGTTACAACACCGGCATTTCCTTTTTTCAGTTTATTGAACGCACCGATGTACTGAACATCTTTTCCCGCATTTCTGAATGTCTCCCTGTCTGAAAATTCGCTCTGCTTGTTTACAGAAGACAAGCTTTCTTCCCCGCCTTTCAGCATTTCCTGGACAACCTGACTTTTTCCAAAGTCCTCGGCGCGCATCGTTTCCTGGACATCCGAAGAAACAAGGACAATTCCGTCTTCATTGACAAAGATGGATTTATTTATACTTTCTGATGAAAAATTTTCAACAATTTTTTCCGTAGAAAACAAAACCGCCACAGGCTCTTCATCCGTACTGTCTGAAACCGGATAGAATAAAGAAAGAACCGGAACACTGAAAAAAGGAGAAGCATTTTGAATTACAAAATTTCCCTGCCGAGCGCGAAGGAAACTTTCGTATTCAGAAGCGATGTAAGAATCAACAGAAGTTTCGTCCAGCTCGTTTTCGCCCAAAAATTGAAAATTCAAAAACTTGGATTCTGAGGAAGGGAGGAAAACCGCCACAATTTCCGGATTTTTACTGAAAAAACTGAATGAAAATTCTTTTGCGGCCGTAGGATTTTCGTCATATTCCGCATTTTTCACAAGCTCGGTAAATGTAGAGACATTCGAGACTACGTTGTCTATGCGGTTCTGCAAATCAGAAGCCATGCGCGAATTGATTACAAAATTGTTCTGCCTTGCAGTCTGAATTGTATTTTTGCTGACAAACGCAGAAACAAGCCACGCAAGTCCGGTTAAAGAAACTATAACAATTGTGGAAATAATGCTTATCAGCTTTACGCCAATCGGATGTTTTACCCTGGAAGCCGCCTGCTCCTGTCTTTTCCGCTGTTTTTCGGCTGCGACGGCATTTCGCAGCGCCTGCCTTTTTTCGGCACGTTCTTTTTTCTGATTAAGTCTTTGAACTTTTAAGGCAAATTTTTTAAAGTTTTTCTTCTGTTTTTCCGTAAAAACGACAGGCTTAAATTCCCCTGGAAATTCAAGCATAGCTCTCTCTCTAAAAACCGTTTTATTAACTACAGAAAATGTACCATAATCAAACGCAGAATTTTCCATCAACAATATTTTATCAGATAATCACTGTAAAAACAACAAATATATAGAAAAGAAATATGCGCTCCACCGGAAAAATTAAGATTTACATGCCGCCGGCATAATGCGCAAGCTTATTGAATTAATAAAAACAAAGGGTGATGTCCAATAAGTTCCAAATGTCATTGGCATCTTGAGCAACAATCTCGAAATGATTGTAATATATACATTCAGATTTTCGGGTCAAGCCCGAAAATGACATAAAAGATACTTATTGGACATCCTCAATTGCGCTGAAATATTCATCTAAAAGACTTTTATAATAATTGAAAATTCTGTATAGTTTTATTGAACAATTTTTTTTTAACTGATTTCTTACAGGAGATTAAAATAATGGATAAGGCAGAAATCCTTAAAAGAGCAAAAGAATATATCGCGGCGGAAAAAGACGAGCGGTTCAGAAAAGAAGTTGAAGATCTGATTGCAAAAGAAGATTTTACAGAACTGGAAGACCGTTTCTACCGCACTCTTGAATTTGGAACGGGAGGTCTCCGCGGAATAATGGGCGGCGGAACAAACCGCATGAACACCCTTGAAATCAACCTGGCGACCCAGGGACTTGCAAATTACGTTATAAAGGCATTCCCGGAAAAGGCAAAGGCAGGAACGCTCAGCGCTGTAGTTGCCTACGACAGCCGGAAGAATTCTGACGTATTTGCAGAAGCGACTGCTCTTATTTTTGCTGCAAACGGAATAAAAGCATATCTGTTTACAGGACTTCGCCCTACTCCGGAGCTTTCCTATGCTATCCGCTATTTCAAGGCTGACACAGGAGTTGTTGTAACAGCTTCACACAATCCGAAAATCTACAACGGATACAAAGCATACTGGAACGACGGCGCGCAGGTCATAGAGCCTCATGATGTCGGAATTGTTGATGAAGTAAATAAAGTAACAGACGTAAAGACAATATCAAAAGAAGATGCTATAAAATCAGGAAAGCTTGTCCTGATTGACTCAGAAGTTGACGAAAAATACTGGGCAATGTGCAAAGAACAGCTTTTCCGTCCTGAGCTGATTAAAGAATATGCAAAAAACGTAAATGTTGTATACACTCCGCTTCACGGAACAGGCGCGATGCACGTTGAAAAAGTCCTTGGAGACCTTGGTCTTACTGTAAAGAAAGTTCCAGAGCAGCGAAACCCGGACGGAAATTTCCCGACTGTAGAAAAACCGAACCCGGAAGAAAAACCAGCTATGAAAATGGCGGTAGAACTTGGAACTGCCACAAAAGCCGACTGTGTAATGGCGACAGACCCTGACTCAGACCGTTTTGGAACCGCATTCCCTGACAAAAACGGAAATTTCGTCCTTCTTTCAGGAAACCAGATGGGCGGTCTTTTAATGGAATATATTTTCCTTACAAGAAAGGAACTTGGAAAACTTCCGGCAGATTCATACTGCATCCGCTCAATCGTAACTTCACCATTCGGCGACTACATCTGTAAAAAATATGGCGTTGAAATGACTGAATGTCTTACAGGATTCAAGTGGATTGCCGCAATCGAAGCTGAACGTGAAGCAAAAGGAAAAGGACACTATGTATTCGGTCTTGAAGAATCATACGGATACAAAGTTGAAACAGAGGTCATGGACAAGGACGGAGTTTCTGCCGCAGCAATGTGCGCAGAGATGACAATGTACTGGCGTTCAAAGGGAAAGAGCATTCTTGAGCATCTGGATGACATGTACAAAGAATTCGGATACTTTGAAGACCGCGCGATTTCAAAGAATTTTCCGGGTTCTGCCGGCGTTGAGACAATGGCAGGGATCATGTCAAAACTCAGAAACGAAGGACTCAAAACCCTTGCCGGAAAAACAGTCCTTAAAATTCGGGATATACAGACTTCAACGGAATATAATCCTGCGAATCCTTCAGAAAAAACTGAGCTTACATTCCCAAAAAGCAATGTGCTCCAGTTCTTCCTTGAAGGCGGCACAATAGTTTCTGCGCGTCCGTCCGGAACAGAACCAAAAATAAAATTCTACATAAACACAAGAACGGATGTGAACGGTTCAACAGACGAAGCGCTTGAAGAAGCAAAAAAAGAAGCCTCGGTTCTTTGCGATAAAATAACTTCAGACATAAACGAACTTCTTGATGCCGCTGGTAAATAAAATCCTAAAGGATTACAGGCAAATGTTTCATCTTGTAAAATCAGGTGAAACATTTGTCGCCTTTGACACAGAAACAACAGGCCTCGACTGTCATGAATGCCGGATAATTGAAATCGGGGCTGTCAAGTTCGATTGCAACGGATGCATCGCGACGTTCAACACATTGCTTAACCCTGAAAAACCTATTCCGGAAGAATGCATAAAAATCAATCACATCACCGACGAAATGGTAAAGAACCAGCCTTTGATAAAGGACATTCTGCCATCTTTTTGCGACTTTATAAAAGATTCAATAATAATAGGTCATAACGTGCATTTTGACATGAGATTCCTGCAAGCAGAACTTGAAAGGGCCGGATTTGAAGAAAATAAAAACAATGTAATAGACACTCTGGGGTTTGCCCGCTGGGCTTTGCCAGAACTTGAAAAATTCAACCAGCCGTTTCTGGCGGATTACTTTAATATAAGCATAAAAGCCGCACACCGGGCATACGATGACGCAAAAATATGCGGAAACATATTTCTTGAACTTATAAAAGCCAGCGCAGACAGACAGAAATTATTTTAGCCGCGCGGAGCAGTCGCCGGATTAACAGGCATTCCGTTCTGAAAAACCATAAACTTTATGCTGGAATCATTGCCGCGCCCGGTTTTTCCGAGTTCTGCGCCGAAAACAACGTAATCGCCTTTTTTTACCGAAACTTTGTTCAGACCTGAATACGAATAAATCAAGCCTGTCTTTGACTGGATGAAAATAACCTCTCCAAAACCGCGGTAAATGCCTGTATACATTACAGTTCCCTCCCGGACAGCCACAACAGACTCATTGTCTTTTCCTGTAAGCTGAACGCCGCCGACTTTTCCGCTTATATTTTTTACAACAGGATTTGAAAGCGGCCATGAAACGCCTTTAGAAGGAATGTTCGTAGAAGAAGCGTTATTTTTTCCGGGCGAGTCAGGCTTTTTATCTGAAGAAGTATTTGAAGAAGAACCAGCAGGCTTTGCAGTTCCGCCAGATTTGGAAACTGACGCTCCAGTCTTATTTGAACCTGAAATTTCCGCAGGAACAAGAATTTTCTGCCCTATTTTTATCGTCGAAGAATTATCAAGATTATTAAGCGAAAGAAGCTCGTTCAGCTTTATATTGTATTTGCGGGCAATTCCATACAGAGTATCGCCCTTTTGAACAACATAGGCCGCTGTTGCGGAAGTCCTTGAAGAATCCTTTTTATAATCAGAAGTTTTAGACGCGGACAAGGCCGCCGCATTTTCTATATCAGCAGCAGGAATCACAAGCTTTGCGCCGGCTTTAAGCACATCATTTTCAGAAAGATTATTCGCCGCCCTGAGCTCCGGAACGGTAATCTGATATTTTCTGCTTATTGAATAAAGCGTATCACCTTTTTTTACGATATAAGATGAATCAGCATACATACTGAAACAACACAACGAAAAAAGAATTAATGCAATATTGACTGATTTTAACATCCTTGAAATTTTCATAGTCTTATTATCGGCAGAAAACCATAAAATATTCTGTTAATTTCCGGCAATTTCGTGAAAAATTTTTCCGGTGTCAATTCCGTTTATCACTTTTCCAGCAGGATAATTTTCAAGCATATTTTTTCTCCCGAATTTCAAGTGATCTGAAGTAATTCCATGTTTTATTGAAATATCGGCTTCCATTAGAGCCGAAATATGATCAGCAATGCGGACGATTTTTCCATCAACCGGAGAGAATTCCTCTGAATTATATTTTTCGTTCAATTTTTCCCAGGAAACCTCTTCTGTCTGACCTTCCTGATTTTTTATCCGGTTTGCAAATTCATTGCTCGTAAAATATATAAGCTCATCCTTAAAAAAGGGCTCCATCAACGGAACAAGCTCCTTGTTTACAATCTCGTCTTCAATTTTCTTTACAATATTAGGAAGCTCATCTGTCGCTTGTTTTACCGGGGAAATAATATCACGCGTTACGGCTTCAGGCAAATCGTGAAAAAGACCTGTAAAAAAATTATTGATAATACGTTTTTCCGACATTTGCGCGCCGCTTTCCCGGCAAAGAAGAAGAGTCAAAACCGCGACAAAAAAGCAATGTCCAAGAACAGATGTTTTTGGAACGCGCGGCGTCTGATTCCAGCGTATCTGAAAACGAAGCTGCTCAATTTTTAAAAGCAGGGAATAGGAACGCTGGTGTGTCACAAGATTCTGCATTCCGGCAAGGTCCAGATAATGCTGAATTTGCTCCTGAAGCTCATGGTTAATCTGCGCAAGCCGCTCCGGCTCGTTCACATTTTTTAGCATCTGAAGCTCACGCAGTGTGGCGAACTTATTTGCGGCAGAAAAAACCCTTGCCGCAAGCTTTGATTTTTCCGGAATGGGAATTTGGCCTGCCTTTTGACCGGTATAAATCGTAAATTTTGAAAAAAGTTCCCTGTCGCAAAGCAAAGGTCTGTAAGTTTTTAAAACCCATTCATTCAGATGAAGATATTCCTGCGTATATTCCCTTTTCAGCATATCAAGAACGGGTGCTTTTATGTCGCAGAGCGCTATTTTTGAAAGCAAATCAAACAGAGAGGCATAAATCATCCAGTTCCAGTCTATGAAATTTCCCTTGTTTTCCTCGTATTTTCCAATGATGTACCCAAGAACCATTTTTTCAGCAGCCTTATCCATTTCAACAATATCAAAAGGGCGGACCAAATCAGTCCATCTCTGTATTGAAAAACCTTCAAAAAGCTTTAGCGCAAATTTTTGACTGAACATCATCTTTCCTGTTTTTAGGGTTATCGGCTTAAACCGGACTTCTGGTCCGAATCCATCTTTTCTTTCCAGACAATCGCCTTCTTCTTTACTTCTTCCGCATAATTTTTGTCGCCGATTGCAAGAGCCAGCTTATGGCGCGCAAGAAGAAATTTTATTGCGTTCCGCATATCATCAATCCGGCGCGTTGAAAGTTCGTACTTATCACGGTAACCGGCAGAAGATGCGTCAAGAAGTTTTCCAATCAGCCTTATATAAAGCACAGTTGTCTCATAATTTTCATCATTCGGGTTTAAATATGATTTTACCGCGCTGCGCATATCAATAAGATTTTTTGCGACAACCGCGAATCTTCCCTTCAATTCAACAAAAGACCATTTCCATTTTGAATTATCGCCAAATGCGTCTTCAAGGAGCGTTATCGCAAGCCCAAGTTTCCTGATAAGATAGTAGCGTTCCTGAATTGGCATGTCTTTTATATTCTCATGATATTTTGCAAGCTCTGAATACGGAACATCAATAAAATTAGTCACGAGTTCCTCAAGATAGATAATCGCCTTGTAAAGAATTTTTCTTGCTTCATTGAGCGCATCATTATTCTTAACTTCCAGAATTTTTAAGGAAAGGCTGTTCTGCGCCATGTAAAGTGATGAAACATAAATCATGTCATCGCAGAGCATAAGTTTTTTGTAGCATGAATCCGGCGCATTTCCATTTATGCTGTTCAATGTTGTCTTTTCTTTAGCAAGAATCGCCAATATTTTGCTCTGATACGGTTTTATCGTTTCAGCAAATTCAAGCCGCGTTGCTTCTGAAATCTTTGCCATTAAAATCCCCCTGAGTATTTTTCCAGCATTGCCCTTGCGTGTTCAATGGAAGCCGCTGAATCAGCATCGCCCGAAAGCATTCTTGCAATCTCAGAAACACGCTCCTCGCCTTGAATCGGATGGACATTGGA
>OBCH01000214.1_pt1 | contig 14306 bp, 14 predicted proteins | sample 1495941 | NCBI WGS metagenome assembly OBCH01 (sample SAMN03418276, study PRJEB22391) | human gut metagenome | biome: human-gut; feature: organic feature; material: feces | host: Homo sapiens | place: Tanzania | collected 2013-01
AGTTGAAGAAGCAGAACTGGACCTTTACCTTCATCGGCACCGATGATCTTGATGTGGAGAACATTGCTCATGATATGGGCATCGACAACCACCTCCAGTTCTCGGAAGATGAGGCTGGCACCAAGGCGATGTTTGCCAGAGAAAACAGAGCCCGCGAGCGCTACAACAAGTGCCGTGCGATGGGTTGCGTGATGGAAGCTGGCAGTTATTTTGAGGAGAAGTAAAGAAGAACCTCAGTGTAAGCAGAGAATAACCTGCAAGCGAGTAAACTAAATTATAATATGAGGGGTGTGTCATAAGGCAATGGCGCACCCTTTTTGTTTTTGCAACAGATGGAATATTGAAAAGGATTAGTGTTTTTCTATCTGCTGTATTATAATTGTTTTTTTTCTTCAAGAATTGCCATATTGCCATACAGCTCTGTAACTGTTTGATTATAAGAATATCTTGGCATGGCAATAGCTTTTTGAATTGCCATAATCTGCCATATATTGCCATGAAATCAGCGAAATATAGGTGTTTTAGAGGAATTTTGGGGCAAAAACTAAGGAAGCATTGAGCAAAAAGACCTTTTCCCCGGTTCAATGCTGGGCGTTTTCAATCGTTTTTTTGCAATTTTGACTAACGAAGTAGAAGAAATTACGTCCCGATGCAGCATCTGATACGTCCCGATGTAGCAATGGATACGTCCCGATGCACAGTCTGCTACGTCCCGACGCAGTTTCCAAGGCGTCCTGCCTACTCTCAAGTAAGGCTTTTACGTAAGGTTCAAGTGAAGTCTCACTTAAACGTTGTGTAAGTTCTAATCAGACATGACGTGATTTAAGTTGTATATGTATGTTTTGTGATGATGAATTTGGGTTTGTTAGCGGATAGATAGGGTTGATTTAGCAGAATGAGTCGGTTCTACTGGAGGACGGAGTCGGCTCAATGGGGTGATGGAGTCAACTCAATAGGTTGATGCAAGCGTCTTTGCGAGTCGAAAGACATTACTCCTCGGGTTCCAGGAGATGCCTTCTCAGAAGTTGCCACTAGGCTCAGCAGGTCTGCCGAGCCTAGTCGGCAGGTCTGCTGACTGCAGTCAGCAGCTTTGCTGAGCCTAGTGGCAACACTTTATTCTTATCATATCAATCCTCTCTTCTTGAATTCTTTAATCATAGCCTATATAGCTGTTCTTGCAATGTCTTTATTCTTTTATAAATTCAACTTCTGTTGTTAAAGTTCGTGTGCCACCAGCCTTTAGTTCTGGTGTGTTTATTCGGATGTCGCAATCTATGACATAAACCACTCCATCAATGCCACGAAAAACATTCTCGTTGTGCATATCACTTAGGTATATAGCAGGTGTGGAGTATGTCCAATTTCTAGGATTCACCAGTTTAAATCCAATACGTTCCGTATACTCTTCAATATCTTCTTCGGTCATTTGGCTACCTTGAAAGAAAGTTTGGGTAACAATAATCATAAAGTCGCCCATAGAGTTTCTGCCGAATCCCAATACAAACATCTTGGTTTGTTCAAAGAAAGCATTGTGTAACGAAATTCTGTCCAAAGCAAAAATTGGCTGTATGAAATAGTCAAGGCCGATTACTTTTAGTACAGAATTACCGTTATCATATACAATGGCTTCACCGCCTTGCGCTAATTTATCGCCCAAGGTTTGGTTGTATACGCTAGTGTCATCTACCCAGCATCCTGTCTTTTTAGCCCAGCTTTCTATGCGTTTTTCTTGGACCTTTCCAAGTTGCTGTTCTCTTTTGAAACTGTGTTCTGGCGCAGTGAGTTGATCTGTGCCAACTTCTGCTCCCGCGAGTAAGGATGCAATAACATGTATTGTTCCCCCTTTAACGCAGCCAAGCTGCTCTGACGGTGAAAATCGTTTATATAAGATCTTTCCAGTACTGAATTGTTCTGCATAATCATCTAATTTTGCTAGACCTTCAGATGTAAATCCTTCATTGATTATGTCACTGATGGACATCCAAAAATCATGATTCGTCATATTTACTTGTTTTAATTGCCGCAAAAATACGGTTTTTCTTCGAAAATACCAAATTATTTGGGCTTTATTTCGCATTTTCAGCAAATTGTTTCAATACATCTCTCATATCATCCGGAAGATAAGAGATTGCCTTCTCTTTCATTTCTTGCGGAATACCGAAGCGGGCTTCGGCGATGGAGCCAACGATGGCTCCGATGGTATCGCTATCGCCGCCATGAGATATGGCTAGGCGGATGGCATCCTCGAAGGATGAGGCTTGCGAGAGGAGATAGAAGGATAATGGTACGGCATCCATGCAGGTTTCATCGAACTTGCCCTTCGGATAATCTCGCGTTTCGAAATCATCGTAATAGCTGCGGGCGATATCCTTGAAGGCTTTCATTGTCTTATCATCAGATTCTTTAGAATTCTTATCTTTATACTCCTTAGATTCTTCTGAGAATCTGCTCTTGCGGAAATGCCAGATGGCATGAGCTACGGCTTTGGCTCCCTTGATTCCTTCGGGATGGTTATGAGTTGGAAGAGCCGTTTTCTCTGCCTCTTCCAAAACCTGCGACAGGTCATCGAATAGCCATGCCACTGGCGATACTCGCATTGCCGAACCATTGCCAAAACTATTATATGGCTGCGGATCAAGAGAACGAATCCACCCTGCGAATCTTCCGCCATACGCTCCCTTTGGAGAAGGATAGCGGCGACACCAGTCCAGCAGACTTTCCTGATAGCTTCGCCCATTCAATATCGCATCGGCTATCGCCACCGTACAGATGGTATCATCGGTGAAGTCGCATCCCTCGCCGAACATCTCGAAATCATAATCAAACGTATTGTTGAACTCATATTTTGAGCCAGCAATATCTCCTATCATTGCTCCTAACATAAGCTGATAATTTTCCAATTCTTTACTCTATCACCTCCCAGAAACTCTCCGGCAAGCTGATGTTCTTCATCTCCTTTGCCTTCTCGAACAATGGGGCGATGTCTTCGGCTTCGAAGCCGGCGATGCCGCAACCTATTGGGGTTACCAGGAAATGAAGCTCGGGATGCTGATGGGCAAAGATAATGAATAGCTCCACGTATGGACGGATGGTTTCTACGCCGCCCTGCATTGTTGGGATGGCGTAACTCTGGCCCTGCAAGCCAATGCCCTGTCCCATGACAGCACCGAAATGCAGGCGGGCTATGCGGGCTGCTCCACCACCATGCATGCCAGCCAGATTGCTGCCAAACACAAAAATCTCGTTCTCTTTTAATGAATCAATCCAGCTAGGAGTGATTCTTCCCTTCTTCTTATCTTCCATATTACTATTATTAAATATGTTATTGCTTATATTAGCCGCTTCCTCGCAGCACATTCTCGAAGACATCATGCTCGACATCGACATCTTCGGAGCACTTTCGAAACATGCGTCTTTATCACCGAACGACAGATAGCTTCCGTATTCCGATGCATCGAAGTATCTCTTGAAATAAGGAATCACCACATCGTGCATCATCTTCTGGCAACGCTGGGTGACGGCTGAATGGGAGATGCCCAACTGGGCGGCTACATCCTTGCCCCTGAATCCCTCTATGTAGAGCATTTTCAGGATGATGCTGTTCTTGCTGTCTCTGCCATAATAAAAATTGCCGATGTCCTCTATCGTCTGGTAAAGATCGTGCTCAAACTGGTTGTCGGTCACATCAAACTGCATTTTGCGGCTTTCCTGCCGTGCTTCGAAACTCTCGAAGCGATGCTCCTTTACCACCTCCTTCAGTTTATCCAGCAGCAGGAACCGGAAACCATTCACCATCCAGGTTTTGAGCGACATGCTTGGCTTCCGGTCTTCCAGAGGCTTGAAGTCGTGTTCGCAGAGATAGAGATAGTATTCGTGAGCCAGCGAGAAGAAGTCCATGCCCGGCTTGTGCTGCAGGTCATATCGCTTATCGTAGATGCAATAAGCCACCCGGCAGTATCCGTAGTAATACTCCCTCACGATTCTGGCATCGGCATCCTTGAAGCCCTGCAGAATCTCATCGTCCGATAAGCTTTCCAATGCCTTCTTCTTCTGAAAATCCATTTCTGAAAAATTCTTTTCTTTCTTCATATCGATATATCTTTTTGATATCCGCAATTCGTTTGCAAATATATACTTTTTCTTTGAGAAACCGGAGGAATAGCTCCCTTTTTTCTCCTCTACATGATATTAAAAGAGAAAAGAGGAGGAAAAATTAAGCAGGTATCGAAAAAAACTTTCAGAAAAATAAAAATCCATAAGGAATTGTTACAGATAACATTCTCTTATGGATTTATGACTGTTTGCGCACTTTATGCAAGAACATAAAGTTTCTTTTTGCCGTTGAATACCACTCTTATCGGATTTTTCTTGCTTGCCACAAAAGCATCAAGTTCCGCCTCTGCCATACTGCTGTTCAAACCCGTAATCTTACTATACTTTGATATGGTGAGTGTCTTGTTGTTATGCAGATATGCCAGAGCCATCTCCAGGCGGTCTTTCTTGCTCAGACGGTTGCTGATGTGGGTGGTGGTCATAGGGCGAGTCACGATGGTTGTGACGTATGGGCGATAGTAACCACCATGATAATGTATCCGACCATAGTGTCTGAACTGTGCACTTGCCGTAGTGCAAACCAATGCCATCATAGCGATGAGCATTCCCTTTTTAAATTTCTTTGTAGTCTCCATAATTTATCTCCTTTTATTTTATTACTTGAAATTTTATAGAACTCCGTTTTCGGCGGTGTTACGTTTATATGACCCTGAAAGAAAGAGAAAGTAAAAATGAGAGATGTTTTTTACTTTTCTTGTTTTGTGAGGTCATCTAGTTATAAAGTTCATAAGTATAATAAACATCATTAAATGAATTATGAAGAAAAAGAATTTATTAAAGAAAATGGGGATGATGGCTGTCTTCGCCTTGCTGGGCACTTCGGCGATGGCGGATGATTTCCACTACCTTACTTTTGAGACAACAGATGGAGCTAAGGCTTCTGTAGAAATCTCCTCCCTTTCGATGACCATCGAGGGCACGACTCTAGTGGCAGGTAATCAGACGTTCCCCCTGTCGAACCTGAGCAAGATGTATTTCTCGGTTTCTGACGAAACCACGTCTTCAACAGGCATCAGACAATTAGATAATCTGAATTCGCAGGAGATTCTTGCCGTCTATGATTTGCAGGGGCACAAGATGGCCAAGGAGCAAATGAAGAAAGGAGTGTATATCGTAAAGACAAAAGGTGGAACTTATAAAATTGCATCAAAATGAAAAAGATATTTTTAGCACTTGCTGCTTTCGCATGCACCGCAATGCCGATGGTGGCACAGACCTTGAGCGTTAAGGTAGGTGGCGTAACCTATCAGTATCCTGCTCAGAAAGTGGGCGACATGAATTATATGAATGGCGAAAGACTATCTGTGCTGGATAGAACATTCCTGCTCTCAGATGTTCAGGCGATGAACGTGGATATCCAGAATCAGTTCAATCATCATAATACGGTAAATGTATCTTATGAAACGGGCGCTGCTGCTATTTATATCCTGACGGAACAGCCGGCAGATCAAGCTGCAGGTAGCAATCTGGGTTTTTATTCAGAATCGAATCAACCTCTGTTCAACTCGTCGCTTGGTGGCATCCGACTGAATTTCCAGATGTCTGGCATCACCAAGGTAGAACTGGAAAGCGTTGATAACAATCCGCTTGCGGGTAACCACGACCAGAGCATCATCACCTTGGAGGCTCCCGAGGGGGAAACCTTTGTTCCGGGAAAGGATTATTTCATCGCTACTTTCCCATGTGATGTATATGGCGGTTATCGCCTTTCCATCTACAAGGACAGGGATGTGGCTCCCTATTTCGGCGTGCATCAGGTAATCAATGCCGGAGAGTTCATCACTCCTTCCGACCTGGTAGAGAGCGACCTGGTTTTTGCTGATATTGATGCCCCTTTTGTGGAAGACGAGCGCCCCGCTCTCGATGCGGCTACCAAGCAGATGCTGGTGGCTTATCAGAAAAATCCTACAGAGGAAAACAAGCAGGTGCTGATGAACCAGATGGGAGTGAAATATGATAAGGTGGTGGCTAGAAAGAAAGCCAAGCTCCGCCAGTTGGAACGTGAAGCCAAGACTCCCGACCTGGTGGCTGAGATGCAGGCTATCGTGGACGAGATGGTGGATAACCGTGATACACGTCTGGAACAGCAGTTCTGGAGATTGGTTGATCCTCGTGTGGACGATAATCCTAACGACCAGTGGCTCGTGTTGCGAGGTTCTTCGGCAAAGAATGCCTATATTGCCTATGCGCCTGTTACTAACAAGGAGTATGCGGCATATAATCCTTCTTTCACCTATCCGCAGGGGCAGGATAATTATCCAGTGGTGAATGTATCTTACGATGAATCGGTGGCTTACTGCAACTGGATGAGCACCATGGATGCTCAGCATGCCTATCGCCTGCCTTCTGAGGAGGAGTGGATTCTTGCAGCTGGTCACATGCCGAAGGATGTGAAGATGAACAGCGACCATGTGGAAAGAGGATTGACTGCCGTGGATGCATACGCTGAAACAACGGGTGCCTGCGGAGGTATCGACTTCTGGGGAAACAGCTGGGAATGGACTTCTACACAGAATGCTGCCGGAGAGTATATCGTGAAAGGTGGCAGTTGGGATTCGAGTCGCGATGCCTGCCGAAGCGAGTATTCTGATGATGCACGTGATGAATCGGGCAGATATGCCAATGTCGGTTTCCGAGTAGTAAGAGTGGATCGCTAATTGCGTTTTTCACCTGTAAGTCAAAGAAAAATGCGGTTTTTCGAAAAAAAATGCAACCAGCTTTTTACTTTTCCTATTTGGGAAGGTCATATAATCGTAACGTTCATGAAAATAAACGAATATGAGTATTAATGACAAAGGCATAGTGGAAACACTACAGGAATGTCCGAAGAACGGATTCAGAATGCTGATGATGAAATATCGGGAACCTGTTTACTGGCACATCCGCCGATTGGTGGTTTCGCATGATGATGCACAGGATGCTTCGCAGGAAACTTTTGTGAGAATCTATCGCTCGTTCAGTCAATATCGAGGTGATTGCTCCCTGAAAAGTTGGATTTATCGCATCGCTACCAACGAGGCTCTTCGACTTATCAGTAAGCGGAGGCAGGAAGAGGTTTCGATAGAATCGGAAGCCACAGGGGTAAACCTCATCATGGCTGACAATTATATCGACTATGAAGATAAGGTGGCGGTGAAACTGCAGAAGGCGATTCTCTCGCTTCCACCCAAGCAGCAGCTGGCATTCAATCTTCGGTATTACGATGAATTAAGTTTCGATGAAATAGCGAAGGTTGCGGATTCCACGCCAACCAGTATCAAGGCAAGCTATCATGTTGCCAAGGAGAAAATTATCAAGTACATGAATTCGAACGATTAAGTGAGAGTTCTGTGAGTTTTTAATGGTTATTCAAAATGGAAAAGAATATGGATACAAATTTTGATTTCAATAAAACTGAGAAATTTGATTTCAGTAAGGTGGGTAAGCGAATGCCTTATTCTACACCTGATGATTTCTTCAAGGATATGGAAGCGAATATCCTGGAACAGGTGAAGGATGACAAACCGAAACCTGTCAGGATACAGCCGAAGAAACGACCTCTGATGAAGGTGATCTGGACGGCTGCAATAGCTGTGGCAGCATCGGTGGCAGTACTCCTGGTACTCAACATCGATTTCTCAGCCTCTTCTTCTCAACCTTCACAGGTGAATAACGGAATACAGGAGGTAGATCAGGCTTTCGCTCAGCTGTCTTCTGCCGATCAGGCTTATCTTCTCTCTGTATATCAGGAGGATGTGTTCCTCAACAATTAAACGGATTCAATAATAATTTTAAATGATAGAGTTATGAAACGAATTTTGGGTATTTTAATGATGGTCATCGCCATGATGACGGTTACTACAAGTGTATGTGCACAGGCGCCTAACCAGAAGCAGCGCCTCAGTCGTGAACAGTTGGCAGAAAAGCAGGCTCAGTACATCTCTCGTAATTTGGGGCTTGATGAAAAGACCAACGCTAAGTTTATCGAGACCTATACTGATTGTCAGAAAGAGGTATGGGCTTTGGGTCCTCGCCCTCATCCCAAGAAGGGCGAAATGAAAACGGATGCTCAGACCGAACAGGAAATCAAGCAGCGTTTCGAGATGAGCGAGAAGATTCTCAACATCCGTCAGAAATACTACAAGAAGTATTCACAGTTCCTGAGCCAGCAGCAGATTCAGCGTGTTTACGAACTGGAGCGACAGATGATGAAGCGCTTTGCCCAGAAAGGTCCGCGCAAGGGAATGGGTAAGGATGGAAGACCAGGTCCGAGAAGAATGCATGGACCTGCACAGCAGAAGTAAAAACGGCAGAAATGTTTAGCGTAATAATATATTAGTCCTCTTATACAAGGAAAAAAAGATTACTTTCTATATTCAAATATATGCGAACGACGATTGGTGCATGAGCGTGCGCCAATCGTCTTTTCTTTCTCATGTAATTATTTCTGTCATCTTTTCATAAGAGATTTTTCCTGCTTGTTCTCCCAAGCCAGAATCAGACCGATGACGCCGGCATAGCTCTTTCTGCCGCCTTCTACATGGTTGCCTCTCAGATAGAGTTCGAAGAAGAAATCCTGGGCAGCATCCAGTGCCTTGCATCTTTTGCCCTGCCAGTATTGACGGTCGCTTTTCAGCAGCCTGATTATCTCTGGCCGGATATGTTTCAGATATTTCTCACCTTCCTTTTCGCCGAGGATGTCGAATACATTATATAATACATGGGGCAGAATATGGTAATATCCGCTGAATCTTACCTGCTTATCTGCCGATGCCGTACAAACGAGATAACTGTAGAAATTAGCCTCTCCTTCGTTGGCAATACCCAGAAAATGAGCAAATTCATGGGCATAGGTAGCTGGATAATCATGAGCCAGGATATCGCCGTTCAGCGTAAATTCGCAGAAGAACGGGCCCATGCTGCCGGTTACACCCGACATCGAACTGAGGGGCGTAAACACCATCGTCTTGGCATGAGGATGCTGGTTGAAAGGTGGATTGATGCCCTCCTGATAGCCTATCTTGTTATATTCTTTCAGAACCGCATCCCGCACCCGATTCTTCAATTTATCATCCACGATACTGTCAGATTTTTCACTCTTCCCTCTTCGTTCTTCACTCAAAAGGTTGAGGCTGTCAGCATACTGGTAGGCAAATTTCCTGAACTTCTCTTCCGAAACCTCAGCAGGCTGCATGCCTACTCTATAATAGATAACGGGCTGCGAATAGTTCAGTCCCCAAGCAGCATAAAACCATACATATACCCACAGCAGATATTCAATTACCCTCCCGAAGACCACCTTTTTCTTCGGATAGCCGCCGTTCTTGGCAGCAAGAAAGATAAACCGACGGGCGAGTTTCTTCCGTAATCCCATCTCGTAGATAGGGTAGAGGATGACCCAGGCGATGCTGAGAGCAATGAAAATATCGCCCACGGCAAAGGGAAAAATGCCCGAGATGGGCGAGAGAAGGCTGCCGATAACGGGATAAACACGGTAGGTGTAGATAACTCCCCAGAGAGGAATCATCTTGGTAAGGGTGACGAGGATGAGCAACAGCAGCAGTACCCAGTGGCGCCACTTCATTCTGTCGAGTCGTAAAGTATGTAATATCTTCATCTTGTTTCTTGTTTTTTATCTTGCATGGCTCTTGAACAGAGCTGTTTTTTTGCACTTTTTGCTCCTGATGTGCAGAGATGGTGCAAAAATACAAAAGTTTTCTGAAATATTGACATCAGAAATCTGTTTTTTTACTAATTTTGCCATATTAAAAGTTGAACATAATAAATAGAGGAGGAGTTATCATGAAACAGACACTGGAATCATTCGAGGCTATGAACCTTGAATATGAGAACCTCTATAATGAGGACGATGAACGTAGAGAATATAATTCTGTCTGGTACAGCTAGTTACAATGTATTATAAAAAGGCTGTAACAGGTGAATTAAATTAGTGTTACATATAAAAAAGATCGTTAGGATAATAAAAGGCTATGCCATAGTTGCTAAAGAAATGATGTAACATAGGCATAGTCTTTTTTTATGTCCTTTCCTTGCTGGCTGTTCTTTCCTGCATTTCTATTTTTCGAAGTGCTGGTAATCCTTGCTGTGTTTCCAGTCACCTCCCCATCTGAATCCTTTTGCCTTGAAAAGCCGGTAGCAGAGGTCGCCTTTCTTAATCATGTAAGCGTGGTTCTTGCTGCGGTCCAGATAGGGGCGGGCGGTGGCAGGTTCCACCACTTCCTTGCCGTTCTTCAGTCGTTTGTGGTAAGGATTGTAGAGGGTGTTGATGTCTACGGCCAGTCCCCTTCCGTGCTTCGATACCGTATGGGTATGCGAGATGAAGCGGAAGTTGAAGCTGGAGGAGTTGTTGGCTCTCATCGCCCTTTCGTCGTCGGCATCCCAGTAGTCAATGAGCCTCATCCGTTCTATCGGATATTTCGCCTCGTATAGCTTTTTCAGAATATCGAGCACATCTGTGGCTATCGCCTTGTTCACCACCATCTCTCCTACGATGTTTCTGCCGTCCTTGTCTACGTGCAGGCATCTTATGTATCTCAGTTCGCTTCTTGCCACGGTACAGTTCTTCTTGTATGTCTTGCCCTGCATCAGGCGGAAGATATCATCAGGAATAGTGGAGATGGAGAAGAAATGCTTCTCGCCCAGTTTTCTGATGGTTTGAGAACTGACGTTTTCTCCAGGCTGCTGTGCCTTGGATGGAAGGCAGAAAAGTCCGGAAATAAACAGGCATATCATCAATATATTTTTTGCTTTCATCACGTTTCTCCTTATTTTGCTACGGGTATATAATGCGAATCCTTGATTTCTCCAATCACGATGATGCTGTGCAGACTTCCGATGCAGTCGATGTTTCCTAGCGTGTTGAGCATGAAGTCCTGATAGGCTTTCATATCGCGGGCATATACCTTAATCTGGAAGTCATAATCGCCGGTGGTGTTGTAGCACTCCGTTATCTGGTCGATGGTCTGCACGGTATCCATGAATTGCTGAATCAGGTCGTGGGTATGCTGTTTCAGACGGATATTGCAGAGCACGATTACGTTGTGACCCATCTTGTGATGGTCTACGATGGCTCCGTATCGCTGGATGTATCCCTCGCGTTCCAGCCGCTTCTGCCGTTCGAAGGTGGGGGAAGGGGAGAGGTGTACTCTTGCAGCAAGTTCCTTCACGGTGAGTCGGGAGTTCTGCTGCAGTAACTTCAGTATTCTGATGTCTGTTTCATCAAGTTTTTCTTCTGTTGTCATTGTTGCTTTATTTCTGTTTTTACTGATTCTTACAGAATAATATTCTGCTGATTTGCTAAATTCGCTGCAAAGATAGTATATTTTTCTGAATTACGGAGAATATTTGGTAAATAAAATTCTTCTTCTTACCTTTGCACCCGCAATTCCGGATGCAAAGCGTCATTCATCGGTAATGACAGGATAAAGAGTCATTCACATCAAATAATAATAAGGAGATAAAAATATGAGCAACGTAAGAAATATACATTTTGAGGCAGTGGGCAGCTATTTGCGCCCTGCAGAGTTGAAGGAAGCGAGAGCGAAGTTTGCAGATGGACAGATTTCTGCCACCGACCTTCGCATCGTAGAAGACCGGTTGATTACTGAGGTCATCAGTCAGCAGAAGGCGCATCGCCTGCCTTATATCACCGATGGCGAGTTCCGCCGCAGCTATTGGCATCTCGACTTTATGTGGGGATTCAATGGCGTGGAGCATATCGAACTGGAGCATGGCTATCAGTTTCATGGCGAGGAGACAACCAAGGGTTCTATCCAACTGACCGGCAAGATTACCGGCGAGAATCATCCTTTTATCAAGGATTTCCTCTTTGTGAAGCAGTTTGAAGAGTTGGATGCCAAGGGCGAGTATATCTTCGAGGCAAAGCAGACGGTTCCGGCTCCGGCACAGTTCCTTGCCGAACTGTTCCGTGGTAAGAATGCCGAGAATACCCGCAAGTTCTATCCTAACACCACCCAACTGATTGAGGATATAGCCCAGGCCTACCGCACTTTCTTCCAGGAGATTTATGCAGCTGGTTGCCGCACCATCCAGTTGGATGATTGCACCTGGGGAATGATTGTGGATAGCGATTACTGGAAGGCTAAGGTGGGCACAGGTTTCACCCTTGAGCAGGAAGCCCTGCAATATCTGAAGGTGAACAATCTAGCCATCGAGGGCAAACCTGAGGGGTTGACCATCAACACCCACGTATGCCGTGGCAATTATCATTCCTGCTATGCCACCAAGGGTGCCTACGATGCCGTAGCTCCTTATCTCTTCGCTCATGAGGAGGTAGATACCTTCTATCTGGAGTATGATGATGAGCGTTCGGGTGGTTTCGAGCCGTTGAAGTATGTGGCTGATGGCAAGAAGGTGATCCTGGGGCTGGTAACCTCCAAATCTCCGGTGCTGGAGGATAAGGCTACGGTCATCGCCCGCATCCGAGAAGCAGCCAGATATATCTCCCTCGATCGGCTCAGTCTCAGTCCTCAATGCGGCTTCGCCTCTTGCGAGATTGGTAATAAACTGACCGATGCTGAGCAGTGGGCAAAGATTGATCTGGTGAGAGAGATTTCCGAGGAAGTTTGGGGATAATGATATATTCAAGGAGAAGATGTGTTGTCTGTCATGGTAGCACATCTTCTTTTTTTATTTACTTTTTTATCAAAAATGTTTGGTGTTTTCATGAATTACTAGTAACTTTGCACCCCGAAAATTAAAACATCATTCATTAAGATTATCAGAGAAAATGGAATATATGTCTCAGGAAGGTTACGATGAGCTCGTGGCCGAACTTCAACACATGGTTAACGTAGAGTTGCCAGCCGTTCGCGATGCGATAGCTGAGGCCCGTGATAAGGGCGACCTCAGTGAGAATTTCGAGTATCATGCAGCTAAGCGTGAGCAGGGCAAGCTTTTGAGCCGCATCAGTTTCAAACAGAAGGTTTTGGAGAATGCCCGTGTCATCGACAAGTCTCGATTGAAAAGCGATACCGTTGGCTTGTTGAGCAAGATTAAGATTACCAATCTCGCCAACAAGTGCAGCATGAATTATACCATAGTAAATCCTCACGAGGCAGATCTCCATAGTGGAAAAATCTCTATCAAGTCGCCTATCGCCAAGGCCCTTCTGGGTAAGAAGGCAGGTGAAGAGGTAATGGTAAAGGTACCAGCCGGCTTGCTCAAATTCCGCCTGGATAGCGTGGAGTTATAACTGGATAGTGTTGGGCTATCATGTATTAGTTAAAAGGAAAACTCCCGATAATTTGAAACTGATCAAACTATCGGTAGTTTCTCTTTTTATTCTAATATTTTTCCAGAATCTTATTCAGTAAGAAGGTGGCATTCTGGTTTCTTGCCACACCCTTCTGAATCTTATAGGTATAGGTAACATCCGTGCCCAAATCTATCTCGAAACAATAGTTGTGGAATTTGCCTGATGCATCATTCTCCATCTTGGAGAGTTCCAAATCGTGGGTAGCGATGATGCCGCTCACCGGCTGTTTGGAGATGGCTTCGAGGAACTTTCTCGAACCATTCAGTTTATCCAATGAATTCGTTCCTTTCAGAATCTCATCCAGAATAATCAGCGTTCGGAGTGGCTCCTTATTGTCTTCTCCACTTTCCTTGCAGAATTTTCCCTCTGCACTTTCCCTGCAGAACTTCAGAAGTTCCTCCAATCTGATCAATTCTGCATTGAAATAAGAGATGCCATGCGTCAAATCATCGGTGGTTCTCATACTCGAGAACAATCTGAAACGTGAAATCTTCAGCTGATCTGCAAACACCGGCATACCCGCCATTGCCAGGATATAGTTCACGCCCAGCGAACGGAGGAAGGTACTCTTTCCCGCCATGTTGGCTCCGGTGATGATATAATAGTTGTCGTCCTTGATGGTGAAATCATTCTTCACCGCCTTGGCACCCAGGAAAGGATGATAGAGATTCTTTCCCTCGAACACGATTTCCGGATTTCCGATTCCTGCATTTTCTGAAACAACGCTTTCGATATCTGCTTCCTGCTTTCCCGAAACAAATTCCGCCTCTTCCGCCTCCGGATGATTATATCTGAAATTCGCCATCGAAACCATTGCATCCATTTCGCTGATGATATGCATCCATTTTTCCATCTTCACCATATAGGTATTCTTCCATTTCAGGAAACTGCGAACCAGGAAGAAATCGCTCAGCAT
>OBCH01000215.1_pt1 | contig 14292 bp, 13 predicted proteins | sample 1495941 | NCBI WGS metagenome assembly OBCH01 (sample SAMN03418276, study PRJEB22391) | human gut metagenome | biome: human-gut; feature: organic feature; material: feces | host: Homo sapiens | place: Tanzania | collected 2013-01
CCTTTTCATCTCCATGCGTTTGTGGCGGTTTCGTCCTTGTCAAAGCTCAAAAACAAGCTCTTGCCCTCGCTTTCTTTGCTGACTTCAAACTTTGAATTTGAGCTAAACACCACGCGCACGACTTTTGGCGAATACTGAGTGATAATAATGCTGTCTTTACCAAAGGTGTAGCTTTTGCGCCCGCCGTCCAAAGCCGCTTCAAAGCTCAAAACTATGCGGTTTATGCCCTTTTCTTTCATCGAAAACTGCTTTATTTCGTCCGTGTCAAGCTCATCGCTTAACGCAAGCCTTATGCCATCGGTGTTTTTAAAACTTTGGAGTATGTAAAGGGTTTCTTTTGGGGCGTTTTTGGCTGAATTTGTGGCTTTTTTGGCTGAATTTGTGGCTTTTTGGGCTGGCTTTTTGGGGGTTACATTTTGTTGGGCTTGCTTGTGGGGGCTTAAATTTGGGCTTTTTGCGGGCGTTTTTTCTTTAAATTTAAGCACGAAATTTTTGTCCTCAAATTCAAGTTTATAGTCCAACTCTTTTTCTGAATTTAACACCAAACGCGTGATTTTGGGGTTAAACTGCGCTAGGGTGATTTTCGCATTTTTAAATTCAAAGTCCTTGCGCCCTCCATCAAGCGCAGCTTCAAAGTCAAGTATATAGCGGTAGTTGCCCCTTCCTTTAAGCTCGATTTTGTCGATATCTTTGGCTTTAAGCGGCTCGCTAAGCCTTAAAACCAGGGCATTTTCTTGCTTTGATGAGCTGAGCACAAAAAGGGGCTTTTCTTTGCTTGCGCTCGTTTTGCTCGCCTTTAAATTTAGGGCATTTAGCTCGTCCTCATAGGCTTTGGTGTCTAAATTTAAAGCCTTTGAGCTGATGATAAGCCGCTTTAAAAGCTCTTTTTTGCTCTTTTCATCATCATTAACGACACTTTGTATGTAAAGGCTTCGCAGCTGTTGATGAAATTTGCTTTTTTGCGTGGAAGTGGCGAAATTTTTGTCAAAATTTGCCAGCTCTTTCTCATACGCGCCAAAAAACATAGTGGTGCAAAGTGCGAGTGCAAGGGCTGTTTTAAGAATTTTCGCCATTTACTAGCTTTTCCATAAGCTCTTTAACGGATATGAGCTTGTCTAAACGCCAGCCATTCGCGCCTGTGAAAAACAACCCCGTGTCTTTGCGCCCAAAATACGCATCAAAAAGCCTATCGGCTATGCAGTATCCTACTTCGTTCGCGCCTTTGCCGCGCCCGCAGGGCGTTACGCAGTTGCTGATACAATTTATCTTTGGTCCCATTCTTTTATCGACTAAATTCAGCAAATTTGTCCGCACGCCGCGCGCAGGATAGCCCACAGGCGAGTGGATTAGCTCTATGTCTTCTTTTTTGCAAGCGAGCAAAACGCTTTTAAATTCATCGCTTGCATCGCATTCATAAGTGCCGATAAAGCGCGTTCCCATTTGCACGCCGCTTGCGCCTAAATTTAGCATTGTTTCAATGTCTTTTTTGTCCCAAACGCCCCCAGCAGCGATGATAGGAAAGTCGCCCCACTCTTTTGCCTCCGCTACAACTGATGGCAAAATGGCTTCTAATTGATAGTTTGCATCAAGGCATTGTTCATAAGTAAAGCCCTGATGTCCGCCACTCTTTGGTCCTTCAACCACAACGGCGTCTGGCAAGCGGTTGTAGCGGGGTTGCCAGCGTTTGCAGATGATTTTAAGAGCCTTTGCGGACGATACTATCGGCACGAGCGCAACTTCGGGAAAATCCTGCGTGAATTCGGGCAAATTTGTAGGCAGTCCAGCCCCTGAAATGATGACATTAAAGCCCACTTCACAAGCATCGTGGGCTATCCTTGCATAATCATTGCTCGCGCAAAGTATGTTACAACCAAGCGGTGCGTTGCCACAAACCTTGCGAGCGTTTGTTATGACGGCGTTTAAGCCCTCACGCGAGTAGAAATTCTCACTGCCATAGGGCTTAGCGTTTAGCTCTTTTTTAATGTGCGAACGATTTTCATAATACCCCGTGCCTACCGATGAGATGACACCAAGCCCGCCGTTTAAGGACACTGCGCTAGCAAGTCTGTCCCAGCTTATGCCAAGTCCCATTCCACCTTGTATAATGGGGTATTTTACCTTGTGTTTGCCGATTTGTAGGGCATTGAAACTCATTATAAAACCTTTAATTTTGCGAATTTTCGCTTGCCAACCTGCAAGATATATTCGCCTTTTGTGAGCTGCATTTGCTCATCTTGCACCTTTTGCGCATTGACACTTACCGCATTTGCGGCTATGTCGCGCCTTGCCGCACTTGTAGAATTTGCAAGCTCGCACAGCCCAAAAGCCTTACCCAGCCACAAACTCGTCTCACTCGTAAATTCAGCCAGCTTACTTGGCATTTGTTTTGCGCTATGCACCCTGTCAAATTCAGCCTTAGCACCCAAAGCGTCATCTTTTGAGCTAAAACGCGTGGCAAGTTCTAAGGCTAACTTTTCTTTTGCTAGCTTTGGGTGAATTTTAGCTGATTTTAAATTTGCTTTCAAGTCCTTTAAATCTTGGGCTGAAATTTGGCTTAAAAGCTCATAATAACGCAGCATTAACTCGTCATTTATGCTTAAAATTTTAGCATAAATTTCGTTTGCATTTTCGCTAATGCCTATGTAATTGTTAAGGCTTTTGCTCATTTTTTGCACCCCGTCAAGCCCTTCAAGCAAAGGCATCATCATCACTACTTGTTCTTTGCCGATTTTATAGGTTTTTTGCAAATGCCTGCCCATTAAAAGGTTGAATTTTTGGTCTGTTCCGCCTATTTCTATGTCGCTTTTAAGCACCACGCTGTCATAGCCTTGCAAAAGCGGATATAAAAATTCGCTTATAGAAATGGGGCTTTGCGCCTTGTAACGCTTGGTAAAATCGTCTCTTTCTAGCATTCTAGCCACGCTAAAAGTCGATGCAAGCTCGACAATGCCAGCACTTCCTAAGTCGTTAAGCCAGTCGGAGTTAAATTTTATCTGCGTTTTGTTTTTGTCAAGTATGCGAAACACTTGCTCTTCGTAGGTTCTAGCGTTTTTTAGCACTTCATTTTGCGCGAGCTTCTTGCGTGTGGTGTTTTTGCCTGTGGGGTCGCCGATTTGCCCTGTGAAATCGCCGATTAAAAACTGAACGATAGCTCCGTGCTTTTGCAAAAGCGCCATTTTGTTAAGCACTACGCTGTGTCCTAAATGCAAATCAGGCGCCGTTGGGTCAAAGCCAGCCTTTACGAAAAAATGCTTGCCCTTTTCGTAAAAGTCGCGCACTAAATTTTCAAGCCGTTCTTCATCGATGAGTTCGGCAACGCCTTGTTTTATGTCGGCTAAAATCTCTTTTAAATTCATCTTAAACCTTTCTTTTAGTTGTTGTAAGCGTCATTTAAGGAAGTAAAATCCAAGATTTTATACTGGGATTTTAGCCTTTCTTTGACATCGCTTACATTTGTTCTGTTTGGAAATTCGACATTTGCTTCAAAAAAATCCATACTTGATTCTTGTGAATTTGACAAGGTGATGGACAAAACATTTGCCTGCATTTTAGAAAGCGTGGTTAAAAAAGCAGCCAGCGCGCCCCTTTTGTTGTCAAGCGAAAAGATGATTTTGTAGGCTTTTGAGATATTTTGCGCCCATTCTACAAACACCATTTGTTTTTTGTTTTCGAGCATATCCTGCGCCCTTTCGCAAAATTTATGGTGCAAGATGATATTGCCACTTTCTACAAAGGCTAAAATCTCATCGCCCTTTCGCGGATGACAGCACACATCAAAGTCCATATTTGCGATTTTGTGGTTTGAATAAGCCGTGATATTTTCAAATTTTTGCTCTTTAATCTCATATTTGTCAAAGTATTTGTCAAAAAGATAGAATTTTTTGGCGTATTTTTTCAGCATATTTACGGCTTCTTTAAAAAAAGCACTGCTTACACAAATTTGCCCCAAACGCTTGTTTAAATGCTCTTTTTCTATCCAGTCATTCACTACAAGCTCGCTTTGGTTAAACACAGAAATCAAAATGTTAAGCGAAGCTTGTAAATTTATCTCTCTTATCTTTTGGCGACAAAACTCCCTTATAGCAGACTTTGCCTTGCCTGTTTTAACACTATCCACCCAAGAGCAACGATACATTTTTTCATTGCTCGTAACGATACGAACAATGTCGCCGTTTTTGAGCTTAGTAAGAAGCGGCACTTTCATACGATTCACATAAGCACTTTTAGCATAAAGTCCTAATTTAGTATGCACTTCATAAGCATAATCAAGCACGGTTGCCCCGCGCGGCAAGGTAAAAATCTCACCCTTTGGAGAATAAACGGCAATATCTTCTACATAAAGGCTTTCTTTGGCGTATTCATAAAGCTCCACAGCGTTTAAATTCTGTGAATTTTCAACGCTACTTTGCATAGAAATATCACTCAGCCAGTCAAGTTTGGGGGCGGCAAGGCTTGAATCTTCTTTGTATTTCCAGTGTGCGGCTACGCCAAGCTCGGCGATTTTGTGCATATCAAAGGTGCGAATTTGCGCCTCGATAATGTTGCGCGTGTCAAAGATAGTCGTGTGTATGGTTTGATAGCCATTTTGCTTTGGCAAGGCTATGTAGTCCTTAAAGCGCGACACAAGCGGATTAAAATTCGTGTGTAAAATCCCAAGTGCAAGATAACAATCAGAAATTTCTTTCACAAGTATGCGAACGCCAAGCAAATCAAGCACTTCTTCTATGCTGATGCCCTTGCGCTGCATTTTAAGATAAATCGAGTAGTTGTGCTTAATGCGCTTTTGGATTTCATAATCCCCACTGCGAAAGCCGTTTTTTTGAAAGAGTAAATCAAGTTTTGAGATGAATTCATTAAGCCCAAGCTGTATGTGCTGGTCGTTTGAGTTAATGTATCTGTCAATTTGCGCAAATTCTTCTGGCATTAAATACTTAAAGCTCAAATCCTCCAAGTAGTTTTTAATGCTTGAAATTCCAAGCCTGTGAGCGATGGGCGCATAAACGACAAGGGTTTCCTCGCTGATGCGCTTTTGCTTGTCCTCGCGCAAGGCATCAAGGGTAAGCATATTGTGTAACCTGTCGCAAAGTTTGATGACAAGCACGCTTGCATCTTCTATGCTCGCTAAAAGCATATTGCGAAAACTTAACGCCGAACGGGCTAAATTCTTACTCACACGGCTGAATTCGTCCTCTCTAATGTCTGTGATTTTGGTAAGCCCTTGCACGAGCTTTGTTACCTCAGCTCCAAACATTTCGCGCAGCTCATCTTCGCTGTGTGGCGTGTCCTCGATGACATCGTGCAAGAGTGCAGCCACTACCATAGCTTCGTTTGCGCTCAAATACCCAACCAAAGTCGCCACAAGTATGGGATGCACGGCATAAGGCTCGCCGCTCTTTCGCACCTGTCCGTTGTGCGCCTCTACGCAAAAATTTACCGCTGTTTTTATCTTTGGGCTTGACAAAAACACCCGAAAAAGCAGCTCTTGCGCCCCTTGCAAATCCTTACAATCTTTAAGCTCTTCGATGAGATTTTCAAGGAACAAATCCTCATCAATCGCTTTCAAAGCCGCTCTCTAAAAGAATTTTGCCCTCAGCAATCTCCAAAAGGGCTATGTCAGCGAATTTGCTGACTTCTTTGTCTGTTTGCACCAAAGGCACAGCACCATTTGCCAACGCCTCAGCACGCCTTGCTACCATTAAAGTGAGCTTGTATCGGTCTCCGTTTAAATTTGATAAAGCCTTTGCGGCTATTTCTTCAAGTCTTGTCATTGTTTGTCCTTTAAAAATTTAAGTTTAATGCACCATAGAGCAAGAGCTAAAATCCCCTTGCACGATTTTCAGCAAGTTTTTAGGCTGAAACATATTGCAAACCACGATAGGCAAGGCGTTGTCCTTTGCCAGCGCGATAGCTGTGGCGTCCATCACCTTTATATCGTCTCTTAACGCCTCATCATAGCTCAATGAGCTTAAAAATTTAGCATCTTTGAATTTGTTTGGGTCTTTGTTATACACGCCATCGACTTTTGTGGCTTTGATAATCATCTGAGCCTCGATTTCAACGGCTCTTAAAATAGCCGAAGTGTCTGTGGTAAAGAAAGTATTGCCCGTGCCAGCAGCGAAAATCACCACGCGCCCTTTTTCTAGGTGTCTTTGAGCGCGTAGCATAATGTAAGTCTCGCAAAAAGCCTCCATTTTGATAGCACTTTGCACGCGCGCTTCAAGCCCAAAGCTCTCTAACGCCTCGCGCATCGCTATGGCGTTGATAACGGTGGCTAGCATTCCCATATGGTCGCCACTTGTGCGCTTGATAAGCCCGTCCTTTGCCGCTGTAACCCCGCGGATAATGTTGCCTCCGCCGATGACTATGCCGACCTCCGTGCCACACTCCACTAAGGCTTTGATTTCGCTCGCTATGTATTTAAGCACTGAATTTTCAATGCCAAAACCGCTTTCCCCAGCCAAAGCCTCGCCTGAAAATTTGACTAAAATTCGTTTTTTCTCGTTCATTGTCGCCCTTTGTCTTTAAAATTATATCTCAAAAGCCTTTAAAAATGGTTAATTTAAACTGATTAACTCCAAAGGATTGATATGAAATTTTTCTTGCGTAACCTCAAAGGTTAAATCATTTTTCACACGCCCCAAAACTTCGCCCTTTTTCACGCGCTTGCCGACCTTTGCTGTGGGGGCGATTTGGTAAAGATGAGCGTAAATCGTGTGTATGCCGCCGCTATGTTCTACGATGACGACATTTTGGAGCAAATTCGTTTGCTTTGCAAAGACGATTTTGCCGTCAAACACGCTTTTTACCCTTGCGTCTGGGCTTTTGCTCCGTAAAATCACATTTTCGTTAAAGAGTTTTATGTTGTAAATGGGGTCTGTGAAATTCCCAAAGCGTTGCTTAACCGTAAAACTTTCAAGCGGGGCTATGGTTTTTTTGCCGTTGTATCTTTTTACTAAACTGCCTGTGTAGCTTGAACCAAGCTGCTTGACATCGCTAGGTGCGCTAGAAGCTGGCTTTTTGGGCTTGCTTTGGCTGACTATGTTAAGCTCGGATAAGGTTTTGCGAAGCTCGGTTTGCTGGCGTTGCAAGTCATCTAACTTTTTGCTGTAAATGGCTCTGTCGGTTTTTTGACGATTTATCTCATCAAGTTGCCTTGCTTTGAGCTTTTCAAGCTTAGCAAGCTGGGCGTTGTATTTTTTTAAATTTGAGTTGATTTCATTTATCTTGCCTTGTTTTTCATCAATCAACAAGGAATTTTTTTTATAATCCTGCGAAAGTTTGTAAAATTCATCTTTTAAAACCCCGTTCAAAGAGCTTAAAATTTCGCTAGCGATAAAACTTTCATCACTTTCAGCATAGCCACTTGGCAGACTTAAATCATAAGCAAAGTCCTGTGCGATAAGGCTTGCAAAGCGATTTTGCATAGTGTTTTTGTCTTTGAGTAAATTTTCATTTTGCGCGCTTAAAGTGCTGAGTTCTTGGCTGTATGATTTGACGCTTTTTTCAAGTTTTGCCGTTTCGTTGCTCGCGCTTTGAATTTGCACGCTTAAATTTTTGAGATTTTTTTCGCTCGCCTTTATGTCGCTGGCTAAATCTTCAAGTTTTTTGTTAAGCTGAGCCTTTATGCGCTCGTTTTCTTTGAGATTTTTAGTCTTTTCGCTCACTTCATCGCCCATCAAAAAAGTAGCGCACAAAAGCAAAGCTAAAAGCCATCTCATCTTTTTACCTTAAACATTACTGAATTCACGCACAAAAGTGAGCTGGCAAGAGTGATGAGAAAAATCACGCCCAAATGCAAGAAAAAATTCATCTCAGGCAGCGAAACGCCCGCAAAGGCTAGGCTTTTTTGCACGAAAGAAAGGGAAAAAATTTGCGTGAAAAACACAAGTAAAATCACAAAGGCGATAAAACAATCCACAAGCACGATTTTATAGAGCATAAAGGCACGAAACCAAAAGGGCGCACCGAAAAGACAAAGGATTTGCACCCGTTCAGTATGCTCAAAAAGCCAAATTCTCATTTGTTTAAAGAAAAGCACAAAACTTAAAAGCAAAATGATAAACAAAAAGAACCAAAAGGCGAATTTCACAAGGGTAAGCAGGGTATAAACTTGGTCGTAGGTTTTCACAAAAACCTCCACTTTGCTTATGTCTTTTATCTTTAAAAGCCTAGTTTTAATGCTTTCTAGCTCGTCTTGGCTTGGAAAATGTGTGAGTTTTATGGTGTAAAATTTTGGCAGGCTTTTTTCTAGCGCGGCAAGGTTGTTTGCGGAGATATTATCTTTAAGCCTTGCGATGAATTCTTTAACTTCTATGCTTTTAACAGAGCTAATGCCCGAAATTTGAGCCTTTATGCTGTTTTCATCAAGCTTGCTTTTGCTGGCGATAATAATGCTGTAATTTTCATTTAAAAGCCCTTCATAATGCCTAACCGTTTGGCTTATGATGAGTAAAAATTCAAAGGCAAACATTATAAAAAGCAAGGGCAGTATGAGCGAAAGATGAATTCTAAGGGCTTTCATTGCGTTGCCTTTGTGTTTTGGTGCTGTAAAAAGGCTTTTGTGGCAAGGGCTTTTGTAAATTTGCCCGAAAAATTCAGCCTTTTTAGCCTTGTGTTTTTAATACGAAATTTCATTCATTTGTCCGTTTTCTATGTTAAAACGCCTATAATCAAGGCGCAAATTCGTAGGAATTCTGTGCGTAACCACGACAACGCAGGTTTTTAAAATCTCCCTTGCGGATTTAAGCAGTGTCCAAATAATGTCTGAGGAATACTCGTCCAAATTTCCCGTAGGCTCATCGCACAAAAGCAGTTTTGGGTTGTGCGCCAAAGCCCTTGCCATCGCCACTCGCTGCTGCTCACCGCCTGAAAGCTGGTCCGGCTTATACTCAGCCTTAAAATGCAGCTCAATATGCTTTAAAAGTTTATGCGCTTGGTTCTCGCAAACCCTTTTTGGATAGCCTTTTATCATCAAAGGTAGCATAATGTTTTTTTTGATATTATACTCTTTGATGAGCTTGTAATCCTGAAAGATAATGCCGATTTGCTGGCGCAAGCGCAAAAGCTCGGCGTTTGAAATCCCTTTTAAAGCACTGCCACACACTTCGAGTTTGCCTACTCGTGGCTCTAACTCCCCATAAAAGCTCTTTAAAAGCGTGGATTTACCGCTACCGCTTTTGCCTGTGATGAAAACAAAATCATCGCTTGTGAGTGTGAAATTCGCCTTGTTGATGATGAATTTGTGGTATTCATCATACTCATCATAGCCGAGTGATAGATTTTGCGCCCTAATCAAAACAGAACTTTCCGCCATTTTCTTTCCTAAAAACAATGTCTCATTTTACACTAAAATGTCAAACTATCAATAAACTAGCGCAAAAATTCGCTTAATTTTTCCAAAGCCTTGTGATTTTCTTTCGTGGCAAAGGGGGCTTGAAACAAAAATTTCGTCTCATCGCCCAAAAACAAAAAGCTGTGCTGTGGCTTGTCAAACGCCCCAAAGGCAAGTTTTACAAGCAAATTTTCCTTGCTGATAAAATACACGCTTTCAAGGCGGAGAAAAAAATCATCGCCCTTAAAATGAAAGGCGTTTTGGCTGAATTTTTCATAAATTCGGGCAAGTTTTTTTGGCGAAAAATTTAAATTTTTTGGATAAAGGCTTGAATTTTTAACGATGAAATGTGAATTTTTATCTTTTGAATTTGTTTTTTGAGTGTTTAAATTTGTGGCTTTTAAATTCAAATTTTCATTTTGCAAATGTGCCTTTTCAAAGCCTAAATTTTCGTCATTTAAAGGCAGTTTTGCGGGGTTTAAATTTGAGCTTTTTTCACATACGGCGCGCAAATCATAAATGTCTTTGTTTTGCTTTTTCCAGCGGGTTTCGTATTTGCTTGAAATGTCTAAATTTTCGTTTTTTGCAAGCTGAATTTTTACATTTTCAAAGCTAGAAAAAATGCTCTTGCCAAGCTCAAAATACTCAGCACTATCAGTCCTTAACTCAAAGCAGCCCTTTGCTTTAAGCACGCGCAAACACTGCACCGCAAAGTTTTTGCTCAGCACCTTGCGCCCTGCTTGCTTGTCCCAAGGCACAGGAAAATGCAAAAAAATCTTTGTCAAAACGCTTGTCGGTAAGACATTTAAAAGCAGCCTTGCATCGCTTTTTACCAAAAAAACATTATTTAAACGCTCTTTTTGCGCTAGCTTTGCTACCTGCTCGATAGCTGGTGCGTAAATTTCTACGCCGATGATGAGTGTGTCGGGGTTTGTCCTAGCTTGCCACAGCAAGTGTCTGCCCGAGCCAAAGCCTATTTCTAAAAAAACCTTGTCAAAGTCCTTAAATTGAGCACTCAAAGCGCTAATATCATTTTGTATATAAGCACTTTGGGCAAGCAAACGCGTGTGCTTTAAGGCAAAAGCCTCGTTTAAAATTTCATCACAAAAATTTTCTTTAAACACAAGCAAAGCCTTTTGCAAAAGCCCTATTTGCTCGGGCTTTGAATGCTTTTCGCCCTTGATGATGAACTCATTTTTAGCATTTTGCCCCACTTGCACGAAAAACGCACCTTGCTCAACCGCCGTATAAATAAGCCTTGTGCGCTCATTTTGCGCCGACCACTCAAAGCAAACGCCCTTTGCTTCAAAGGGCAGGCTTATTTCTCTAACGCTTTTGCATTTAAAATTTGGCATTATCTGCCTAAATTTGCTTTATTTGACGGCTTTGATTCTAAATCATTGCTATCCACGGCTATGACTTCGTAGCTGTATTTTTGCCCCATCACAGCGGAGTTATCCTTGTAGCTAAACCCTTTAATCTCCCTAAATACCACATCTCCACTACCGCCATAGCGTTTGATGATGAATTTTACGGCTCTTGTGTCGTTGCTTTTCCAGCTAAGCTCCACGCCCTCTTCTGAAAAGAATGAATTAGTGATGGTAGGGGCTTTTGGAGCTTCAAGCGTCTTGCCAAGCACGGCTGTATCTTGCATCAAGCTCTCTAAGCCGTCCTTATCCACGGCGGTGATTTTGTAGTATTTGCTTTCCCCAGCTTCGTTGATGATATCTTCGTAGCGGTTGTTTCTCACCTTAGCTAAAAGCGTGAAAGGCAAGAGCTTTGAGATACTCGCATACACTCTATAATGCGAAAAATCTTTGAATTCTCGCTTTTCCCACGACAAAACTATCTTTCTAGCGACATCTGTCGTGGCGTTTATGTATTCTACCTTCGGCGGCAAGGCTTTTGTCGTAGCATAAAGTATCTGACTTGGCTGAGACTGCACGCCGTCAAAGGTTTTAGCACTCACTCTATACTGAAAAATTTGATTTGGCTTTAAGTTGTCGTCTATATACTCGGCATTTAAACGATTTTTCACCTCCGCAAGCACCTTAAATTTGCCATCTTCTTTTGCTCGCTCCACTACATAAGAGCTTACACGCACATCAGGGTGCGGACGCCAGATGAGTTTGATTTTGTTCGGCAGCCCCTTAATGCTCTCCACAAAAGGCATAGCAGCGATTCGTTCGCTCGTTTTCGCCTCTATCGTTACGCCCTTTGCCGAGATATAGCCAGAGTCATTAAAGGTTTTCATCGTATAAAAATACTTCGTATTTGGCTGCAAGTCCTTATCCACAAAATGCGTTTGGAATTTATCATCGATAGTGGCGATATGCTTCATCTCAGGCTCGCCCTCGTTGCCACGATAAAGATAAAAGCCATCGATATTGTAGCTTGCCTTGCTCTCCCACTCAAAGGCAATGCTCGTCATATCGCTCATATACTGCAACTTCTCAACGCGTGGCAAAAATTCACTCACTTGCAGCTGTTTGTTGCTAAAAGTGCCACTACAAGCACTCAACACAAGCAGCAAAAGCGCGTTGCAAATCATCAAAAGAAAGTTTTTCATCAAGTTCTCCCTTGTCAAAATCTTTTAAAAGCTCCATAAAATCATCATAAAGCGGGGCTTTGATGATGAGTTTTTGCTCATTTCTTGGGTGCTTAAAGTGCAAAAAATAAGAATGCAGCATCACCCTTTCATAATCCTTGCCCTTATATCCATAAAGCACATCGCCTAAAATGTGGCGATTTAGGCTTTCTAAATGCGCTCTTATTTGGTGCGTGCGCCCTGTGAAAAGTTTAGCAGCGATTAAATTCGCCCCATTTGGGCTATTTTGGGCTAAATTTTTGCCACAAAGCACATTGATAAAGGCGCTTTTTGCTTCCTTTGCGCCCCGCACACCAGCACTTACTGCTAGCTTTTTAAGGCGGTTTTTGGGCGAGCGAATGAGCGCTTTTTCAACAAGCATTGTATCATTTTTAAGTGGCAAATTCGTTAAGGCAAGATAAAATCGTCCCAAAGTTTTATCTAAAAGCTGATTAGAAAGTCTTTCGTGGGTAAAGTTGTTTTTAGCGATGATGAGCGCGCCGCTTGTGCCTTTATCAAGCCTATGCACAAGCCCAGCACGCACCTGCCCGCCAAGCGTTGAAAGCGCATAACCCTTTGCCAAAAGCCAATCCACCAGCGTGGCTTCTTTAACACTTGGCGCACTATGCACCACAACACCAGCAGGCTTGCTGATGACAAGCAAATCCTCATCTTCATAAAGCACGCTTATGTTAAAATTCGCGCTGTATTTTGGAGTGATATTTTGCGGGGGGAATTTGAGGATTTCAAGCTCATCGCCGATTTTAAGTTTGATTGCGCTTTTTTCGCAAATTTTGCCATTTATCATAAGCCCTTTGTTTTTGATAAGCTGTGTTACCTGTGCGCGGGACTTTTGCAAGGCTTTTGCCAAAAACAAATCAACCCTTAAAGCCTCATCTACCTTAAATTTTTGCATTCTTATCCTTTAAGATGAAATTGTAGCATAAGATTTGCAATGATAAAAACAAGGCTTTAAAAAGCCCTGAAATGCTTGTTATACTGACTTGCCTTGTCATACTGATGCGTTAGCCGAAGTATCCATAAAAAACAGAGAATGGATTACTGAAAATAAAGTTTTGCAACGGAATTTATGGATTTTTCGCCTTTTTGCAAAAGGCTCAAAATGACAAGTTTTTTGTCATTTTGATAAATTTTGTCATACCAAGCGCAAGCGAAGTATCCACACAAAACACACACAACAGGTTGCTGAAAACAAAGCATTGAAACGGAATTTACAAATTTTTCACCTTGCCAAACGCACAACGGGCTACTAAAATTCACTCAATTTTGCAAATTTATTACCCAACTTTACTTTTTTAGTGCTATAATGCCACTTTTATTTTCAAAGAGGGAGAAACAATGGTTTCATCAAAAAAAGCCTTGCTCGCTGGCGTTTTAGCGAGTGTCGTTTTGGCACAAAGTGCCTTTGGAGCGGAAAAAGACGGAGTCTTTGTGGGTGTGGAGCTTGGAGCAAACAAGGTTAAATTCAAGCAAGACCTTACTATGTCGCAGCAAGGTATTGGCACTTTGCTTTCAGGGGACATTAAGGCGGACAATCTTATGCCAAGCCTTGCTGTAAAGGGCGGTTATAAGTGGTTTTTCGGCGCACAGCGTAAATTTGGCGTGCGAGCTTACGGACAAGTGGGCGTAGGACACGGCAGGCTTGTAAATGTCGAGTATGATATGAGCGGAGCGGGTGCTGTGGGATTGCAACAACCCGGCGTAACGGACTCTGTTTTCACAGGCACAAGAGACACTTACTACACGACTTTCATCGACTACTATGTCGGGGCTGATTTGCTTTACAATTTCGACCCAAGAAACGATGATATAACTTGGGGTGTTTATGCTGGCGTGGGCGTTGGCGGCGTTACTTGGGCGGCAAATGGCAAGGACTACGAAGTAACAAACGGCGATAGAAGCTATTTTAACTTTGCTGCAAATGCAAATTTAGGACTTCGTGCCACTATCAAAGAAAAGCACGGCGTAGAACTTGGCGCAAGGATATATTTCCCAAAATCTGAAATCTTTGACGCAAGTGGCGGTAAATCGGTACTTATGACAAAAGTATATCCACTTGCAACAGCCGCAACAGCTGATACCACAACCACTCACTACCGCCCTTTCAGCGTGGTGCTAAGCTACATTTATAATTTCTAATCAAAGGGCTTTAAGCCCTTTTTCAACGCCCTTATCAAAAAGCGGGCGGGGTGAATGGCCGGGATAAATTTTTTGGGGATAAAAAGCGGCTCATCGCAAAGCAAAGCGCACAGATACCTTGCCGCGAATTTGCAAGAAAATTCAAGGCTTTGAAAAGCCTTGAATTACCTCAACGCTTTTGTTCTCAGCAACCCGCTGTGCGTTTTGCGTGGAT
>OBCH01000218.1_pt1 | contig 14191 bp, 10 predicted proteins | sample 1495941 | NCBI WGS metagenome assembly OBCH01 (sample SAMN03418276, study PRJEB22391) | human gut metagenome | biome: human-gut; feature: organic feature; material: feces | host: Homo sapiens | place: Tanzania | collected 2013-01
TTTGTACACAGGCACGGGAGTGGTGGCAAGCGAAGGTGCAGGCAATACTTTGGTGCTTACCAACAACAATCTCCAAGTGGGCGATAGTGATGGAGAAAACAGCCGAAAAAATATCAACCTTACCGTCAATACGGGTAACACCGCAGGCGAAATTCATAGTGTAGAAAAAGAATTCGTTAATAATGCTGTTGTAACAAGAATAGCAGCCGTTCAAAGGGCAGGTAACAGTTCAGCTTGGACAAACTATGTGGATGCTGGTGGTGGTGCCGCCCCAAGAAATAATGTCGAAGTCATTACTGCACACCGCTATGAATACCGCACTTCACAAGTAGAAATAGCCGAAATGTATGACCCTGTCAATGGTGCAAGTTGGCCAAATCCTGCTCCTACTGCTCCATATACTGGTCAATATCTTGCTTTTGCCCAAGCAGTAACGGGTGGTTTAGTTAATAATCAGTCAAGGCAGTTTCACAGCACTGAGGATTTGCGTGAGCTTATGCAAAGAGATATGCGCTATGGGGTGGATTATGCAGGCAAAGGCACAGCCCGCTGGGGAGAAACAACACAAAACGCCGCAGGACAAGCCATACACAACAACATAAACGCAGGCGCAACCGTAACGGTAAATTCAACGGGTAATTATGTGTTTTCAAACCCTACCGACCAACCTACTTTACCCCAAATAGCAGCTGGTGCTATTAACAATACACCTGGTGCCCAAGTTCCAAACGCCGCTTTAAATATACAAACTAGTGGCAAAGCTATGTATCTCCGAGAAAGCGACTACAAAAGCGAGGCGGCGCAGGTAAGCACAAATACAGCTTTATCAACTTTATTTAAAAACGCAGGCGGCGAGCTAAATGTCGGTGCAGGCGCAAATATGTCAAGCAAGTTGCTTTTAAGCTCATTTAGCACTAGCCTTGAAATGTATGACTCACTTGGCTCTAAACACCTTTTGCGTGTAGAATGGACCAAACACGAGACCACAAAGGACGGAGGCACTAGGTGGCAGATGATTTTGCGCCTTGATGAGCCTGCGACCTTTAACGGCACGGATTTAGGGCGAGACAACATAATAGTAGGCTCAGTGAGCTTTGGCAATGACGGCTCTTTGTCGAGTTTCTCCCCTACAAGCATAACATTTAGCGGTAACAACGGCTCAGCGCCTAACCAACGCGTGGAGCTGAATTTAGGCGCGAGTTCGGGCTTTAACGGGCTAGTGAGTAATGAGCAAACCTCCGCATTATCACAGCAGCAAACAGACGGCTACGCGCCCGGTGTGCTCAAACAAGGTATGCAAAATATGAGCATAGACCAAAACGGCGTTATCGTAGGCACTTTCACAAATGGCATTACGATGGCGATGGGACAAATCGCTATGGGAAATGTCGTCAATGAAGCGGGCTTGCAAGATATGGGCAACAACCTTTGGGCGGTAAGCAACAACTCAGGCACGCTCACCATAGGTGCGCCAAATGTCGGCGGGCGTGGGGCGTTTAAATCTGGGGCTTTGGAGCTGTCAAACGCTGACTTGTCGCTATCTCTAACCAACCTAATAGTGATACAAAGGGGCTACCAAGCCAACTCCAAAACCATCACCACCAGCGACACGATGCTAAACACCCTGCTGCAACTTAAACAATAGGACTAAATAAAGGGCGAAACCGCCCTTTATTTGTCATAATGACTTTGTTTTCCCTTGTCATACTGAGCGCAGCGAAGTATCCATAAATTCAAAGCGTAAATTTGTGCCTTTAAAGTGTGGATTTTTCGCCTTTTTTTGCAAAAGGCTCAAAATGACAAATTCTTTGTCATACCGACTTGTCTTTCCTTGTCATACTGAACTTTGCGTAGCAAAGTGAAGTATCCATAAATTCAAGGCTTTTTGTGTGTGAGCTTTTGGGCTGGACGGCTTTTTGGGCTTTCTACAAATCCAAACAAATAGTTTGGGTTTGTAGTAGCTTAACCTTAAAGCGCACTAGCGCGGTTCGCTCGCGTTTAGCCGAGCTTTTTTGATAAGGCTTTTCCTTATGGGCTTTGCTGGCTTGCTTTGTAGCTTGCCTTTTGGCTCTCGGCTCGGCTTTTTGTGAGGCTAACGACTAAATAAAGGGCAAAACTGCCCTTTATTTTATCGTCTTGTCTCGTATAAAACTATCTTTTCTTTGTCATACTGAATTTGTCTTTCCTTGTCATACTGAGCGCAGCGAAGTATCCACTTGTTTTTTGGGACTTGCGGATTTTTTTGCTGTGTGGCTTGACTTTTGGGCTTGCTTTGTAGCTTGCCTTTCGGCTGGCTAAATAAAGGGCGAAACCGCCCTTTATTTGTCATACTGACTTGTTTTTGTCTCGTATAAAACTATCTTTTCTTTGTCATACTGACTTTGTCTTTCCTTGTCATACTGAACTTTGCGTAGCAAAGTGAAGTATCCATAATTCAAAGTGTGGATTTTTCGCCTTTTTGCAAAAGGCTCAAAATGACAAATTCTTTGTCATACTGACTTTGTCTTTCCTTGTCATACTGATAAATTTTTGTCATACTAGGCTATTTTCTTGTCATACTGAGCGCAGCGAAGTATCCACGAATTCAAAGGCGCATTTTAAATTCTATGGATTTTTCGCTTTATGCTAACGCACTCCGCTCAAAATGACAGGTGGTGTGGATTTTCGCTTTTTTGCAAAAGGCTTAAAATGACAAAGTTTCGCCGTCATTGTGAGCAAACAAGCAATAGTTTTGCGCGTGCGACAATCCACGAATTTATCCGCACTTTGCAAGCTGTAAGGCTTTTGTTTTAAAAAACCATTTTATCGCCTTTGTTTGTGGTTTGTTGCAAGTTTGCGTAAGTGCAAATTCTTGCAAGGCAAATAAGTGCGCAAATCAGCACTAAAAAGAGCGGAAAATTACCCAACCCAAAGAGTGATTTTACAGGCTTTCTAAAAGCATTAAAGCGTTTTGTGCTTCTATTTTGCCAGCGTTTGAATTTGCGTTTTTTAAGTCCGTGCGTTTTGAATTTGCGCCCTTTAAATTTGTGCTTTTTAGAGCAAAATCCTTTAAATTTACGCTTGAATTTGCGCCACGCAAACTTGTGTTTTTTAAATTCGCGCTTTGTGAGTTTGCTTTTTTTAAATTTACGCTTTGCGAATTTTCGTTTTTTGAGTTTGTGCTTTGTAAATCCGCACTCTTTTCGCTGTCCTTTGCGCCTAGCTCCACGCTTTTGACATAAAAATCCACATAAGGTAGGTAAAATTCGCTCGCAAAGCCCTTTTTCACAAGGTTTTCATCGCTTTTTATTAAAAGTAAATCATTACCAGCAGGCAAAATGTCTTTCACAACGCCAAGCAAAAGCCCATTTTCAAAGACTTCAAGCCCGATAATGTCAAAATAAAAAAACTCACCCTCATTAAGCTTACAGCTTGTGCGGCTTTTTTCCACGCTTTGAAAAAGCTCTAAATTCACAAGCGTTTTAGCGCTTTCTAAATTCTCAAAGCCCTCAAAAAGCACGCTTTGGGCGTTGCGAGCCTTGATTTTAAGCACACGCGAATTTTTGTCAAAAAAGCTCGCCCCGCACTCGAACTGCTCGGGGAAATCGCTGAGATTGTGAAGTCTCACAAAGCCCTGCACACCAACGGTGCGCCCAAGTTTTGCCACAAGCACCAAAGCTTCATTCAAGGCTTTTGACGCTCACGCGATAGTTCGTTTGGTCCTTGCTCTTGCACGCGCCGATGACGGTTTTGATGGCGTTTATCATCTTGCCGTTTTTGCCGATGAGCTTGCCCGTGTCGATTTTGTCGGCATAAATGATAATCTCAGCGAAGTTTTCGCCCAGCTCCACGCGCTCGGTTTTGATTTTGTCAGGGTAATCCGCGATGAGTGCGGCGTATTCTCTCAAAAAATCTTCAACCATTTTACTTGCTTGTGATAGAAGCGACTTTTTCGCTGAGTTTCGCCCCAACGCCCTTCCAGTAGGTTAGACGCTCGGTGTCGAATTTGATGACTTCTGGCTCGCTCATAGGGTTATAATAACCTATGCTTTCTATCCACGAGCCGTCTCTGCGCTTGCGGCTGTCCGTAACAACGATACGGTAAAAGGGCTTTTTCTTGCGCCCCATTCTTGTGAGTCTAATGACTGTCATACTTGCTCCTTGCTTTAAAATTCAGTTCTAAGCACCAAAATGCTTATAAATGAAATTTAAATTCAAAATTTTACTTAAATTTAGTGTTAAAAATTCAGCTTTTTGCTCTTTTTTGCGCTCAAATTTTTTCATCATTTTTAAATTTTTTTTCCATTTTTACCTGCCAAAACCCTGTCTTGCCCCGCTCATCATCGACATTAAATTTTCCATTCCGCCCTTGCCTGAAAAGCGTTTAGCTAGCTTTGCCGCGTTTTCAAACTGCTTGAAAAAGCGATTTACTTGAATTTGCGATAGCCCCGCACCTTGCGCTATGCGTGCCTTGCGGGAGTTGTTAAGCAGGCTTGGGCTTTGCCTTTCTTTTGGTGTCATCGATGAAATCATCGCTTTGATATGCACGATTTCTTTGGAGTTGTCCAAATCCAAATCCTTAACTTGATTTGCAAGATTGCTCATACCGGGTATCATACCAAGCACGGACTTCATCGAGCCGAGCTTTTTCACGCTTTCCATTTGCGCTAAAAAATCATCAAAGTTAAACTCGCCTTTTTTGATTTTCGCACTCATTTTTTTGACTTCTTTTTCATCGATGACGGCGGCGGTTTTTTCGGCTAAACTCGCCAAATCGCCTTGCCCCATAATGCGCGAAACGATGCGTTCGGGGATAAACACCTCCAAATCAGCCGCCTTTTCGCCCACGCCGATGAAACGAAGCGGCACGCCAAGCTGTCTTGCTATGCCAAGTGCCACGCCGCCTTTGGTGTCAGCGTCAAATTTACTCAAAATCACGCCCGTTAAATTCAAGCGTTCATCAAAGCTAGCTGCCGTTTTTACGCCATCTTGCCCGCTCATCGCATCGGCAACATAAAAAATCTCGTTCGGTTGCAAGCTCTCTTTAATGCCCGCTAATTCGCTCATCAAGGCTTCATCTATGGCTAAACGCCCTGCCGTATCGACAAGCAAAACCTCATAAAGCTCGCTCTTTGCTTTTTTAAGGGCATTTGCGGCGACTTTTAAAGGATTTGTCTCGCCATCCATAAAAAAAACTTCAAGCTCATTTGCCGCGCAAAGCTGTTTGAGCTGCTCCACAGCCGCAAGGCGTTGCAAATCGCAAGCCGCGATTAAAACCTTTTTTTGCCTTAGTTTAAGGTAGTTTGCAAGTTTAACCGTGCTTGTGGTTTTGCCACCGCCCTGCAAACCGCACATCAGCACGATTGTGGGCGGTTTGGGCGCGAAAACAAAGCCTTGATTTTTGCCTTGTGCGGTTAAAATCGCCTCTAAATTTGACTTTACGGCGTTTAAAAAGTGTTTTTGCCCTATGCCTGCGCTTTTTACTTCATTTTCAATCGCTGTAAGCAAGTCTTTTACGACTTTGTGATGCACATCAGCCTTTAAAAGTGCCTTTTTGAGCGTATCTAGCGCGTTTTTAAGAGCCTTCTCATCATCAACAAATCGCAGTTTATTGACTGCTGATTTGAATGAATCGCCGATTATTTCAAACACTCTTGCAACCTTTCTTCATAAATTTAAACCCTTATTTTACCAAAACTTGCTTTAAATGCCTTTAAATTTGCAAATTTTTTATCTCAAAACCAAATTCGTTGAAACTTTCGTCCAAATCCGCCTTAAAATCATAGTCAAAAATCCTTAACCTAAAACTATGCAAAAACATTCTTTTGGAGGCAATTTTAGCGTATTTTTCATCGCCTATGATGCCCTGCTTGATGAAAGCACAATGCACTCTTATTTGGTGCGTGCGTCCTGTGGCTATTTTAGCCTTTACAAGCGTTTTTTTGCCACTTACGAGCAAAGGTGTGAGCGTGGTTTGCGCGCTTTTGCCCTCTTTGCTTACCTTGCTAAACGCCCCTTGCTTGCTTTTTGTAGTTAAAATAGGCTCATTTATGGTAACTTCGTCCGCTAAAACTCCGCTAATTATGGCTAAATAGCTCTTATACACTCTTTGCTTTTTAAATTCCTCTATGCACTTTAAGCGAAAATTTTCGTCCTTATAAAGCAAGATAAGTCCGCTGGTTTCTTTGTCTAAGCGGTTTAAAAGTTTAGCGTTAAATTCTTTTTCTAAATCCTCGCTTTTTTTGCCAAAGGGCTTGTTTGCGGCGATGATTTGAGCGTCTTCAAAAATGAGCGTGGATTTTTGGGGCTTTTTGACGATAAAATGTGAATTTTCACTCATCAAAGCACGAGCAATAGCCACTTTTTGCGCTCCACAAAAAACTAAACCACTATCTATCAGCTCTTTGGCGGCATTGTGCGAAATGTTTTCTTGTTTAGCTAGGACTTTGTAGGCTTTATCCTGCATTTAAACCCCTTTCAATGCTCTGTAAAATGGGGCTTAAATCCACGCTGTTTTTTAGACTTGTGGCTTCTTTGTGTGAGCGAACAAGGGCGTTAAATTCGCTCAAATCCTCGCAAAAGCGCACTCCACAAACATTTGCAAAAAGGGCTTTTTGGTTGTGTATGAAAGCCCCTGAAATGATGGGCTTGTTAAAATGTGCGATTTCTACGGGGTTGTGTCCGCCTATGCCTTTGATAAACGAACCGCAAAGCACGGCTATGTCGCAAATAGCATAAAAATTCACAAGCTCGCCAAGCGTGTCAAGCACCAAAATATCAGCATTCAACTCGCGTTCTAAATTTAAATCCTCTAAATTCAGCTCGCTAAAACGCGCGAATTTAAGCGCATTTGCCCTTGCATACTCGCTTGCAAGCTCGCAAACCTCGCTAAATCTTTCTGGGTGTCGTGGCGCGATGATGAGTTTTTGCCCTTTTGGCAAGCTAAAATTTGACAAAAGCAAGTTTTCTTCGCCATCGTGAGTGCTAGCAAAGATGATAAGCCTTGAATTTGGCTTTTTGTAAGCCTTATTTGCGCTTATGTTGCCGCTTACTTTTATGTTTCCTACAACGCTTATGTTTTTTGCGCCCAAAATTTCAAGTCTTGCTTTATCAGCCTCGCTTTGAGCGTAGATTTCATCGACATAAGAAAAAATTTTTTTGTATAAAAAGGCGAATTTTTGGTATTTTGAAAAGGAGCGTTCTGAAATGCGTGCGTTGATGAGCAGGGTTTTCGCGCCCTTAAATTTAGCGACATAAAAGAGCATAAGCCACAGCTCAGCCTCAAAGACGACAAGCACCTTGCAAGGCGTGAGCCAAAAGGGTATAAAGTTTTCAAAGGCTAGGAAATTCACGCTTTTGCAGAGCTTCTGCGCCGCTTCATAGCCTGTTTGCGTGATGACGCTTATGCGGCTGTTGAATTTCGCTACCAAAGGCTCTATCGCTCGCACTTCACCAAAAGAACAAGCGTGAAAATGCACGCTTGCCTTTGCTTGGCGTGAATTTTTGTAGAGAAAAAACCGCGCTTTAAAACTTTGAACGTGCTTTTTGCTCGAAAAGAGAGTATGAAAAGGGGCAGTGCGCAAAGCGCCCACAAAAGCCACGACAAAGCGAAATAAAAGGCTATCAAAGCTCTTGTGTGCTTTCTTTTTTAGCACTTTTTTCGGCGTTTTTGCCCGCTGTTTCAGGCTCTTTGTATAAAATGCGCCCACAATGCGGGCAGGTAACGATTTCTTCGCTTTTTAAAATCGCAAGATAGGTTTTATCGTAAATTTTCATAAAACAACCATAGCAGGCTTGTTTGCGCACAGGCACGACAGCGGTGTTTTTCGCCCACTTGCGTATCTTTTGGTAAAAACTCAAAATCTTTTGGTTCATCTGCGCTGTGAGCTTGCTTTTGCGCTCATCAACCAAGCCTCGTTCCTTTTCAAGCTCGGTTACTTTGGCGTTTATCTCCACGCTAAGCGTTTCAAGGCTACTTTCTTCCTTGCTTTTTTGCTCGCTGCACTCTTTTTTAAAGTCCTCTTTGCTCGCTAAAATCTTATCCAAGCGCACTATCTCGTCATTTGCCGCATCAAGCTGTTCTTTGGCGATGTCTTCTTCGATTTTAAGGGCGTTTGCCTCCCTTTCGGTTTTCACGCTCGCCACTTTTTTGGCGATTTCGGCGATTTTGGCTGAAAACTCGCTTATGTGAGTGTTTGCGCCTACTTGTTGGGCTTGAAGCTCTTTGATTTCGTTTTCATACTCGTCTAACTGCTCGCTAAGCTTTGTTATCTTGTGCTTTGCGTCTTTTAAGGGCTTTGAGATAGCTTGAATTTTAGGCTCAAAGCTGTCGATTTCTTGGTCGATTTGCGACAGGGCGACAAGTTGTTCTAGGTATTTGTTCATCGGTTTTCCTTTTAAAGATACTCAAATGGATTTTTCAAAACGCATATTATAGCTTGTAATGGCAAATTTTGCAAGTGTTTTGACAAAGATTTTGCAAAACAGCTTTCACTTTCGTAATGTCCTATGTCGATGAGCGATAAGCCACTTTCAAGTGCGGCTAGTGCTTGATGATACTTAAAATCTCCGCTTAAAAAGCACTCCACTGCTTTGTTTTGCGGTGAATTTTGGCTCAAAGAGCCACTTGAAAGGACTTTTTCTATCAAATCCCCACCGCTACCCGTGCAAATAGCAAGCCTTTGAATGCGCTCTTTGCCCGCAAATGTGGCTTTAAGGATATTTACGCTCAGTTTGTTTTTAAGGTGCGCTACAAGCTCGCTGAATTTCATATCAATGTCCGCATAAATGATAAACTCATCTTTGCTTGCTATGTTAAAGCCTAAAATTTGCTCGGTAAAATAAGCGTTTAAATGGCTTAAATCATAGTTTGTATGTAGGCAAATCAGGCTTTGATTTTTGCAAATCATTGTTTTGACAAGGTTTTTGGGGTAGTTTTGGCTCGCTAAATCGCGCAAAGGTTTGAAAATCAACGGGTGATGAGTGATGAAAAGTGCGTTTTCATCAGCGTTTGCGACTAAGTCGCTGTCTATGTCAAGGCTCAGGTAAATTTTTTGAATTTCGTTATTTAAATCCCCCAGCAAAAGCCCGCTGTTGTCCCAGCTTGCCTGCATTTCAAAAGGACTGAGCCTGTCTAAAAATTCATAAATTTCAGCTAGTTTCATCGCCACACTTTTTTGGCTTGAATTTAAAAATTCAAGCCATTATTTTACATATAGTTGAGCAAGCTCAGCTGTGAAAGCGTGGTGCTAGCTTTGAGCGCGGCTTGGTAGGTGAGTTGCTGCTGCATTAGCTGGCTATACACTTCTGGCAAATCCGCGCCGATGACTTCATTTTGCGTGCTTTTGACATTGACTTTAAGTGTCATCACCTTGCTTTTGGTGTCGCTCATCGCCTTTTGGTCGGCGCCGATGATGGTGCGTTGCTTGATGATATGCTCGTTTAAGTGGTCTAGCCGCTCTAATGCTCCTTGCATACCTGTGTTTCTGGGGTATGCGCCTGTGGAGTCAGCGCGCACATAGCCATAACGCACGGCTTGTATCATCGTCTCTAAATCGTTGATTAAGTCATTGTGCGGTTCATCGATGATAAGAGCGTTGTTTGCGCTAAAAGATAGGGCTGAACCTGTGGTTGTTTGGGCGGTTGTGGTAAGTGGTGGGGCTGGAAAAACACCGCTTTGGCTGTCAGTAAGAGCTATTTTTATCTTTGTGCCAGCTGAAAGCCTGTCAGTTACGGTTATGCGCCCCTTATAGTCCATATCCACATTTACGCTTACCCTTGAAGTGGCAAAGGCTTGGCTTAGGGTATTGTAGTCATTTGCGGCGATTTGATTGTTGTTTGCTTGTATGGTTGCTGTGGGCTGCCTGTCGTCTGCAAAAAGCCCGATGATATCATTGAGCTGGCGGTAAGTGATTTCGTTTGTGGGCGTAACCACGCCTGAATTCAGCGTGGTTGGGTCGGTGTGCATTATGGGGAAAGTTATGGTGTTTGGCGGGTTGTTGCCATCTTGGTAGCTCACTTGCGAAGTGCCTAAATTTATGGTAACATCATAGGTATTACCCGCACGAGAACTTACCTTTAAATTTAAAGTGGTGTTAGCAAGGTTGCCTGTGGCTACTTCGCTAAGTTTTGTCGAGTCTGTGGCGTAAGCCCCGCCGTCTTTAAGCACTTGGGAGACATTGCCGATGACTTTGTTGTCTTTGGTTTCAAAATACACATTATCATAATCCGCCCCGTTTGCAGGATTATTCCCTGTGTCTGTCATTTTGGAAAAAATGAAATCGGTTTGGTGTAAATTTAAGTTATAATCCTTGCCATTTATCGTTACTTGCACGGGTTGTTGATTTGGTGTGGTAATGTTGTTGTTTGCATTACCGCCAAAAACTCCCTGTAAAACGGCATTTGTCAAAGTTTCTCCACTCATATTTGCCGCTTGCATATTATCAATGGCGTTTTTTAAGGATTCTCTGTTTTCAAACTGCGGTGTATAAGCCACAGCGTGAAAGTCAAGCACGGTGTTGCCTTGCTTTAAATCAGTGATTTGAATTTGCCCGCTTTTGTTGATACTGACATCGACTACCTTTGAAGTGGTGGTGTTGCCATAGAGTGCGCCGATTTTATCAAGCATACCTTGTATGGTGTCTGTGGGCTGGATTAAAACAGCACTTTTAAAGCTCGTGCCATCGGGCTTTACGCCTTGCACATAAAGGGCTGTGGGCGGAAAATTCATCGGTCGCGTGTCAAAATCCGTGTCCTTGTCAAGCTGGTCTTTGTCAGTGCTTACATAATCACGCCCGATGAGATAGCTTATTTTATCGCTGCCTTCAAGGTAACGCGTTTTGTCGCTATTTTGCACCAAATCAAAGCGGTTGTCAGTAAAGCTCACATTTGTGGTGATTTGCTTTTTGAAATCATTGTCAGCCTTGTAAAACAAATCATAGCCCGGTATGTTGTAGGCGTTTTTTACGCCGTCCCCTGTAACGATATTGAGCCTTTTGTCATCGCCGTAGTAGTTGCCGCTGTAATCAAAAGGCTTGGTGTTGGTAAGCGAGCCTGAGAACAAAAACTGCCCATTTACGCTAGTGTTGGCTAAATCCACGATTTGCTGGCGAATGGTTTCTAACTCTTTGGCGATGACTTCGCGTGAAGTGGGCGTTTGCGTGGCGTTTGCAGCCTCAGTTACCTTGACTTTAAATTGTGTAAGCAGTTTTTCCATTTCGCTCATCGTGGAGTCGGTGTTTTTCATCAGCTCATCGGCGAGTTTAGAAGCGTCTTCTATCTGCGAAAGTGTGGCGTATTCATACTCTAACCTTGCATTTGTGATATACATACCCGCGCCCTCGTAGGAATTTCGGATTTGCAAGCCTGATGAGAGCTGGTTGTAGGACTTGTAAAGGTTTTTCATACCTGTTTGCACTTGATTTATGGAGTTGTATGTGTTAAGTTTGTTTGTAATGCGCATTTTTTCTCCTTTTGCGATTTATAAGCAAAGAGCGTTCCAAAATCGTGTTTTGCTGTGAATTTAAACTCTTTTAGCTCGGCTTTTGTGCGCTTTTGCCAAGAACTTGCCTTTATATCGGCAAAAGGCTGTTAAGAATTTATGGTGGATTAAGAAAAATGTTAAATTTTATCATCATCGCAAGCTAAATTCACAGCACTTACCGCAAATTTACGCTTGCGATGATAAAAATGGCTTTTTTAAAGCCAAAATTTGCGCCTTTTACGCAAAAACTTTTCGCCCTATCCACGAAAGAAACATTACGCTCAAAGCCACAAGGCACATCGCAAAGGCGAGCAAGCAGCACTCAGCCATATTGCCAAATTGCGCACTTGGCACGAGATACCAGCCATCAGCGTAAAGCTCCACGAGCCATTTTTGAAAGCCTTCAAGCACCAAATCGCTAGGCGGCGTAGAGTAGTCAAACCCGCAGTCGCCTGTGGGCGCGAAAAGGCTAGGAAACCACTTATCAAGCGGCAAACCAAAGTCAAAGCTAGGCACTGTCGAGCAGCCTTGCACGCCAAATATCGCATCTTCGCTGTGTGCGGCGTGATGAATGCCGTTTAGCTTCACGCTAAACATTATCCCGCGAACAGCCCCAAAAAAGGCTAGCGCATAAGCGATGAGCTTTAAAATGGTGTTTTGCGGCTTAATGAGCGCGATGATACCGCCCAAAGCCATCACCAAAAAGGCGTAACGAATATACACGCATTGTTCGCAAGGGCGCATAAAGGCGTATTCTTGGAAAACAAAATGCGCCACAAACACAAGTGCCACGCACACAAAAACCATCAAAGCCCACAAAAATCGCTTGTCTTGCCAGCACGCAAGCGTATTTATGACGCGTAAAAGCAAGGATTGATTTGAATTCATTTTAGACATTTTTTACCTTTCATAAGGGCTGAATTTAGACAAAAATGAGCCTAAATTCAGCGAATTTTGCTATTTTTTCAGCAAAAATTTGATTTTAGCTTCCAAATCCTGCATTGAAGTGATGGCTTGGGTTTTGATGAGATATTTGCCATTTACGACAAAGGCAGGCACGCCTTGCACCTTTGCCACTTCGTAGCTTACTTCCCACTCTTTGAGTGTGTCTTGGACGGCTTTGTCGTTGAGCGCTGCTTCATAGTCAGCCTTGCTGATACCTGTGGCGTTTAAGCCTGTTTGCAAAAAGCCTTCAGGGTCCTTGCCGTTGCCCCAGCGGTTTTTCTTAGCGTGATACTCTTCAAAGTAAGCACTTTCAGCCTTGTGAAAGGCAGAGTTGCTGTCAAGGCTCGAAATTTTCGCCTTTGCGTCCTTTGCCATAGCCACTGCAAGCACTTGGCTTGCGATTTTACCATAATCGCCCTTTTGCTCTAAATGATAAGGCTTGAACGCCACGCTTTTTGGTAGAGCTTTGATGAGTGTGGGCGTGATTTTTGTGTATTTGTAGCAAAACGGACAAGCGTAGCTATACACTTCTATCACGGTGTTTTGGGCGTTGGAGATAGGATTTTGAAGCACTTCATAATCCACGCCTTGCGTAGGCTCTGCATTTGCAAGGCTGAAAGCCGCTGCAAGTGCGGTAAAAGCGCACAAAAATTTGCGCCAGAGTTTTGTTGAGGTTTGCATTGTCTGCTCCTTAAATGTGAAATTACAAAAAAATTATACACTAAATCAATAACAATTTCATAACACAAGCATAATTTTAATTCACATTTCAGCAAACAAGCATATAGCCCTCGCCCAAGACATTGACGATAAAGTCCTTGTTTTCAAGCATTTGCTTGACATATAAAATTTTTTAAATTTTTTATTTTTCTCACACAAAAAGGCTAAAAAATTTCAAAATTCACACCCAAAAGCTAAATTTTTTTAAAAAATTCAAAAATTTATAACAAATTATTATATAATGTAAACCTAATCAAATCAAAAAAAGGAGGTTCATTATGAACGAAAAATTCAGTTGTGGCGCAAGCCACCAAAGCAAAGGCAAATGCTTTGCTAAAATCGCTTCAAGCGTTGTGCTAGCGGGTGCTTTTGTATTAGCCGCTCCGCAAATGGCATTTGCCGCAGGCGGAGCAAGCGGTCCAAAGGTCGGCTATGTCAAGGTCGGTAAAATCGGCGAAATAGTCGTAAATCCTTACGGCATAGCCCCGCTTACGGCTGTGATTAAAAACGGCGGTTATGTGTTGCAAAACGCCAAAGTAACAGTGGCTGGCAAAAGCGGAGGCATAACCATAAGCTACAAGGTGTCCAACGAGCAGCTTAAAACCCACGGCGGAATTCCTGTTTTTGGGCTTTATGCAAACTACAAAAACCAAGTCAGCGTGGAGTATGATAGGATTTTTGGCGGCAAGGTCGAAAAAATCAAAGAAAAATACACCATTAACACCGCGCCCATTTACGGCGATGTAACAGGACTGCAAGAAGGTGGCGTATTTTTCAGCAAGATTGACGCGAAAAAGGTTGATTCTGCCTTTAAAAATAGGCTTTATTTTATCAACCACCTAGCGCAAAATCCGCTTTCATCGCAAGCTGTGTGGAACAACCCAAGCGGAGGTGCGTTAGAATGGAATTTCGTTCCGCATAATTTCATCATCGACACCAAAGGCGAGGTGCGCTGGTATATGCTGCCCGATAAAATTTATGACAGAGAGTCTATTTATCAAGCAGGACCGATGATGGGCTTTCGCCAAAACACTGACGGCGCGCTTTCGTGGGGCTTTGGGCAAA
>OBCH01000219.1_pt1 | contig 14175 bp, 9 predicted proteins | sample 1495941 | NCBI WGS metagenome assembly OBCH01 (sample SAMN03418276, study PRJEB22391) | human gut metagenome | biome: human-gut; feature: organic feature; material: feces | host: Homo sapiens | place: Tanzania | collected 2013-01
GTGAGAAAATCGTGATGGATAACCCCAAATCGTGATGGATAGCGTGATGGATATTTCCGTTTTTGGAGTATCTGTCACGCTATTGCTTCTTCGCAAGCTACCATTTCGGCTCCTCTATAAATCACCACGAGCTTGTGCAGCTTGGTGTTTTTGATAGATTCCCTTACGATGTCGCTATCGGCATATCGGCAAATCTGGGCAGAGGCTTCCTTGAAGAGTTGCTTCACCTGTTCGTCCGTGGTGCTTGATTTGCAGTATTTCAGTTCCACGATGTAAGAATCCTCCATGTCTTTGTAGATGTCGCAGAGAGGCAGGAGGAAGATGTCGGCATAACCGCCATCATTGTCTAATTCCGAGATAGGACGGTAGAACTTGCATTGGCTGGTCATCGCAAGGGTGAAACCATGAACGTAAGCTTCGCCCTTCTGCTTGTCCCGCTGAGAGGAATAGCGTTTCAGGCAGTCGGCGATATAGTCAAAGTAGGGTTTGAAATCGCCATCGTATGCCAAACGGCTCTCCAGCTTGTTCTTGTCGTATTGCTCGAAAGTGAGATCGTTCTCTCTGTAAGTATCCAGCAGATAGGTGTATATCTGGTCGCGCACCACTTCGTTCGGAATGATAAACTTGGTAGAACCCTTGTATTCTCCATCTATCGTTACCAGACCGAAATAGAAGAGCAGGCTCAGGAAGTTATCCGGGTCGTTGATGCGGTCGGCAGGGAAATTCTCTACGAGATTACCTGTGGTGTATCCCTTGGTTACCAACTCTTGGATGATGCTGGCATCATGTGCAAATTCCTTGTCATGTCGGATGAGCATGCGTATCTTGCTGTAGTCGATGCGGATGTTGGTCTCCACCATTTTATTAGGAATATGATAGTCATTCCGTATGTAGTTATCTACGAAATTGAGCACCATGATAGAGTTGTACATGGTCGTCTTGCCGTAGCTGTTGATAGCGAAGCAATAGTTGTCAAACCAAGGCTTCATGATTTCTATAAGCTCATCCACGGTATGGTTGAAAGGCAACACGCCAGCGTAATAGCTTAACATATCTCTTACTTCTTCCTCTGTGAATCCTGTCAACTCGTTGAATTCTGGGGCTAAGGAATAGTTCGTTCCGATATTGAATCCACTGGTTAAATCGTCCATCGTTACAGGGCTTACTCCTGTAACGAAGATACGGTCCAGCGAAGTATTTGCAGCCCCCTTGATGGTATTGAAGAACCGGCGCAGATAGCCTTCTCCATGAGTCTGTCCCTTGTATCTTTCGAGGTGTTCCTCGCTAGAAAGAATCATGTTGGTAAAGTTGTCGTATTCATCGATAAAGAGATATATCTTTTGTTTCACCTCTGTACACTTCTGGCACAGGAATCTTAACTGTGCGATGGCTCCTTGTTCTGATTTCATTTCCTCCTTGGTGCCTTTTGGCAACAGGGCGGCATATCGGGTGCAGAAATCTTCAAACACAAGTCGGCAATGGGTATCCAAGCCTTCCTTATAGTTGTCAAGTCCGCTATCTACTTCTGCGAAGTTGAGGTGGATGATGAGATAGGTGTTGTGTTCAGGAGTAGGATTCTCGCCGATATAGAGACCTCCGAAGATGGTTTCGAAATCATTTTTTTTATTGATGTCGTAGTAATTTTCGAGCATAGAGAGGGTAAGGCTCTTGCCGAAACGGCGAGGGCGTATATAGAAGAAATATTTGTTTGATTCTTCTATATCTTCGATAAAAGGGGTTTTATCTACATAGAAACAATCCTCTTTTATCACATCCTCAAAATTCTGCATGCCGTATGGTATGCGTTTGCGATAGATTCGCTTTCTTCTTTCTCTTATGGCCATAGCTTAATCCTCCTGCTTTAATTGAATTCTGTTGCAAATTTAGATAAAATTTCTGAATTATAAGCCAGTAAAATAAAAAACTTCAATGATTTCCCTCGAATTGTGCGAAATTAGCTTTGTTTTTCGAGAAATCAAGACCACAACTGCAAAAAATCATACCAACGTGCAAAATATTTATTATCTTTGAAGTTGTGTTTATTTTCTTTGTGTTTGCTTTTGTTTCTCCTTGTTTTAGTTACCTTGTGCGAGGGAAATCATTTTTGTTTTATAAAGGAATGGTACGAACAAATGAGAAGACTACAATGGTATAAACGCAGAGCCGCTTACATCTAGTAGTGAGAAAATCGTGATGGATAACCCCAAATCGTGATGGATAGCGTGATGGATATTCCCGTTTTCGGAGTATCTATCACGCTATTTAAGTGTTTGTATATTAACATGTTAAGATATGTGGTATATGCAAATCGTGATGGGTGATAGATAATTATCTAAAATTTATTCGTATGAAGGCTGCGCTGGGTTACGGATATGGCTGCATCGGGTTACTGATATGGCTGCATCAGGTTACGAATATGACTGCGCTGGGTTACGGATATGGCTGTATCGGGTTACTGATATTACTGCGTAAGCTAACGGAGCCGTATCCGTAGGCTCATCGAGCCGTCTGCATCAGCTAATAGAGACGTCTGAACTCGCTAACTGAACTACTTGAGTAGCCTAACTGAGCTACTTGAGTTAGCAAACTGAACCACTTGAGTTAGCAAACTGAGCCACTTGAGTATTCTTCTTCATGTGCTTGCGTGTAACCATAGAATAAAATCAATTAGGAAAACTCATTTGATTTCGATGCGGAGGGAATCCTTGTTGAATCGGATGCCGTCACGATTGATGAATCTGGATAAGGAACCATCGGCAGCCAGTTCTTTAGGAGTGCCGATAGAGAAACGGCTTTCTTCCATCAGCCAGAGACGGTCGGAGAGCTGGAGCGCCAACTCTACATCATGGGTTGACAGTAATATGGACTTGTGCTGTTCGTGCGCCAGACGGCGGAGCATCTGGAGAGTTTCTATCTTGCTAGGGAAATCGAGGAAGGCGGTTGGCTCGTCCAGGATGATGATGCGGGTTTGCTGAGCCAAGGCTTTGGCTATCATCACCTTCTGACGTTCACCATCGCTCAGTTCGCTGATGTTTCTCTGGGCAAGATGCTGAATGCCGGCTTCCTGAAGAGCTGCGGCAACAATCTGTTTGTCGGCAGCAGATAATGTGCCCCAGAAACCGGTATAGGGAGAACGGCCTATACCAACAATCTCTTCTGCAGAGAGCTGGGCATGGTCAGTCTTCGTGGTGAGAACGATGCTGATTTCCCTGGCGAGTTCCTGGGCAGAGAAATCGGAAAGAGATTTGTCCTGAATCAGAATTTCGCCATCAAGTGCTGGCTGAAATCCGGCTAAAGTTCTGAGTAAGGTAGATTTGCCCACTCCGTTGGCTCCGATGAGACAGGTCAGTTCACCGGCTTGGAGCGAGGCATGAACAGGTGAGGCTATCGCCCGGAGCTGGTGCTTCGAACGATAGCCTATAATCAGATTCTTTAATGTAATGCTTGATACCATCTAAAGAATATTTTCACCTAGAAACTTTACCTTCCTGATAGAAAAAAGGAAGAATTACTTGGCTGCCAAAACCTCAACCTCTACGAGGGCACCCTTTGGCAACTTCTCTACAGCTACGGCAGAACGGGCTGGATATGGCTGGCTGAAGAACTCGGCATAAACCTCGTTCATGGCAGCGAAATCGTCCATGCTGTTCAGATAAACTGTAGTCTTAACTACATGAGAAAGGTCTGTTCCGGCTGCCTTCAGGATGTTCTGGGCGTTGGTGAGGCTCTGGCGAGTCTGCTCCTTGATGCCACCCTCTACGAAATTGCCTGTTGCAGGGTCGATAGGAATCTGACCAGATGCAAATACAAAACCATTTACTTCGATAGCCTGGCTATATGGACCGATAGCTGCAGGCGCATTGTCTGTGTGAATTGCGTTCATAATCTAATTTTCTTTTTCTATTATTAAATCAATCTAGATGCAAAGATAAGCATTTTTTCCCAAAATAGACCTATTTCACATAGAAATTTAATAAGTTTTCTTACTATATTCGCTCGGTGTACATCCAAATTGCTTCTTGAAGCTGGTAGAGAAGTGAGAGAGGGTGTTGAATCCCGTCATATAGGCAATCTCCGAGATGTTGTACTTGCCTTCCACGATGAGGGTGGCGGCACGATTGAGCTTATAGGTCTTGAAGAAGACGCTTGGATTCTCTCCTGTAAGACCCTTGACCTTGTAGTAGAGCTTTGTGCGAGAGATGTGCATCAGTTTCGTTACCTTGTTGACATCCAATTCCGAGTTGGCCAGTTCCTGCTCCATCATGTGATAGAGTTCATCCATGAAGAGTTTGTCTTGTGATGACAATACTTCCTCCACGTTCTTGTCGGTCTCCGTGGCGCTGGTCAGGATGGTCTGGGTCTTCTCGCGGTTGGTGAGTTGCGAGTTGATTATTGCCAGGAGAACCTTGGGGGTGAATGGCTTGGTAACGTAGGCATCTGCTCCGCTGTTCAGACCCTCCACTTGGTTTTCGGTGGTGGTCTTTGCCGTTACCAGGATGACTGGGATATGGCAGAGTTGGATGTCTTGCTTGATTTCCTTGCAGAGTTCATAGCCGCTCATTCCCGGCATTGCCACATCGCTGAGGATGAGGCTAGGTTCTTCCTCCCTTGTCGCCTTCAAGGCACTCTCGGCATCGAAACGATAGATGATGCGATAGGAGGATGCCAAAAGGGTGCGAAGATAATGCACCACTTCGGTGTCGTCATCTACGATGAGTATTTTCGGACGGTTGTCTGTACTGTCGTCTTGACTTACCTTGTCTGCCACTTCCTGACTGTCGTGTAGCGGGAAAGCTTTATTCTGGTCTTGCTCCAAAAGGGCTTTCTCGTTGGCGGTATAGAGGCGCTCATCGGTAGGCAGGGTAACGGTGAAGATGGCTCCCTGGCAGTCTTTGCGATTGCCCGCCTTCAGATTGCCATGGTGAAGGACGGCCAGGCTGCGGGCATAGTAGAGTCCGATGCCTGTACCCCAGTTGATGGTGCCTGTAGATTGGTTGTTCAACTGATAATATCGCTTGAAGATATTCTCCACCTCATTCTGTGGGATTCCTTTGCCTGTATCAGCCACTGTGATAGTGACGATCTGTTCACCTTTGTTAGTGGTACCGGTGTCGAAAGAAACATCTATCTTACCGCCACGAGGGGTAAACTTCATGGCGTTGGACATCAGGTTGTTGATAATCTTTTCCAGTTTGTCGGAATCCAGAAGCATCAGGTAGGAACCTTCCAGTCCGTGACAGTTCAAGGTGATACCTTTCTCCTCGGTATTCACGATGAAGAGGTCCATGATGCGTTTCATCTCGGAGATAATGTCGGTTTGCTTGACGTGCAAGCGGAGTGTGTCGTTCTCCAACTTGTTGAAGTCGAGCAACTGGTTGACGAGTCTCAGCATTCTATCCACGCTTCGGCTGATGATGTTCAACAGCAACTTGTCGTGCTTGTTGATATTTTCACTTTCGCAGAGTTGTTCCACTGGTCCCGAAATCATGGTGAGTGGTGTTCGGAACTCATGCGAGATGTTAGCGAAGAAACTCATGTTCATCTTGTTGATGCGCTGTTCCTGCTCCTTCTCATCCTTAGCCTTTTGAACCATGTTCTTCTCGATGCTGATGCGCATCTTCTGTCGATAGATCACGAAGCCGACGCCCCCTATTATAATAAGGTATAGGCACCAGGCCCACCAAGAGTTCCAAGGCTCAGGGGCGATGCTTACCAGTATGCTTTTTTCGGCGATGATATTTTCGGAGTCGTTGCCTACCATCTTGACCTTGAAGGTATAGTTGCCAGCAGGTAGATTAGAGTAGTACGCCTCGTTGTTATTGCCGGCATCAATCCATGTGTTGTCGAATCCTGCCATTTGGTAGAAGTAATGGATGTGCTTGTAGTCGCTGTAGTCGATGGCAGAAAAGGCGATGCTGAAGCTGTTTTGTTTGTAGCTGAGGTGGATATGGGGTGATTCTTCCATACTCTCCTCGATACATCCATTCTTGCCAGGAAGCATAATCTCATTATGGACCTTGAGTGTTTCGAAAAGCAGACTTATCTGTTGGTTCGTGTTTACGTTTTGTGGATTGAAGATGGTGAGTCCCTGGGTACCGCCGAAGATAAGAGTTCCATCTGATAGCTTGCACGATGCCCTATCGTAGAATTGGAAGCCTTTCACACCGTCAGCCTCGTTGTAGGTGGTTACCTTTTCTGTTTTTCCATCTATCTTGTTGAGTCCATACAGCGTACTAACCCAAATGTTTCCATCTCTATCTTCCTCGATGCTGGAAATGTCGGAGCAAGAGATTCCTGCTATGGTGGTCAGCTTGTGGCTCTTTGCGTCATACTTCAAGAGGCCGTTGGTAACAGTACCCAACCAGATGTTGCCTTTGCGGTCTTGATAGTTCTTGGTAGGGATATACACACTTCGCTTGATGCACTTCTTCCAGTCATCCGGATTCACCTTAAACTCTCGGATATCGAAGTTGCCTCCATTCATTTCGAGGATAGGTTTGTAGAAGGCAGATATGAGCATGTTGCCATTCTGTAAGCGCATGATGTTGGGAATGAAGCAGAAAGTGGTAGGGAAGAGTTGTTTTTTGGTCATCTCTCCACTTTGTGCTGAAATGCAGTAGATGTTGACGGATGCCGTAGATACCCAGATGTTACCTTTCGCATCTTGGCTGAAGTCCATAGGCATGAAGCAAGGGTAGGAGGCTACCTTGTTAAGGTGGTTGCCATCGTATTGGTACTTTGCCACATGGTCCCCATTGGCTAGCCATAGATGATTGCTGCTATCCACAAAGATGTTGGTGGTGGTATTCTTCCTGTTGCCGTTGCTGTCGAAAATCATCGGTATGTCCTTGAGTTGCTGGGTTTGCAAGTCGTACATATAGAGTCCGTTCTTCTTGGTAGAAATCCAAAGGTGATGATTCCTGTCGGTGGCTACGGAGAGTACGGGCTGTTTGCCGATGGCACGTTGAAGGGCAGGCATGCTGTTAAACATATCCTTGTATCTATAGATGGTTTTTACGCCATCGTCTTCAGAACCGAGCCAAAGGTTGCCCTTGGAATCGGTTAACATCTTGTTGACTTGCATATCAGGCACTTCGAATGGGAAGTTCTTGTCGCTTTGTGGCAGGATGGTTCCCTCCTGGGCATTGAAATAGAGTAATCCGTGCTTGGTGGTGCTAAGCAGAAGGTTGCCTTTTTCACCATACGGATGGATGCTGCTGACCATGTCGTTGGGGATCTGCAATCCTTGCAGGGCTGCAGGGAGATGTTGCCATTTCCGGGTGTCCGTGTCAAAGAGTTGCATTCCATTGTAGCCAGAGATGTAGAGCTGATGCCCATCGAGGAGAAAGGAGGCGATGGGATAACTCTGTACTGGGCTGTGGGCGATAAGTTTGAGGTCTTGGGTGCGATATCCCTTGACAGAGTAAGAGGTAACAATCCACATCACGTTTTTTCGGTCTATATGGCAAGAGAAGTTATAGCAGTTCTTCTCCAACATCTTGGAGAGCCTGGTGATGGCTTTGTTGGTTTTTTCGTCATATTGATACAGGTCTGTTATCGTGAGAAAGAAGATTCTTCCCTCCTTGTCTTCCAGGATTTTTTCGATGTTCTTGTTTGCGCTGCTGATACTAACTCGCTTGAAATTGCCATTGGCCTGGTATAGGCATACGCCATTGGCGGTGGCTACCCAGAGTCGGTTGTGGGAGTCACGATAAATGTCGGTAATATTGTTGTCGGGCAATCCCAGTGAATCGTCCACGCAGTAGTATTGGTGATACTGGTTGCCATCATATTTGTTGAGACCACGGAAGGTACCTATCCAGATTTGTCCGTATTTGTCTTCGCAGATGCTCTTCACCTTTTGGTTGGAGATATGTTCAGACAGGACGAGGTTCTTCTCGGGTGAAGAGACTTCGGGGATGTCTTTTTGTTCCTGGCAAGCAGTCAGAAGAAGGGTTGCCAAGAGAATGAGTGCGTTATAAAATACCTTTGTTCGTTTCATAATCGATGGTTTTGATAGTTGCTGCAAAAGTACTATAAAACCTTGATATATACAAGGTTTATAAGACTTTTTAAACAAATAGGCAAGTTTTTGAACATATAGAAAACCCCATTTTGAACAAAAATGTAACACAAGAAAACAAATTAGAAAAAGGTATATGATAAAAAGCACTATCTTTGCATCCGTAAACAATTAACAGATTTACAAGAATAAAGCTTAACTAATAAAGTATTATCTTAATGAGAAAAATCTATGAGAAAAATGAATGATTACAGAAGGTTCCTAACCTTCGTGTTCTTATTGATGATTTCAGGTTCTGCTGCCTTGGCGCAGGAACTGATGAAAGTCGCTGGTCTCGTAGTTGACCAAAATGCCGACCCTTTGATTGGTGTTACCGTGCGTGTGCAGGGAGACAACAGGGGGGGGACTGTAACTGATATGGATGGTAACTTTACTATCCAGGTGCAAAAAGGTAAGACCCTTGTCTTCTCTTATCTTGGCTATAAGAATAAAGAGGTATTAGCCAACTCTTCCAAGCTCAAGATTACATTACAGGAAGACAATAAGGTGCTCGACGATGTGGTGGTTGTAGGCTATGGAGTTCAGAAGAAGAGTTCTGTAACAGGTGCCATCTCTCAGGTGAAGAAAGAGGATATGGAGAATCGTACCATCACCAATGCCAAGTCTGCTCTTCAGGGTAAGACCGCAGGTGTGCAGATTGTCTCATCTTCTGCTCGTCCGGGTGCATCACCAACCGTTCGTATCCGTGGTTTCTCTTCCAATGGTTCTTCCGATCCTCTCTACGTAGTAGATGGTGTGCGTCTAGGCGATATTAGTGGTATCGATCCTAATGACATAGCATCTATGGAAGTGTTGAAGGATGCTGCTTCTGCTGCCATATATGGTGCTGAGGCTGGTAATGGCGTGGTTCTCATTACTACGAAGAAGGGTACAGTGGGTAGTGGAAAGATAACATATGATTTCCAGTATGCCATCGAATCGCTTGCTAAAAAGCCAAAGTTGCTCAATGCCGAAGAATATATCCAATATATGAAAGAAGGTAAGACCTTTACTGAGGATTATCTCATGAAAAATTGGGATGGAACAACCAATACCTCTTGGGTAGATGCTATCTATGGCAAGGGTAAGATGCAGAAGCACAACCTGGGCTTTACAGGTGGTAACCAAAATGGTAACTATTATCTCTCGCTTACTTATCTTGACAATGACGGTATGGTAAGAGGTAATAATGATCTCTATCGTCGTCTCACCGCTACCATCAATGCTGAATATCAGATCAAGCCATGGTTGAAGGTGGGCACTACTAACCAGATTGAAAAATATAACACTCGTTCTGTATCAGAGGGTTCTGAGTATGGTTCTATGATGGCAGCTGTGCTTTCTATGGATCCATTGACCCCTGTTGCATACGAGGGTGGAAACTTGCCTGCTCATGTTGCTAGTGCCTTGGCAAGCGGAAAGCATCTCCTGACCAATGCTGCAGGTAACTACTATGGTGTGTCTGCTTTCTATAAAGGTGAGCAGTTCAACCCATTCGTGATGCGTGACAATAGCATATCCCGCAACAGTGGATTCAATGTGAATGGTTCCATCTATGCAGATTTCAAGCCTATCAAGGATCTTGTGATTACTTCTCGCTTTGGTTACCGTTTGTCGGGTACCCGCAGTTCTTCCACTTCACTTCCTTTCTATGGAAATCAAACGCAAAGCCGTGATTATGTAGATCAGAGTGCATCTTCTTCTACCTCTATCTATTATCAATGGGAAAACTTTGCCAACTATATGAAGAAACTCGGTGACCATACCGTGAATGCCATGGTTGGTATGTCTTTCCAGGAATCTACCTACGATTACGTGCAGGGTGGTTTGCAGGCTAATGGTGAAGATGCTGTCAAGAAAAACAATCCATTGTTCTACTATCTGAATTTCGCATCCGCTTCTGCTACCAAGTCTGTGGGCGGTGAGAAAACCCGCTCAGCCAAGTATTCTTACTTTGGTCGTTTGAGTTACGATTATAAAAACCGTTATTATTTGCAGGCTTCCCTCCGTGCAGATGCTGCCGACTTATCTAAGCTTCCAGCTACCAATCGTTGGGGATATTTCCCAGCTGTGTCTGGAGGTTGGACCATTTCAGAGGAAAAGTTCTTCGAGCCTTTGAGAGATGTTGTGGCTAGTTTGAAGTTGCGTGCCAGCTGGGGACAGAATGGTAGCTTGGCTGCTTTGGGTGGCTATGCCTACAGCACCGATATGGCGCAGGGTAGCATTTATCCGTTAGTTCCTGGTAATAATTATACAACATCTGTCAGTCCGACTAGTATGGGTAACGATAAGCTGAAGTGGGAAACATCTGAGCAGACCGACTTGGGTATCGATGCGCTCCTCTTCGCTGGCAGAATGAACTTCAGCATGGATTATTTCGTGAAGAAGACCAAGGACTTGCTCGTAAGCGGCACCACTCCATCTTTGGTAATCGGCGGCACCACATCTCCTATCAATGCCGGTAACGTAAGCAACAAGGGATTTGAGTTTGAACTCGGTTGGAGAGACAACATCGGTGATTTCAGCTACAGCGTACGCGGCAACCTCGCTACCTTGAAGAATGAGGTTACTTATCTCGACCCATCCTTGACTCGTTTGCAGGGTACTACCTTTATGAATGTGCCTCTCACATACTTCGAGAAGGGCTATCCTGTGTATTACTTCCGCGGCTATCAGTTTACAGGCATAGACCCTAAGACAGGTGATCCAACTTTTGCCGACCTGAACGATAGTGGTGATTTGACCGATGATGACAAGATGGACTTGGGCAGTGCCATTCCAGACTTCACCTATGGTATCACCTTGACCGCAGCTTACAAAGGCTTCGACTTGGCAGTATTTGGTTCTGGTGCATCAGGCAACAAGATATTCAACTGTATCAACCGTACCGACTTCCCAATGGTCAACAAGATGAAGGAACTCTTCTATGACGACCGTTGGACGGAGGGTAATCCTAATGGTAGCAAGCCACGTGCTGGTGCCAACAATATGGACAAGTATGCTACATCCAGTGCTATGGTGTATGATGGATCTTATTTCAAGATTAAGCAGATTCAGTTGGGCTACAGCTTGCCGAAAACCCTTCTCAAGAAGGTGGCAATCAATAACTTGCGCCTCTATGTATCTCTTGATGACTTCTTCACCATCACCAAGTACCCAGGCTTCGATCCTGAGGTTTCTACCAATGATGTAGTGGGTATGGGTATTGACAAGGGCGGTTATCCAACCTCAAGGAAGGTAGTAATGGGCTTCAACTTGGAGTTCTAAAGTCTGGAGGGTTCATATAACTAACACTATACATATTCTATATATAATAACATTAGGAAATTATGAAAAAGAATATCATATATAGTCTGCTTCTCGTTGTGGCAGTGTTATTTGCCGGTTGTGAAGACAGACTCGATATAGCAAAGCATGGCAATATGGGTGGTCAGGATGATTTCTACAAGACCAATGAGCAGACCGAGCAGGCGGTGGCTGCCATGTATGGCCGTGTGAAGGGATTGTATTTTACTTGGTTCTTCACCAAGAATATGCTTTCGGATGATGCCTGGTGTGGCGGTGGTAGTCGCGGCGACAACAACTCATACGAGCAGTTGAACGAATTTACCTTCGATTCCAGCAACGGTAATGTCGAGGGCCTGTTCTCGGGGCTCTATGGTATCATCTATCAGTCAAACCTCATCATAGAGAAGGTGGCTGATGATACGGACGTCAAGAAGCGTGCCATAGCCGAAGCTTATTTCTTCCGTGCCTGGGCCAACTTCGAGCTGGTTACCCTTTGGGGTACAGCTCCATTGGTAGATCATCTTTTGGCTACAGGTGAGTACCGTCAGCCAAACAGTACTCCAGAGGCACTTTGGGCTGTTGTGGAGTCAGACTTGAAAGAGGCTATCGGCATGAATGCCTTGCCTTCCAAGAAGAACAAGGACGATCAGGAGACGGGTATGCGTGTTACCCAAGAAGTGGCAAAGGCTTATCTGGGCAAGGCTTATCTCTTCCAGAAAAAGTATCGTGAGGCAGCATCCGCGCTCAATGAGGTGGTGGATTCAAAGAAGTACGACCTCTTCCGTGGCGACTATGACATGCAGTTTCATGCTGTCAACAACAATAACTGTGAGTCTATGCTCGAATTGCAATGGCGTAACGACCAGGAGCAGGCTTGGAGCCAGATGGACATGACCTTCCTGATGCAAGGATGGCGTACCGGCAATATGACGCTCGAAGGCAAGGCTGCCGAAGAAGTGGCACAGGGAACCTACGGTTTCTTGAATCCTCGCAAGTCTCTCTATGAGGCATTTGTAAAAGCAGAGGGCGAGAATGGATATCGTATGCAGAAGACCCTGCTCAACAGTGATCAGATGACTGCATACGGTGTGAAGTTGAAGCCTGGTCAGAACATCTATGGATGTGAAGGATACCTCTTCTTCAAGAACCGTATATTGAAGAGTGACAACATCATGGATGCCTCCTACTTCCAGGGACTTCAATATACCGACCGAAAGATTATGCGTTATGCCGAAGTTCTGCTCCTGGCTGCCGAGGCAAACCTGGAGGCTGGCAACAAAGACATAGCACTGAAAGACATCAATGAGATTCGTATTCGTGCCAAGGAAACTCCATTGACTAGCGTTACCTTGGACGATATCAAGACGGAGAAGCGTTTGGAGCTCTGCTTGGAAAGTACCCGATTCCAGGACTTGGTACGTTGGGGTGATGCCAAGAATGCCTTGGCTTCACAGGGTAAGAAAATCCCTAACTACTCTTCCAAGGGCGTAAGTTGGGATTTCACCAATTCTACTTTCGGATTCCAAGACAAGCACATGTTGCTTCCTATTCCTTTGAAGGAAAGAGAATTGAATCCTAATATCCAGCAGAATACGGGATGGTAATCTTCTAATTAACTGATATTTAAATGATATTGATATGAAAAAATATATAGGTTCAATATTAAGTCTGTTTATTGCAGGGCTGTGTTTCACAGCCTGCGATAACGATGCTCTTGATGGTATGCAAGGGGTATATGCAGATATGCAGTGTTATACATCGCAAGAGGCTACCGTGCAGCCTACCACTAAGTTAAAGAAAGGCGTGAAGGCACTCAATGTTGATATAAAAGATGTAAAGGGAACTGCCATTCAGATTAGTTTTGGTAGTACCGAGTGGATTCTTCCTGCTGCCTCTTATACCGTAGCTGAGACCGTGGCTAACAAAACCTGTGTGGTCAAGGTGAATGGTGAGGCAATGAAGAGTGGCGACATCGATGTATCTCTTATTGAGGGCAAGTATTACTTTAATGGTTTGTTTGCCAATGCCGCTGGTCAGCGAGTGAAGTTGAATTATGTAGGAGAGCTTGCCTTCGTTGTGGGACAGGATGACCCGGAAGCATCAGGCTATACTCTTACTATCGCTCCAACTCAGATTGTCGATTGGTCAACAGGTGCTCCTGTCATCGTGAATCCTGATGCTACCAAGTATATCATCTCTATCAACAATCCGGCAGGTCAGCCTGCTGCTTATCTGGAAGCCGTGAATGCCAATCAGCTCGGTAATACAGACTTGGCTGGTGAATATACCATTCAGGAAAAAGCTTCAGAGCCTTGGTTGATGGGCAATGGTTTTGCTATCCCTCAATACGGTGTCAAGTTTGGTAGTTACTTCGTGGATGAGGCTGGTGTCGCACAATACATCACGGCAGGTAAGATCATCATCTCTACCGCTAAGGATGCAGAGGGACAAGACTTATTCTCATTCGAGGGCGCTGACCTTGCTACCCAGAGTGGTGTGGATGGATCGGCTGGCAAGGGATCATTTAAGATTAAGTTTGCTGCCATCGCTAAGTAATAAATTAAAAAATAAAACGTTATATTCAATGAAAAGATTTTCGATATTAGCAATTACATTGTGTGCGATTTGTGGCTCTGCCTTCGGACAGCAAGCCTTGTTCGGAGGACAGATGCCTCTTTCTCCTGAGATTCATGCAGACAAAACCGTTACTTTCCGCTGCATGGCACCAGGGGCTCAAAAAGTACAGATAACAGGTGACTTCTTGCCAACCAAGAAAGTTGATACCCCGATGGGTAAGTATGATATGCCTGGAGTAGCCGATTTGA
>OBCH01000223.1_pt1 | contig 14012 bp, 15 predicted proteins | sample 1495941 | NCBI WGS metagenome assembly OBCH01 (sample SAMN03418276, study PRJEB22391) | human gut metagenome | biome: human-gut; feature: organic feature; material: feces | host: Homo sapiens | place: Tanzania | collected 2013-01
ACAAGCAAAATTATCATTTGCATTTTGCTTAAATTTCGCGTTAAATTCAGCCTCAAAATCCGCTAAATTCACGCTTTTTGTGAAATTAGCGGGTAGGGTTAGTTCGCTTTGAATTTTGCTAAAATCCGTGCTTTTAAAACCGCTTTTATGAGCGTTAAATTCACAGCAAAGCTGCTCGTTAATAAAGAGCGAAAAGTTCTTAAATTTCACGCTTTGAGAGTGTATTTGCAGTCCATTTTGCGCAAGCATCTTGCAAAGAGCAAGCAAGGCAAGCTGAGCATTTTGTGCGGCTTTGCCAAAGAGATAAAGGCTGAATTCATAGGCATTTTGCCCAAGCGCAAAGTCAAAGCGGTAGCGATGATAAGCATTTTGCGTGCCGAAAAACTCATCAAAAAGGCTGGTTGAAAGCTCTTTTAACGCCCAGCCAAAAGCCCCGCGAAGCTGTGAGCCGATGAAAAATGGCGGTTTCAGCTCACTTTGCACCCTGCAAAAGAGCTTACAATACTCAAACGGCGGCATTTTTGTCAAAGTCAAAGCTGTCATTTGGGCTGAGTTTGATGATGAGTTCGCTTGATTTTTTAGCTTGAATTTGCGATAAACTCTCAAAAAAATCCATAGTTTTAAGATAGGCTATGTTGAATTTTTCCCTTTGATTTATGGTTTGCAAAGCCCCAAAAAGCTCAGCACGAGTGAAGTTTTTACGCAAAATAACAAGGGGCAGGCTTTCTTTTTGCCCGTTTTTTTCGATGAAAATGCCGATGATTTGCTCGCCTTTTTGCGCTGAGATGAAGTTGCGAAAGGCAAAAATCATCGCAATAAAGGCAAAAACGATAGTCAAAGCATCGCAGTATTTGATAAAGCGGTTGTCAAACCACAACTCTTTGTCTTGGTAAATCGCCACAGCCAAAACCCCCAAAAACACGACAATCCCGCATAAGATGAGCTTGTCTTTCCAAACAGCCCTTGCAAACATTTGAAAACTCTTTTTCATTTTCGCTCCATTTTGTTGAATTTCTTTCTCATTTTTCGCACATTTTTGCATAAACATTTTATGTTTTTAGCAGGGCAAATTTTTCATTTTTTACTGAAATTTGCCTGAATTTTATGTGTTTAAAAACGCTTTTTTTAACATTTTTGCCATTTTCTTGCACCACATTCACTTCTCTTTTGGTTGTAGCATAAAGTGCGACAAGCCCTAAATTTAGCCCAAAGCACACCATTTCAAACGCCGCTCCAAAGTCTCCTTGTGCGAGCAAAAAATCCCCCTTTTGTGCCTTTGATTTTAAACTCGCCTTAAATTCGCTTAAAAACTCGCTCAAATCATCAAGTTCTGGCGGCACGCTACTCCATTTTGCCGTGCTTAAATTTACAAACTCACTCACGCCAAAGCGCGTTTTAGCCTCATTTTTTTGGGCTTCGTCTAAGTCGTGGTTGAGTAAAATAAACATTTTAGGCATTAAAATCCTTTAAAAATTCTGCTTGAAAAATGGTGTTTTTAAACTTATCCAACACCGATTGCAAGGTGCGTTGCGTGCTTTGCGGGTTTTGTTTAGCGCTTAAATGCACCAAATGGTTGCGAAAATCAGCGATTTGCACCATAGTGTCTTTGAGATACTCAAAGTCTTTTATTTGGGCTTTTGCGCGATTTTTCGCTAATTCTATATTAGTAAAAAGGTTTTCTGTTTTGCTTTGTAGTTTTAAAACGCCGTTTTTGTCGCATATATAAAAGACAAAATTTTTCACAGCCGTTATTTTGTCGTATAATTTTGCGTTTTTTGAGTTGATAAAGCCCGCATTTTCAAACTTAAAGAGCATAAAAAGCCCCAAAGTCTCGCTGATATAAGTAGCGGCGATGAGATAAAAGCCCTTTTTAAGCATAAGTTGGGCGAATTTGTAAAATTTTTCATAGTCTTCATCGCTTTGCAAAATGCTCTCAAATTCGCGCAAAATCGCTTCAAGTTCGTCTAAAATGCTTTCAAGTCCGTCAAAATTTGGCGATTTTTGGGCGAGTTTTAGTTCGCTTAAACTTTGGTTTAAAAGTTCTAAATTTGGGGTGTTGGCGTGTATGGCACGGCTAAATTGCCAGAGTGAGCGCAAAAGCGGCTCGTTGTTATCAAGCAAAGCAAGGTTTGGCAGGCTCAAAGTCTGCAAAAATGTGCTTAAAGCAAGGGCGATGAGCGAAATTTGCGTGTAGCGTTGCAAGGACACATAACAAAAGCGTGTATTTATGGTATCTAGCGGCTTGGCAAAAATGATTTGCACGCTTTTTTCGGCACTGATAGACCCCAAAATACTCGCAAAACTCGCAATGATAGGCTGATAACGAAAGCCGTGCGTGATATCTAAAATCACAAGTTCATTTTGCGGGGCGTTTTTGATGGCTTGTAAAATTTGATGAAAAATGTCCTCAAACTCGCTTTTTTCATCAAGCAGCGCGGGCGCAACTCTGCGTAAAATCGCCGCGATTTTAGGGTAATGTTTGTCAAAAAGCTCACACTGAAATTCAAAGGCATCACGCGTGGCAATCAGCGTGCAGCTGGCGTTTTCAAAGCTTTCAAGCAAACAATGCGTAGAGTTTAAAAACTCGCCTTCTTTGATGAAATTTTTTTGTGAATTTAAGGGCGTTTTTTCTAAATTTTTGCCCGCATTTGTTGTGGATAAATTTTTGCTGACTTTGTTTAAATTGAGGGTTAAATTTAAGCCCTTATCCACGCTGTAATGCGCTTTGTTTTCCCCTGCCTTGCCTAAAATCAAAATAATATGCGCCACTAATTTTTCCTTGATAGTAGGTATTTTATGTGCGTGATAAAGCGTATTTTCTTTGGTTGGCGGTACAAGTCCTTGAAAAACTCCCGCCACACAAGGCTTTTGCTAAAATTCATTTTTCGTAAAAGTGGCTTTACACCCATAGTGTCAGGCGTTAAAGGGCTTTTAAAGATTTTCATATACGCAAGGGCGGTTTTTTCAAAAAAATCCCTAAATTCTTGCTGAAATTTGGCATTTTGCTCGCTTTTTTGCCTAAAAAACTCCCAAATGTTAAAGCCCACAAGCACAAAACAAAAACTCTTAAAATAAGCCCTCAAAGCCTTATAGTCCTTGAAATCAGCCCTTAAAGGCTCTAAAAAACTAGGAAGTTTAGCGGGCATTGAGCTGTTTTTTTGTCCGCTCATCGTGGAATTTGCCCTTTGTCTGTAAATATATAAAGGCTCGTTTGTGTAGCTTATTTTGCCCGCTAAGCAAAAAAGCAAGGTCCCAAAGTCGTGGTCTTCGTGGTAAATCCCCTCTGTAAAACGCAAGGCGTAGCGGTTTAAAATGCTTGTTTTAAAAAGCCCTTGCCACGCAAAGTAAAAATCATAAATTTGATTTTGCGCCAAAAGCTCCAAGCCCGAGTTATACTCATCTTGCTTTAAGGGTTGAAACTGCGAAAGCCTTTTTAAAATGGTGATTTTTTTGGTGTTATCATCAAATTCTTTGTTGTTATGCACCACTATATCCAAATCCTTTTCAAGCAAGGCTTGCACGCATTTTGCAACGCAATCTTGCGTGATATAATCATCACTATCGACAAAATGAATGAGCGCATTTTGTGGCAACTCTTGTGTGATGAAGTCATTTATGCGCTCTAAATCGCTTTTGATGAAATTATGCTTTATTTGAGTAAAATGCGCCCTTAATTCTTGTGTGTCAATGCTTTTGTAAGACTTTTCAAAGCTGTGTGTTTGGGAAAGGCTTTGAATGCTGGTGTTGGTTTGAAAGGCTTTTTCTTTGCTGTTTTGAGACGCCTTTACCTTGTCATTTTGAGCGTAGCGAAAAATCTCTTTGCTGTCATTTGTCATATTGAGCGAAATATCCACAGAATTTAAGGCACGCTTTGAATTTATGGATACTTCGCTTTCTTGCGAAAGCTCAGTATGACAAGAAAAAGTCTCGTTATGACAAGCTTGGTTTTTGTCATATCGAACCACTTTTTCTTTGTCATTTTGAGCCGCAGGCGAAAAATCTCCATCATCAAAAAAAGTTCTCAACGCACTGCCCTTGATGAATTCAAGTCCAAAGTTTCGCGCTGTGGCTTGTCCGCCATTTGGCTTGCTTATCACAAAAATCCTTTTATCATTTTCAGCAAAATTAAGAGCGATTTTAAGGCTTTCATCATCGCTGCCATCATCGATTAAGATAATGTCTAAATTCTCATAGCTTTGTGTTACTATGCTTTGTAAGCATTCTTTAAGATAGCTTGCGACATTGTAAATAGGCACGATGATAGAAACAAGCGGAGTTTGCTTTAAGCCTTGCTTTGAATTTTGTGCTAAATTTCGCAAGGAATTTTTTGCTTTATGCTGTGAGCTTTGCACGGTAATTTACCTTTTGTCTAAATTTTAAAGGCTTATTATAACAAAAATTTGAAATTTAAGCCAAAAAAAGATATGATTTTACGATAAATTCAGTCAGGGCAAAACAATGAAAATCCTTTTAACCATAGAAGATATATCTTATGGGCGCGGTGCTGAGCGAGTAACTGTCAATCTTGCCAACGCCTTGTGCGAGTGCGGACACGAAGTAAGCATACTTAGCTTTTATCAAAGACACCCTAACCTACCATACACCGATATAAACCCATCAGTTAAGCTCTTTTTTAGATATAATTACGAACAAAGCATAGCGCAAGAAGAGAGCAAAAAGCAGTTTTTCAAGGGCTTTTACTATAAAAATATCCACAAGCTCATTTTAAGCTATGAGCTTAAAAGTGCTGATTATGACTTCATCATATCAAGCGGTTTTGCGTATTTTCCGTATTTTAAAAACAAAAAAACCAAATATATCAAGATTATTCATACAAATTTTCATCGCTATTCATCACGCAACGCCCTTTTTGACACCCTTGCCGTTTTAAGCACCAAAGAACTTGACATTTGGCAAGGCTATCACAACTTTGTCCGCGTAATCCCAAATTTCTTACCCAAATTCCCAAGTCAAAGCACAAACTGCGCCCAAAAAAGAGTTTTGGCTGTGGGAAGCTTATCCAAAGAAAAGGGCTTTTTAAGACTACTTGACATTTGGCAAATTTTAGCACAAAATAAAAAATTTGAGTGCGAATTTCAAAAGTGGCGACTCATCATCGTAGGCGATGGCGTTTTAAAAAAAGAGCTTGAAAGCAAGATTAAAGCCCTAAATTTACAAGAAAGTGTCATCTTAAAGCCCTTTACCAAGCAGATAGAAAAAGAGTATTTAAGCGCAAGCATTTATGCGATGAGTTCGCACTTTGAAGGCTTTGGAATGGTGCTAGCGGAGGCTTCTAGCTACGCCTTGCCTTGTGTTGCCTTTGATGTAAAAACAGGACCAAGCGACATTATCGCTGATGAAAAAAGCGGGTTTTTAGTGGAGGACAATGACTTGCAAGGCTATGCGGACAAACTTATGCTTTTAATGCGTGATGAAAATTTACGCCAAAAGTTTGGCACAAAGGCAAAGCAGGTTGTGAGTGAGAAATTCAGCAAAGAAGTGGTGATGAAAGGGTGGCAAGGGCTTTTTGATGAGCTTTGTGGCGGTTAATTTGACTTTGCGCACTTTTATCAAATGCCATTAACGCACTTAACAAGCTAAATTTTCTCAAACACCCCTTTGTTTTCTTTGGGCAAACTCTTTTGCTATCTCTATGCTTTCGTCCTGCCCGCAATCATCAACACAGATGATTTCTATATCCTTAAAGCTTTGATTTATGGCACTTTCAAGCGCGTGTGCGATAAACTTTTCGACATTATACATAGGGACAATTATAGAAAATTTAGGGCTTTGCATTTGAATTTTCCTTATTGAATTTGTCTTGCATTTTTATATGTTGATTTTATACCCAAGTCCAGGGACATTTTTGATAAGCTCATCGCCTACCTTGTCGCGCACGCGTTTGATAAAAGTGCGTATAGCCGTGTCTGTTACGCTCTCGCTCGTCCAAATGTGGCGTTTTATGTCCTCGTGCAGCACAAGTGCGCCTGATTGCTTGATGAGCAAGGACACGAAGGCAAGCTCTTTTTTCGTAAGGGCGATTTGCACGCCGTCTCGCACCAAAACCTTTTTTACGCGGTCAAATTCATAGTGTGCGTTGATGCGGATAGTCGCGTTAGTGCCTATTTTGCTCTCTTTGATACGCTCGATGATGCGCAAAAGTTCGTCTATATCGACAGGTTTGATGAGATATTTGTCTATACCTATGTCGATGGCTCGCAAAAGCCGCTCTTTTTCAGAGTAAGCCGAAAGCACGATGACAGGCGTGTCTGGGGAGATTTCTTTAATGCCCTTTGCCATATCAAGTCCATCGACAATAGGCATTAAAATGTCCGTGATGACAAGGTTTGGGTTGTATTTTTTGAATTTTTTAAGCCCCTCATCGCCGTTTTTAGCGGTGATAAGCTTGGCAAAAAAGCCACTCAACGCCCTTTGCAAGCCATCTCGCAGCTTGTCCTCGTCCTCAACTATCATCAAATTTAAGTCTTTCATTGATTTTCCTTGCATTCTTTAAGATAAATGTTAAAGCAAGCACCCTTTTTGTCGTTGCTAGCAACGATTTGCCCCTGCATACTCTCTACAATCTGTTTGCAAAAATACAAATCCAGCCCAGCCCCTTGCACAGGATACTTTGTCGTCCAAAATGGCTGAAAAACCTTATCCAAAAACAAAATTCCCCCCGCCTTATCTTTGACGCTAATTTTAACATAGTTTTTGTTGAATTTACTTAAAGTTACAAATATATTTTTGTTTTTTTTCTTGCCGTAGGCTTCAATGGCGTTCATAAAAAGATGATAAAACACGCGCACAAGCTCATCTTTTGCCCCAAAGACGAGATAATCGCTCTCTTTGCTTTGAATTTCTATGTTTGCCCCCGCGTTTTCAAAGGCTTCAAAGTTAATGTCAAGCACTTCTTTAAGGGCGTTTTTGAGCCAAAAGCAAGACAGGCGTTGTTTGCTTAAAGAGTTTGTGAAACTATCGATACTTGATGACATTTTTTGGATTAAATCCTTGCATTTGTCGTAGTTTGCTTGCAGTGCGTTTGAGTTTTGGGCGTTGTTTTTTAGCTCAAAAAGCGCGATACCAAGCTCATTTAAGGGCTGACGCCACTGATGAGCCAAATTCACAAGGGTTTGCTGGACGGATATATCCACGCTTTTTTGATGAATTTGTCTCAGCTCGGCTTCGTTGTTGATGAAATTTGAGCGCAGCTCTTCCTCCACGCTTTGCCTTTGTTCGTAAAAGCTCTTGTGGTAGTTTATCATCACTTCTTCAAAGTTTTCATTCATCTGGCGCAGCTCGTTTTTAGCGTTTAAAAGCTCGCCATTTAGCTCAAAAAACTTGCTTATGTCATAAGACAGGCTCGCATAAGCGCAAATTTCAGCCTTTTCGTTGAGTATGGGTATGATGAGAGTGTCTAAATATAGCGTTTTGCCGTCTTTGCTTAGGTTTTGAAAGATGATTTTATAAGGCTTTGTGTCGCCCATTTTTTTGCGGAGCTTGCGAAAAGCGCACTTTGAAATGTCAGGGTGCTTTAAAATGCCGTGTTTCTTGCCGATGAGTTCTTTTTTGCTGTATCCGCTCACTCGACAAAAATGGCGATTGACATTTGTGATAACGCCGTTTTCATCGGTTTGCGAGTAAATCATCATCTTTTCAATGCCCTTGATATAGGCATTTAAGTCCATTTTCATCGTGTCAGTCCTAGCCCCAAATACGCAAGATAAATTCCATAAAGCATTATAATCAAATACGAAATTTTTGTCCATAAATTTTGAAATTTACTTCCCAAACGGCGTTCTAAAAAACGCGCCACTTCGCTAAAAAAAAGCAAGGCAGGCAGGGTGCAAAGCCCAAAAAGTAGCATTATGAACGCACTTTGGTATAAATTTTCTTGACTCATCGCAAGGGCAAGGAAAAAATACACTAGCCCACAAGGCACAAAGCCGTTGCAAAAGCCCAAAACAACGGCACTTTTGTAGCCTTTGAATTTCACTTTTTGCCACACTTTTTTAGCAAAGGCGTTGAAAAAAAAAGGATTTTCAAAAAAGGCTAAAAATTTGCCCTTGTAGTTGAGCGCTAGGGCTAAAAGCACCATAAAAACGCCCAAAACAAAAAACAAAACGCCCTTGTTTAAAAAGGCTAAAACATTGCCAAACGCCCCAAAAATCACGCCCAAAAGTGTGTAAGCTATGATGCGAAAGCTGTGGTAAGTAAGGATTAGGGCAAAGGGGGCTGAATTTTGAGCTAAATTACGCGTGAAATTTGAGCGGTTTTTTGCGTTTTGCGCTGAATTTAAGGGCGAAATTTGAGCGGTTTTTGCTGAATTTAGGTTTGGATTTTGCTCGAAATTTTTTGGGGTTAAATTTAAGGGCGGATTTATGTTTGTGGCTGAATTTAAGCGTAAAAAGGCTAGGTTAAAGCCTCCGCACATTGCATAACAATGAGAAAAACTCGACAGCACCGCCACACTCATAGTCGCTAAAATGTCAAAATTCACAGCAGTTTCGCAAACTCAGCGAAGATATATTTACTCTCGTGCGGTCCGCTCGAACTTTCAGGGTGGTGCTGCACGGAGATGATAGGATAGTCCTTATACACAACGCCTTCGACATTGTCGCCAAAAAGGTTGCGGTGTGTGATAGTCGCTACTTCGCAAATGCTTTCAGGCACATTGTAGTTGTGATTTTGCGCGGTGATTTCAACTACCTTGCTTTGCTGGTGCAGGACGGGGTGATTTGCGCCGTGTTGCCCAAATTTCATCTTGTAGGTTTCATATCCAAAGGCGTTGCTTAAAAGCTGATGTCCCAAACAAATGCCAAGCATAGGAATTTTAGCCTTTATGAGCTTTTGAATCTCAGCGATTTCAGCCTTTAAAATCTTTGGCTCGCCCGGTCCGTTTGAAAGAAAAACGCCTTGAATTTCGCCCTTTTCAAAGAGCTTTATGAGCGTGTCAGCCTTAGTGTCATAAGGAAAAACTTCTACCTGCAAGCCAGCTTCAACCAGCTCGTTAAGGATATTTTTTTTCACGCCATAATCCATAACCGCCACTTTTTTAGCTAAATTTTTAGGGCTTTTATAGCCTAAATTCGCCTTGTCCCAAGCACCTTGTGCGTGTTTGTAAGGCTTTTTCGCACTTACCTTGGCGACTAAATTTATCTCATCGATTTTAGGGCGTTTGGCAAGCTCGGCTTGAAGCTCGTCTTTATCGCAAATTTGCGTTGAAACTATGGCGCGAATGTTGCCACAATCACGCACCAGCTTTACCAAAGCCCGAGTATCCACGCCGCAAATGGCGATTTTACCTTTGTTTTTAAGATACTCATCAAGGCTTTTTTCTGCCCTAAAATTTGAAAAACTTTCCTCAAAATGATGCACGAAAATCCCACTAGCAAAGACTTCTTCGCACTCATCATCAGCCTTGTTTGTCCCTACAATGCCTATTTCTGGCATAGAAAAAACGATAAACTGCCCCGCATAACTTGGGTCTGAGATGATTTCTTGGTAGCCTGTTAAAGAAGTGTTAAAAACTAGCTCCCCATCATAAGTGCCGCTTGCCCCATAAGCCTTTGCGCTGAAAAAAACGCCATTTTCCAAATACACAAAGGCTTTCACAGCATACCTTTTTTTCTTAGCTCTTCTTGGTAAAGCTTATCAAAAATCAGCTCGTATTCTTCTGAGCCGACTACAAGTTTTTTACTGCGGTTTTCTTGCATTTTGTCTATCTTTTCAAAGACTATGTCCTCGATTTTTTCATAGCTTTTAAGATAATCATCAATCGCCGCAAAGATAAGGTTTTTCACGCGGTTTTCGCTCACGCCAAAGTTGATTAAATCATTTTCAACAAACTCTTGCAAGATAAGGTGCGCAAGCTGGTTGTGCCTGTCCTCGCTGTTAAAAATCACTTCAAATTCAGGCGCTAGCTTTTTTTTGACAAGCCAAAACATACTCTTTCTGTCGGCTTGATAAAAGTGCATTTCCTCTTCTTGCTCTTCTAAAATTTCTTTGACTTTTTCATCGAGTTTTCTTTCTTTTGAGACATCATTTTCAAGCACTTGCGTGGCTGTTTGGTTGAGCTTTTCAAGGGTATCTTTGACATCAACAAAGCTTGAATTTGCTATGTCTAGGACGATTTTGTTGCTGATATATGGGATATGCTGGGCTTTGATACGCATTTTACACCTTTCTTTTTTTGAGCGAATTTAAACTTAAATTTAGGCTCAATTTTGCAAATTTTTATCATTTTAATGCGATTTAGCAAGGAAACTTTGCCAAACCAACAAAAAAATAATAGCTTAAAATGTATAAGAAAAGGTTAAAAATTTAAAAAAATTTAAATTTTTTTTGCATTTTTTATCATCAAAGACAAAAAACGCCTAAAATGGCTTGTCTTTTGGTTAAATTTACGCCCAAGTGATGAGAGAAAAACGAGCCAGCAATGAGCCAGCTCGAAATGGGCTTTGCAAAAGCTAGCAAAAGCCCGAAAAAAGACTATTTCAAGGTATCGATATAGTCTTCAATAGCGACAAAGTCAGCTTCTGTCAAGCCTTTAAGGTTGAGCTTCATTATAGCACCTTGTCCATAAGCGTTTCTCGTGCCAGCTGCATACTCTTTCATATATTTGAGTCTTTCAGCCTTTGAGATGGTTTTAAGAGCAGGAACCTTGTTGAGATAAACCTTCTCAGCCTTTGCGCCGTGGCAAACCGCACATTTTTTGTAAAGCGTAGCCGCATCAGCAGCATAAGCAGACACGCCCACACAGGCAAGTGCCGCAATCATAAGAAGTTTTTTCATAACTTCTCCTTTCTTGTGAAATTTCGCCTTAATTATATACAATTTTTTTTAACCATTCATTAAGAATTCAAAATTTTGTATTATAATGCTTGTTATGAAAGCAAAAGCCTTATTTTTGGACAGGGACGGCGTGATAAATGTCGATAAAAGCTATGTTTATAAAGTGCAAGACTTTGAATTTTGCGCTGGGATTTTTGAGCTTTGTGAATTTTTTTCACAAAAAGGCTTTAAAATCTTTGTGATTACGAATCAATCAGGCATTGAGCGGGGTTTTTACAGCGAAAAAGACTTTGAAAAATTAAGCGAATTTATGCTTGGCGAGTTCGCAAAAAAGGGCATCAGCATAAGCAAGGTTTATCACTGCCCGCATTTGCAAGGGTGCGAGTGTCGCAAACCAAAGCCCGGTATGATTTTAAAGGCACAGGCTGAATTTGACATAGATTTGGCAAATTCCATTTTAATAGGCGACAATTTTACCGATATGCAAGCTGGGCAAAACGCTGGCATAAAGGGACTTTGCCTTGTGAAAAAAGCTTGCGAGCAAACGAGTAAATTTAAGGACGAAAAATTTAAAAAAGGCGAAAAATTGAGCGAAAATTCAAACAAAACGAGCGAATTTTACACTGAATTTGCGAATTTAGACGAGATAAAAGATTTTTTTAAGGACAGGCTATGAGAGTGGTGATTACAGGTGGAGCGGGCTTTATCGGCTCGCGTTTGGCTTTATCTTTGCAAGATGAACACGAGGTTTTAGTTGTGGATAAAATGCGAAGCGAGGAGCGGTTTAGCAACGGCAACTTGCAAAGTTTTGGGCATTTTAAGAATTTGCTTGATTTTAAGGGCGAGCTATATGTGGGCGACATTTGCGACAGCACTACCCTTGACAAAGTGCGTGAATTTAAGCCCCAAGTTATCTTTCATCAAGCCGCGATTTCTGATACCACAGCACCAAATCAAAACGCGGTTTTGCAAACAAATTTAAATTCTTTTTATGATTTCATCGCTTTGGCGGTTGAATTAAACGCAAAGCTCATCTACGCAAGCTCTGCTGCTGTTTATGGAGACGCGCCAAGCCCGCAAAAAGTGGGCTTTGAAGCCCCTAAAAACCCTTACGCCTTTTCAAAGCTGATGATGGACAAGCTCGCACGCAAATTCTACGACAAAGCCCATATAGTAGGACTTCGCTATTTTAATGTCTATGGAGAGGGCGAGTTTTTCAAGGATAAAACCGCTTCAATGGTGCTGCAATTTGGCTTACAAATGCTTAGCGGACAACGCCCAAGACTTTTCGTGGGTAGTGATAAGATTTGTAGGGACTTTGTTTATGTTAAGGATATAGTAAATGCAAATTTAGCCGCACTTGAAGCAAAATGTGGCGTTTATAATGTCGGTTATTTCGAGGCTAGAAGTTTTACAGATATAGTGGATATACTTCAAAAAGAGCTTCAAACGAAGTTTGAGTATGAATTTATCCCAAATCCCTTTGTCAAAGCCTATCAGTTTCACACGCAAGCGGGCAAAAACGATGAAAAATACTTTTCTTACGCGCCAAAATTCAGCCTTGAAAGCGGCATAAAGTCCTATGTCCCTGAGATAAAACGCATTTTTGAAAAGGAAGTGAATGCTTGATTTTTTAATTGGTAAAAAGCCCAAAATCCTAATCATAGGCGATTTGATGGTAGATAATTACATTTGGTGTGATTGCAAACGCGTAAGCCCTGAGGCTCCCGTGCTTGTGATGAACGCTAAACGCAACGACAAAAGGCTTGGCGGTGCGGCAAATGTGTATGCAAATTTACAAAGCCTTGGTGCAAAGGCTTATGCGTTAAGCGTTGTGGGCGATGATGAGGCAGGCAAGTTTTTACAAGAGCGTTTGCAAGGCAAGTTGCTGGTGCAAAAGGGGCGCATAAGCTCTTTGAAAAACCGCATTATCTCGCAAAGTCAGCAGGTGTTGCGCCTTGATGATGAAAGCGTTGAGGAAATTAGCCTAGAAGATGAGCTTTTGAGTGAATTTGACAAAATAGCAAAAGATTACGAGGCTATCGTTTTGAGCGACTACGGCAAGGGCGTTTTGACGCCAAAGGTGTGTCAAGCTGTCATTAAAAAGGCAAATTCGCTTAAAATTCCCGTGCTTATCGACCCAAAGGGCAGTGATTATAGCAAATACAGGGGCGCAACGCTTTTAACGCCAAACAAAAAAGAAGCCATTGAAGCCCTGAAAGTGCCAAATTTAGACGGACAGAATTTAAAAATCGGCATAGAAAGGCTGAAAAAGGACTTTGATTTAAGGTATTCGCTCATCACGCTTTCAGAAGCTGGCATAGCGTTATTTGATGAGAGTTTGCACATAGCACCCGCGCAGGCAAGGGAGGTTTTTGATGTAACAGGGGCGGGAGATAGCGTGATTTCAGTGCTTGCCTTTTGTCTAGCTTTAAAAGTGCCTATTTTGCAGGCTTGTGAGCTAGCTAACAAAGCAGCAGCTGTGGTAGTAAGCAAGATAGGTAGCGTTTCGGTGAGCTTTGATGAGATAAAAAGCCTTGAAAAAAACGGCTTTGAATTGAAAATAAAAAGCCACGCTGAACTCGCCAAAGCGCTTGAAAAATCCCAAAAGAAAGTTGTTTTTACGAATGGTTGCTTTGATATTTTACATTTTGGGCATATTAAATACCTTGAAAAAGCGCGAAATTTAGGCGATTTGCTCGTGGTTGGACTCAACAGCGATGAAAGCGTAAAGAGGCTTAAAGGAAGCTCACGCCCTATAAATAAGGCTTATGAGCGCGCTTGCTTGCTTGCAAGCCTTTATTTTGTGGATTTTGTGGTGATTTTTGATGAAGACACACCCCTTGAACTCATCAAAGCCCTAAAACCCGACATTTTGGTAAAGGGCAAGGACTATGAGGGCAAGGAAGTTGTGGGCGCAAATATCGTGCGCGAGGTGCAGCTCATCGACTTTGAGGACGGATTTAGCACGAGTAAAATCATAGAAAGGATAAAAGATGACAAAGGTTGTTGAAAACGAATTTAGCGAGCATTTGGCGGTGTGGCAAGAAAGTTGCAAAATTTTGCCTGAAAAAATCGCTAAAATCGCTGAAATTTTAAACAAATGCCTAAAAAGTGGCGGCAAAATTCTCATCTGTGGCAACGGCGGCAGCGCAGCTGATGCCCAGCACTTTGCAGCAGAGCTTAGTGGGCGTTATAAAAAAGAGCGAGGCGCACTT
>OBCH01000224.1_pt1 | contig 13954 bp, 10 predicted proteins | sample 1495941 | NCBI WGS metagenome assembly OBCH01 (sample SAMN03418276, study PRJEB22391) | human gut metagenome | biome: human-gut; feature: organic feature; material: feces | host: Homo sapiens | place: Tanzania | collected 2013-01
CCAATATCTTGATAGCCTCCTCCTCGGTAGGTTCCTTGATATCTATCTGCTGGAAGCGGCGCACGATGCCTTTGCTCTGAGCCATATAGCGGTTATATTCCTCGTAGGTGGTAGAGCCGATAAAACGGATATCGCCAGCCTCCAGATATTGCTTCAGCATATTGGATGCATCAGGTCCACCATCAGAGCCACGACCGGCACCTATCATATTATGAATCTCATCAATATAGATGATGGTGTTGCCTTCCTTGGCGGCTCCCTCCATCACCATCTTGATGCGTTTCTCAAAGTCTCCACGATATTGGGCACCAGCCAACATCTGTCCCATATCCATACCGTAGATGCGCGCCCCCTTGAGACGTTCAGGCACCTGGTTTTCGTTGATGAGCTTGGCGAGACCATAGACCAGAGCCGTCTTGCCGACTCCGGCTTCTCCGATGTGGAGAGGATTATTCTTCTCGGCACGGCAGAGCACCTGGATGGTTCTGTCCAGTTCCTGCTCTCTTCCGATGAGCGGATTGTGCTCTTCTACCTTGTCAGAGATGCAGGTAACCAGCTGATGCCAATCCTGCACAGCCTGTCTTCTGTCTTCTTCCTCCTCATCGTCATAATCGTTGGCATAATCGTCATCATCAAAGTCTGCTCCCATGCCCATACCAGCCTCTCCTGTATCCTCTCCAATAGGATAGTAACTGTCTACGCTCGCCAGAAACTCGCCCTGGCGGTCGCCCACATTCTTGCACAACAGGAAGGCGGCTTCAGAATTCTGCAAGCCAAACATCGCCTGCACGAAATGAGGCACATTCACCAGCTGTCTGTCGGCAGCAGCAGCCAGGGCGCATGCTGTTCCAAACATAGTTTTGAAGAGCGATGACGGCTCTGGCAGATACTTGATGGTTTCAGGCACACGCTCCTGCTTGGCGAGCCATCCCACCAAGTCTTCGTGCATCTTGAGACTATCTACGCCTTCCTCCTGTAATGCCTGACAGAAGGCGTACTGCCTGAGCAAAGACAAGAGCATGTGCTCCGGCATCACAAACTCATGGTCGAAGAACCGAGCCTGCTTCATTGCGTCATCCATCAAAACACTCATATATCGGGTTAATCCCATACTGTCCATTCTATTCTTTCCTTTCTTTTTCTTAGCATATATTGGGGATATTTCCCCGAAATCAACGCCTATTCAGGCATATAAGTGAGTTTAAGCGGAAACTTCTGCGTACGGGCTTTCTCCATCGCTTTCTCCACTTTACTCTTGGCGATGTCATAGCTGTAGGTGCCCACCACGGCTTTCTCTTCGTGATGAACCTTGAGCATGATTGCTTCAGCCTCAGCCTGCGACTTGAAGAAGATGGATTCGAGGATTTCTACCACGAAGTCCATCGGTGTGAAGTCGTCGTTGAACATCATTACCACGTAACGCCCCGGCTCCTTGAGTCTGGTTTTCTGGCGTTCACGAATTGCTGTTTGTTCTTGAGCCATATTTTAATTCTTACTTTTTATAAGCATTGGTAATCTCCACAACATAAACATCGTGGAATCCACCCTTGGCACCATACCACTGGAGCAGGTCCTTATCGAGGAACTTCTCAGCGGTCATACTGTCCTTATAGAGTTTGCGGCATTCCAGGGTGAGTCGTGACTGCTCGAAGGCGATGCTGCCGTTATCGGTTTCCACAGGAGTCAGTCCTGTTTCCTTCGTCTTATCCAAATCGCGTCCGCTCTTAGAGCCGCAGAAGTTATAAATCTTCCGAGCCTCCTCGCTATTGCCAAGGAAAGAGAGAGTCATGAATTCATTCTCCTCAATAATGCCGTGGGTGAAACGCTCCGGACGGATAAAGACCACAGCCACAGGTTTGTTCCACAACCAGCCAAGGCATCCCCAAGAGGCGGTCATCATATTGAACTTATCCTTATTGCCGGCGCAAACCAGCATCCATTCCTTACCAATAGTCTCGAAGACGTTGTCATTCAGTTCTTTTACGTTGATCTTTTCCATCTTATCTGTTCCTTTCTTTTTAATTTCTAATTACTATAAAATTGCACCAGCAGTATTCCGTTTGCAGAATGCTGCCCATATCAACTGCAAAGATACAAGAATAATCTGAAAAAGCGAATGTTTCTATCAGAAAATATCGAAATCGCAGAAAATATTAGTAGGGTATCAAGATTGCATCAGGTAGAAGAGTGGTAAAAAACAATTTAAAAGTCCAAAAAAACAAATAAAAAGCGGAAAAACATTGCTTTCATGAAAAAAAACACCATTTTCTGATACGACTTATCGAAATTATCACTATCTTTGCAACCGTAACCCTTGCCGAAAGCCCACAAGAAGGCAGGAGGTCGGGGTGACATATACATATTAAGGCGTAACTGAACGCTTTGGTTTTGACGTGTTAGAACTTCGCAACTTCAAACAGAATGTCAAGAACAAAGCAACGGGGACGCCCTACAGGGTGTATTATATACAGCCCTCTTTGGCTTCGAGCAAATGCTCGTTGGTAGGGAGGAGGAATTATATACACATCTACGTGGGGCTTTCAGCGTTGTCTCGTTTCGACATTCTGGGCAATGCGAAGGCCTTAACACGTGGAACGAGCGACAGGACTGGCTCCACGTTTTTTTATGTTTATGCAAAAATAAATATTAACTGCCAATATTGGAGTCGTTGGCTTATTATTGAAAGCCATGGGTGCAACGCCTTTTTCGATAGCAACATACTTACCTAAAGAGAATTTTACTCTTCAGAATGGTATCTATGTGTCTAATAAAATTAAACTAGGCCGAAACTTATACAGATACTTGCCATATCAGTATCTTCTTGACTTGCTAGGCACAAAAGAGTTGCATACCAGCAACCGAAAACATTACGACGATTTAAACGAACATGGTTTCGTCAAAGATTTCAAAAAATCATTTGGGCCTACACCTATATTAAGAAACAAGAAGCTACAAGAACGAAACAGAATTGCCAATGCCCTTCAACGAAAAATAGCATTCTCATGTTGCATATCTTGTTGGACATATGATATTGCTTACGAAACAGGAACACCATCAGAGAATTATTTGATGTGGGAACACTATTCCAAAGCCCCACCAGAGCAAGAAGGAACAGAAAATATTGGCATTAGGATTACAACAACCTGCTTAGATTTAATTAACTCTATACAAAACCAAGACAAAGAGTTTGTTATGGGAGAAATGAGTTATGGAAAAGAAGACAATCGAGAGCACTTTGTTGAAAAAGAACTTTTCTTCAAAAGAGATTTTTATCAAGATGAACGAGAGGTGCGCATCTGCGTTTTCGACTTCAGTGACCACTTTAGGGTTTCTATTAATCCAGAAAAGTTAATCAAAGAGATTACCCTCTCACCATTCGTTCCTAAAGCCATAAGAAATGAAATCAGGAACGAGTTATACACAAAGTACCCCTGGCTTCAAGACAAAGTTTTAGATTCGCAAATATTTACAACAAATAACTTATAATTATGAAAAGACTTACATTTATCATTATTTTTGTAATCCAATTACTCAATGTAATGGCCTACGACTTTGAGGTGGATGGAATTTATTACAACATCATCTCTGAAAAGACAAAAACAGTAGAAGTCACTTACAAAGAAAAGGTTGATGTCGGAAAGCCATATGAAGCATATCGTTGCTGGTATGAAGGCGATGTACACATTCCCGAGGAAGTCGTCTATAACCAAAACACGTATAAAGTTACAAGAATAGGCGGTTCTGCTTTTGCATCAACTTCTGAAGACAACGAATATACTCGATATCTAAAATCAGTAGAGATTCCTAATAGTGTCGACACAATTTATGGTCGTGCCTTTTTGAATTGCAAAGCATTAAAGACGCTAACACTACCAAGTTCTATTAAATATCTAGGAATTGATGCATTTTACGGAAGCGGACTTGGCTCCTGCATTTTTCTTGGCAACAAAGAACCTGAGTATATCCGAACTTACCTCAATGAGCCGCCATTCCCAAAAACATGCAAGATGTTCGTTCCACAAGCCAAGAACTTTTATACTTTACAAAGGTTAGGGTATAAAGTTACAGAAATGGTATCTCCAAATGCTACTTCTTTTGAATATTCAGGCAAATTGCCTGATATAACTTGGACCTGCAATCTACAAGATTACAAGAGCGAAGTCTTTTTTGAGAATAACAACAAAAATGCAGGAGGCTACAATACACCTGTACATATAAAACTAAGTAAAAATGACCAAGAGTTTTATTCATATGATTACGAGTATAGCTACTCTATCAAGAAAAAGCCCCTAACTATTGAAATTAATGATGCAACTCGAAAATATGGAGAAGCGAACCCACAGTTTACATACTCTAACATAAAAGGGTTCATTGAAGGAGAAGATAAGAATTGCTTAGACAGCCCAATAGAACTCACTTCTAACGCAGATAAATTTGCAGGAGTTGGCTACACATGGAGCATCGAAGCAAATTTAGTAGACAAGAACTATTGTATAGACGATAAATGCAGAGGAATTCTAACAATAGAAAAAGCCCCTTTAATTGTAAAAGGGAAGCAACTAACAGAAGAATATTTTTACATATTCTACCCTGATATCCCTTCTGAATACATAGAATTTGAAGGACTTATAGAAGGAGAGACAAATCCACCAAATCCATATTACTTTAATGTTAGTTGCGATTACAAGTATATGGATGACATTGGCGAGTATACCATCAATGTCTCTGGAGGAGAGTCAAAGAATTATTACTTTGAAAAGTATGTTCCTGGGAAATTGACTATTATCCCTTTTACTGAACATCTAAAGGCAAAGGATATTGAAAGAGTTTATGGAGAGGAAAATCCTGATTTCTCCTTAGAAAACGAACCTGGAGAGGAATTCGTCGTCAAAAGACCGTCCTTTACGACAGAAGCAACAGCCAAAAGTCCAGTAGGTGAATATGCAATAAGAGTAAGTGGCGCAGATTTAGGCAAGAACATAAAAATAGAATATGTCGATGGCACATTGACCATAAAAAAGAGACCACTTAATGTGTATGTACAAGAATGCGAAAGGATATATAAAGAAGACAACCCAAATTTTAAAGTAAGTTTCGAGGGATTCGTCAATGGAGACTCCGAAGGTGATATAGAGGAAAAGCCTATTGCCACTACAACGGCAACAAAGACTTCTGATGTTGGAGAGTACAAAATAACAACTAGTGGAGGAAATGCCACTAACTATGACTTCACCTATCATACAAATACTCTCACCATCAAAAAGGCAACCCAGCAAATCACTTGGAATCAAAACTTTGATAATATAAAGGTTGGGGATCAGGTAGAACTTCTCGCCCAAGCATCTTCCGAACTACCTATAGATTATCGTTGTGCAACTGATAAAATTGAGACGTATGAGATTGGAGACAAGCAATACTTAGATTGCCAAAAGGTCGGGCAAGTCACTATTAGTGCCGCACAAGCGGGAAACCACAATTATTATGGTGCACAAAGAGTCTCAAAGACATTTACTATAGATGAAATAACTGGCATCAACAGTATTCTAGCAGACAAGGAAAACATCAAATCCTACTATGACCTGGCTGGCAAGATGTTATCAGCTCCGCAAAAGGGAGTCATCGTCATCAAGTATAAAGATGGAAAGACCAAGACTGTTCTTATAAAATAGAACAAATCACTTTCCTCAATTTTTTATCAAAACAAGAAAAAGGGCGATTTTTACCCATATGTCATAAAAAACATAGATATGGGTAAAAATCGCCCTTTTATACAACATTTCACAAAAACAAGTCATCTGCCACAACCTCGCTCTGCACCCTATTCCAATAGGCATTATGAGCTACCCCATAAGTGGTAACCATCGTAAGATGAATCGCCTTGCGATGAGAAACAGTTGCGCCAAAGCGGGAGAGCTTGTGACGAAGAACTGCATCGTAATCCTTATCTATCACAAACTCATTCTGCGAGAACTTCATCTCGCAGACATTTACAGTATTATCGGCTCGCTCTATCAGCATATCAATCTGCGCTCCTGCACCATAAACCTCATCGTCTTTCACCTGCCAGGAATATGTATTGGTAACAACGCCCGAGATGCCAAGCGCCTGCTTGATTTGAGGAATATGCTGGAAACATACCCGCTCGAAAGCCAAACCGCACCACGAATACCGGAGAGGCGAAGTATAATTGTGAGACCAGAACGAAGGATCATCGGTCTTGTTCTCCTGCATGAACTTCAGATAGAATAATGAGAAGTTATCCATCAAGCGATAGATGGCATTATATTTCCTGGCACCATAGGCATTGGTACGGACGATAAAACCACAATGCTCCAAATCTTCCAAGATTCGGGAAAGATTACCATTATCCGCAATTCCCAAACCAGACACGATCTCCTCTCTACGCATTCCGCCTAACTTCTTCCCCAAGATACTCACCACATCTATATATTTATCAGAATTACGGAAGAGAGAATCATACAACTCCCTGAACTCATAATGCAAAAGTCCCTGAGGTGCAAAGAAAAGAGAATCTATATTCTGAGCCAAGCTCCTGCCCTTCTGCATCAAAGACCAATAATAGGGAACACCACCCATCACCATATAGGCTTCCAGCAAATCATATCGAGAATAAGCCAAGCCCATAGCCTCGCTATATTCCTCACATTCGTGAAGGGTGAAAGGCTCCAGGAATATCTGATAATTCACGCGATTATGAAGTCCGCCATGATTCCTGAAAATCTTATTGATAATCCAGGATGTGGCAGAACCGCAAATAATGAGCAGGATGTCGTCTCGCATGGCAGCCCATCCATTCCAGAAGAACTCCAAAGCCGTGACAAACTTAGACCTAGGCGTATCCATCCAAGGCATTTCGTCGATGAAAACAACTTTCTTCTTCGCTGATGACTGGCGAATAAGCTCCTTCAACATATCGAAAGCCTCCAGCCAATGCTTGGGGGTAGAAGGCGCAGCATATCCTGCGTTCTCTAAAGAAGAACGCCAACCATACAGTTGCTCTTGCAAAGACCCATTAGCAAGACCGGAATGAGAAAAAGTAAACTTATCCTTAAACGTCTGTTTGATGAGATAAGTCTTTCCCACACGTCTTCTTCCATACAACGCTACGAATTTTGAGTCATCGGAATTATACGCTTCCCACAACTCTGCCTGCTGTTTCTTTCTGCCTATCAACATATTATAATCCTCCTTTATTGATTATTCTACTTATTAAACTAGGGGCAAAGATAATAAAAACAATCGGTATAATTGGCGGAAAATACATTTTTTAACCCATATTCCGCCAATTATACGCTTATACTTGGCGGAAAATGCCTTTTTAAACCCCTTTCCCGCCAAGTATAGCAAGCCAATCACCCTTGATTTAAATTAAATCTTTCCATGTGGGATAAAAATAAATCACATTTTGCTTTGTCAATTGCCCAAAAGACAGTACCTTTGCACCCCGAATGCCGAAAACCGTGCAGGCTTGCGGCTTCGATTTATTATTCATTTATAAACATTTAATTTAATGTACAAAACAATTTTCAACAAGCGCAACAGCTTGAAGTTCAACCGATTCTCTAACAAGAACTACTCACTCTTCGCAGTTTTGGGAAGAGAGGTACTTGTTGGTGCACTCAGCGTTGCTACCCTGAGCCATGCTAAGGCTGCAGGCGTAAGCACAGAGGGAGCCAAGGTTGATTCTACCCTCTACAAGGGCGGAAAGGCTTACGAGCTAGATGCGGTGAGCGTTACCGGATCTCGTGCGCCGATGACTGTAGAGCAGTCACCTAAGATTGTGTCTGTCATTACCCGCGACGATATTCATCGTGCGGCTGCGCAGACTATCAACGATGTATTGAAATTAGCTACCGGCGTGGATGTCCGTCAGCGTGGTGGCTTTGGTGTTCAGACGGATATCTCCATCAATGGTGGAACCTTCGACCAGATTACCATTCTCTTGAATGGCGTCAACATTTCCAATCCACAGACTGGTCACAATGCTTCTGATTTTCCTGTAGCTCTTGCCGACATCGACCACATTGAAGTGCTCGAGGGGGCAGCATCGCGCGTATTCGGAACTTCAGCTTTCAACGGTGCCATCAACATCGTAACCAAGAAGGCAAAGAGAGAGGGGGTATCTGCAAATGTAGAAGGCGGAAGCTTTGGAAGTTTCGGAGCACAGGGACGTATTCAGACGGCTTTTGAAACAGGCAAGTGGACTCAGGCTTATTCCCTAAGCGGAGGCTACAAGCGCTCGGATGGCGGCACGGAGAACAGCGACTTCGAGAAGGGGCAGGGCTACGGCAATCTCTCTTTCTCTTACGACCAACGTTTCGACATCAATGCCCAGGTGGGAATCTCAACCCAGAGCTACGGCGCCAACACTTTCTACAGCGCCAAATACAACAACCAATATGAGAAGACAGACCACGGTATGGCTTCTCTCAACCTGAGTCTGCATAACCAGGAGAAGACCTGGGAGATTGCGCCTCAATTCTATTATAATAAATTCAAGGATCACTATCAGCTGATTCGTGGAAAGGCTGGAGCTGCAGCGGGCGAGAACTATCACGACCTCGATGTTTATGGTGGTGGACTGAATGCCAACGTGGCTTGGGCTTTGGGTAAGACCGCAGTGGGTTTCGACATCAGCAAGGAGTGCATCTACTCTACTGCATTGGGCGAGGAACTCGCAGAGAAAGACTATAAGGATATCTCGGGTTCTGACCGTCAATATACCCGAAAAGGTGAGCGCACCAACACCAACATCATGCTGGAGCACAACTTCATCTTCGGTGGCTTCACCTTGTCGGCTGGTGTCTTGGCAAACAAGAATACAGGTCTTGACAACGACTTCCGCTTCTATCCAGGTGTGGATATGAGTTATCGTCCTAACGACAACTGGAAGTTCTACGCATCCTGGAACAAGGCTCTGAGAATGCCTACCTACACCGACTTATATATAAGTAATGTAGTGCAGCAGGGCGACATCACCCTGAACCCAGAAAAGAACTCCACCTTCAAGGTAGGAACCCAGTATCGCCAAACCGGTTTTGCCGCAACCGTAAGCGGATTCTACGCTCACGGCACCAACATGATTGACTGGGTTCAGACTTCCGTGACTGAACAGAACGACAGCAAGTATCATGTGATGAACATCGGAAAGCTCAACAATATGGGCTACAATGTGGATGCAACCATCTACATGAGAGAGTTGGTACCAAACAGTTTCATTACCCGCATCAAGTTGGGTTATGCTTACATCTATCAGGATCATAAGACCGAGACCAACATTCTGAAATCACTCTATGCATTGGAGTATCTGAAGCACAAGGCTGTATTCGGCCTGGATCATCAGATCTGGAACAAGCTTTCAGCATCGTGGAGCGTAAGATGGCAGCAGAGAATGAATGGCTATCATCCATACACCAAGGTGGATTGCAAACTGATGTGGGACGAGAAGAAATACAATATCTTCGTGAAAGCCGACAACATCACTTGCCACCGCTATTACGACCTCACTGCCGTTAAGCAGCCAGGTTTGTGGATTATGGCAGGAGCCAGCGTTAATCTCGGCTGGTAATATAAAATAAAAAGTCTTCAAGCCAAAATTGCTTGAAGACTTTTTTCTTTTATTCCGGTTTCTGATATTTTCCATTCACTTTAATCGGTTCGAGATGGATACCCACATGGGTATCTGCGCCGAAGTGCTGCTTCAGTTTTGTTTCGATATGAGTAGCATGCTCATGCGCCTCATAAAGCGAAAGAGAACCCGGCATGCGGACATGCATTTCTATCGCAATCTTGTTTCCGATGCGACGGGTACGCAGGTTATGAATCTCTCCTACTCCCTGCTCTTCGTTCGCAATCTTCAAGATTTCATCTTCCTCTGTTTCCGGAAGACTGGCATCCGTCAGTTCTTTCACAGACTGCATTACCAGTCCCCAGGCTGCCTTGATGATGAAGGCACTCACCACGATGGCAGCAAGCGGATCGAGCACCGCCCACTTTTCTCCCAGGATGATAGCGCCACCTATACCAAACATCGTTCCGATACTCGACAAAGCATCGCTGCGATGATGCCAGGCATTCGCTACCACAGCCTCGGAATGATATTTTCTTCCGGCCTTTACCGTAAACTGATAAGCCCATTCCTTCATCACGATACTTACGATGGCAGCAATCAAGGCTACAACGCCCGGCTGCTGCAATGTCTCGCCGCAGATGGCACGATAGGTCTTGGTTACGCCAGAATAACAGATCATCACACCCACCACGAAGAGCGAAATACCGATGATGGCTGTGGCAAGCGTCTCGTATTTGCCATGCCCATAATCATGGTCCTTATCCTTCGGCTTATTGCCCAGTTTTACGAATACCAGTACCACCACATCGGTAGCGAAATCGGTGAGCGAGTGGATGGCATCCGCTATCATTGCTGCCGAATGTCCGAGGATACCTGCAGCAAACTTCAGCACGAGCAGCACCACATTGATGATGCTTCCCGCTATCGTCACCTTATATACTTCCTTCACTCTATCCATACTATAAAATATAACAGAAGTCCTTTGCTTCCTCAATAATGTTTTTGTATAACCAAATTCCTGCCTTTCATGAATTGAGCGGCAAAAGTACATCTTTTTTCTGAAAGCAGATAAAAAGAGAGATTAAAAAAGTATAACGAAAAGGGAATAATGTGATGACGGAGAGAGAAAAGTATGGAATTTTGTGATAAAACACTTAAAAACAATAGGAATTTTGTGATTTTCAGTCCGAATTCCTTTGGAATTTTGTGATAAAGTTGTATCTTTGCACTCGGACAAGAACTATAAATATATTGATTATGAAGCTTTTGCGCAGAAAGATTGATAATTATCTCAAGGAATGGAAAAGCGATAAGGAGAGAATGCCCCTCATCGTAAAGGGAGCCCGACAAGTGGGAAAGACCGCTTCCATCCTACAATTCGCCCATGACAACTATCAAAATGTGGTTGCCATCAACTTCGTATTGCAACAAAAATACAAGGCAATCTTCGAAGAAGGTTACGAGGTAGATAGCATTATCCGGAACCTCACCCTCATCAATCCTTCTCTCAAGATAGAAGCAGGTAACACACTCATCTTCTTCGACGAGATGCAGGATTGTCCTGCCTGCGCCACCAGTCTGAAAGCCTTCAAGATAGATGGCAGGTACGATGTTATCTGCTCCGGTTCGCTCATGGGTATCAATTATCGCGAGATAGAATCGAACAGCGTAGGATATAAGGAAGACTACACGATGCACTCAATGGATTTCGAGGAATTCCTATGGGCAAAAGGTTATGATTCTGCCTTTATAGAACGCCTTTACGAAAAGATGGTCTCCATCACACCACTTTCTAATATCGAAATGGATATTTTAGAGAGGCTATTCCGTGAATACATGACCATCGGAGGAATGCCTGCCGTAGTCAATATGTTCGTGAGCAACGGAAACTTCAGCGGCACGCTCAAGATGCAGCACCAGCTTCTTCTTGACTATGAGGAAGACATTACGAAATATGCACAAGGACTCGACAAAGGAAAAATCAAGAACGTGTACGACCATATTTCAGTCTTCCTGGGACAAGACAACAAGAAATTTCAGATAAGCAAGATTGCCCATGGAGCAAGAAACAGAGAATACGTTGGCACCATCGAATGGCTTCGTGATGCAGGTATCATCAACGTCTGCTATTGTCTCGCCCAAGTATCCTTACCTCTGAAAGGCAACTACGACCCGAAATCGTACAAACTCTATTATAAGGACACGGGCTTGCTGGTTGCTTCTCTAGATGAGGAATCGCAAGAAGATATCAGAGTGAACAAGAACTATGGTACCTACAAGGGCGCCATCTACGAAAACATCGTTGGCGACATGCTGGTAAAGCAAGGCTACAATCTTTACTTCTATCGCAACGAGAAATCTACCCTAGAGATGGATTTCTTCATTCGTGACGCCCAGTCGCTCATCCCCGTTGAAGTAAAAGCCACGGATAATGCCACCAGGTCGCTCGCCAAGCTAACAGCACAAGATGGTAAATATCCCGATATCAGATACGGCATCAAGCTCTGCAATAAGAACATCGGTTTCAATGGCAAGTTCTATACCTTCCCCTACTTCCTCACCTTCCTGCTCAAACGATTTGTGAGAAGAGAAAGATAGAAATGCAGAAAAATTATCCCTCTCTGAGGGATGATTCTGTATTTACCATTATAAGTTAACGAACTTAAAATATCAAGCCGTAACCGTTAATTCTGCGAAAGAAAATTGCGGAAATCCGCAAAAATCCTACGCGGAATCTACAAAAGCATTATATTTGCAAAAGAAAAATGCGGAAATCCGCAAAAATCTTTCCTGCTATGATTATAAATAGAGACAAATATCTACAAGAGTTGGTTAGTTCACGCCATAATGGACTGGTAAAAATCATTACCGGTATGCGCCGTTGCGGAAAATCCTTTCTGCTGTTTCGTCTCTTCAAGCGTTTCCTTGAAGACGATGGAGTCATGCCCGACCACATCATAGAAATGGCATTCGATGACTATGCCTTCAAGGAGTTTCGCAATCCCGACAAGTTTTATAAGTATGTAAAAGAGAAGATTGCTGACGACCAACCTTATTACATTCTGCTTGATGAGGTACAGATGCTTGACGAGTTTGAAGATGTACTAAATGGATTATTGCATATTCCCAATGCTGATGTTTATGTGACGGGAAGCAATGCACGCTTCCTATCCAAGGATATAATAACCGAATTTCGTGGACGAGGATACCAAATACCCGTTTCACCACTCAGCTTTGCTGAATTTATGACCATATATGATGGCGACAAGCAGGATGGTTGGAACGAATATTTGCTTTATGGTGGTCTTCCGCCTGTTGTTCTACAAAAGACAGAAGAAGAAAAAGTGAAACTTCTGAACAGCCTCTTGACTGAGACTTACATGATAGATGTCATCAACAGAAACAAGATAAAGAACGATGCAGAACTCAACGATTTATTCAAGATTCTCGCATCGGGAATTGGCGGGCTTACCAATCCTCAACGACTTGCCAATACTTTCCAATCTGTAAAGAATGTCTCTATAAGCTCTGCAACCATCAAGAAATACATTGAATATCTTTCAGATGCATTCTTACTTGAGCCATGCAATCGCTATGACGTAAAAGGTCGTAAGTATATCGGAACGCCATTGAAATATTATTTTTCTGACTTAGGCATTCGCAATGCACTTCTCGGTTTCCGCCAACAAGAGAAAACCCATCTGATGGAGAATGCCATCTATAATGAACTTCGCTACCGTGGATATAGTGTGGACATTGGCAACGTAGAAATCAACGGCGTGGACGAAAAAGGAACCAAAGTGAGACGGATGCTTGAAGTTGACTTTGTTTGCAACCAAGGCTACAAACGCTGCTACATCCAGTCGGCTCTCAGTTTGCCTGACAAGGAGAAGACGAAACAAGAACTTGCCTCTTTGCTACGTATAGACGATAGTTTTATGAAGTATGTGATAACAGGCGACCTCATCAAGAAATACCAAAACGATGACGGCATCGTATTTATGGACGTATTTGATTTCTTGTTGGATAAAGATTCTATATGAAAACCTAAAGAAGAGGGTGTACCATAAATTCTGACACACCCTCTTCTTTAAATGACACCCTTAGGGCGTACAGCAAAAATTTTCAGCTAAAAATCTTCATTGAGAGACAAAATAAATCAAAAACATCCCTCTTTGAGGGATTTTTCATACAAAACGAACCTTATCCAAAATTTTTATTGTATTTTTGCATCCGTTTTAGGAATAAATACATTAATTAATAAGGAATGCGCGATTCTTATGTCGCAGCTTCAGATGATATGGTACTAAATTACATTTGGATAGCATTTTTCGTGATTGCGTTCATCTTCGCACTCATCGG
>OBCH01000229.1_pt1 | contig 13590 bp, 9 predicted proteins | sample 1495941 | NCBI WGS metagenome assembly OBCH01 (sample SAMN03418276, study PRJEB22391) | human gut metagenome | biome: human-gut; feature: organic feature; material: feces | host: Homo sapiens | place: Tanzania | collected 2013-01
GTTTTAGTCCCTTGTTAATTCTTTTTATGGTAAAATTCAGAGAAGACAAAAAAGGAGCGAAATAATGTTTTAGTCCCTTGTTAATTCTTTTTATGGTAAAATTATGACTTCCCTGTTCCTGCTCCTCCACAGTTTTAGTCCCTTGTTAATTCTTTTTATGGTAAAATTCTTTTGGGCTGTCGGTTGTAGAGCGCAAAGTTTTAGTCCCTTGTTAATTCTTTTTATGGTAAAATTTTTTAAGCGTTTTAAAAAGGCTTAAAGGTGTTTTAGTCCCTTGTTAATTCTTTTTATGGTAAAATAGAATAACTCTGAAATTCTCCAATCTTATAGTTTTAGTCCCTTGTTAATTCTTTTTATGGTAAAATACGCGAAACCAATAATAACACCGTGCTCCGGTTTTAGTCCCTTGTTAATTCTTTTTATGGTAAAATTTGCCCAAAATTTTTGCGCATAAGAAATAAGTTTTAGTCCCTTGTTAATTCTTTTTATGGTAAAATACAGCAATGATGTGCCAAGCATAGAAGAGAGTTTTAGTCCCTTGTTAATTCTTTTTATGGTAAAATGCGAGCAAAGCCATTTACACAGCGGGGCGAGTTTTAGTCCCTTGTTAATTCTTTTTATGGTAAAATCCTCAAAAAGCAAGGTATGCAAAGCGAAATGTTTTAGTCCCTTGTTAATTCTTTTTATGGTAAAATAGCTTGGTATGACACCTTGCAGGGCTATACGTTTTAGTCCCTTGTTAATTCTTTTTATGGTAAAATAGAGGCTTTGGGGCAAATCATCAAAGAGGAGTTTTAGTCCCTTGTTAATTCTTTTTATGGTAAAATTTACTGCGTGAATTATATCTATGAGCACAAGTTTTAGTCCCTTGTTAATTCTTTTTATGGTAAAATACACTGATAACATAAACAGCTTTACGCAAAGTTTTAGTCCCTTGTTAATTCTTTTTATGGTAAAATCCTCGCCCTTGCTTTGCGCGTAGTCTTTAAGTTTTAGTCCCTTGTTAATTCTTTTTATGGTAAAATTCAAGTAACAGCAGATTTCACAAGTTTTGAGTTTTAGTCCCTTGTTAATTCTTTTTATGGTAAAATGGGTTTAAAATGGTGCGTTGAGACTTTTAAGTTTTAGTCCCTTGTTAATTCTTTTTATGGTAAAATCAAGAAGTTGACAATAAGCTAGCAGACTATGTTTTAGTCCCTTGTTAATTCTTTTTATGGTAAAATACAAAGGCAAGACAATAAAAAAGATTTGAGGTTTTAGTCCCTTGTTAATTCTTTTTATGGTAAAATAGGCAGTGAGTGGAAATTTAGAGCTTTGGGGTTTTAGTCCCTTGTTAATTCTTTTTATGGTAAAATCCTCGCCCTTGCTTTGCGCGTAGTCTTTAAGTTTTAGTCCCTTGTTAATTCTTTTTATGGTAAAATAAAGAGTTTTTAGCAAAAGAGAGTGAAGTGGTTTTAGTCCCTTGTTAATTCTTTTTATGGTAAAATCAGCGCGGCGCATAATAATTAAGGGGGACAGTTTTAGTCCCTTGTTAATTCTTTTTATGGTAAAATTAATTTAGAGTATGAAGAAGTGGATAAGCGGTTTTAGTCCCTTGTTAATTCTTTTTATGGTAAAATAAGATAGATTATCGCAAGATGAAAAAGATTGTTTTAGTCCCTTGTTAATTCTTTTTATGGTAAAATTATTTTGGAAAATCCGTTTTATTATTGTAAGTTTTAGTCCCTTGTTAATTCTTTTTATGGTAAAATTTCGCAAATAAAAACTATTGTGACTTATGAGTTTTAGTCCCTTGTTAATTCTTTTTATGGTAAAATAACGGCTTACGATGCGATTTACTCTTTTTTGTTTTAGTCCCTTGTTAATTCTTTTTATGGTAAAATGCGAATTTTAGTTTTTTGTGAGAAACATCAGTTTTAGTCCCTTGTTAATTCTTTTTATGGTAAAATTGACAAGAGCCGAGATAATGCGAATGACGGGTTTTAGTCCCTTGTTAATTCTTTTTATGGTAAAATAATTTTGACAATAGAATTACCCTAAATTTTGTTTTAGTCCCTTGTTAATTCTTTTTATGGTAAAATAAATGGGTTTATGAGGCGTTGCCTAAAATGGTTTTAGTCCCTTGTTAATTCTTTTTATGGTAAAATGGCGGTGGCGTTTTATAAGAATTCTTTTATGTTTTAGTCCCTTGTTAATTCTTTTTATGGTAAAATTCTAGCCAACCAAAAACACCACAAGGACGCGTTTTAGTCCCTTGTTAATTCTTTTTATGGTAAAATTTGTGTCAAGCAAAATCACAAAGCTAATGTGTTTTAGTCCCTTGTTAATTCTTTTTATGGTAAAATTAACTCCGAAACTTATAAGGCTTTTATGGAGTTTTAGTCCCTTGTTAATTCTTTTTATGGTAAAATAGCAAGCACGGGCATAAAGCCAAATGCCGAGTTTTAGTCCCTTGTTAATTCTTTTTATGGTAAAATGCACAAACCTAAACTACAAAAGCCTTATCAGTTTTAGTCCCTTGTTAATTCTTTTTATGGTAAAATTTTAGCCAACCAAAAACATCACAAGGATGCGTTTTAGTCCCTTGTTAATTCTTTTTATGGTAAAATCATCTACATTTCTTACAGCGATGAGCTTTGGTTTTAGTCCCTTGTTAATTCTTTTTATGGTAAAATGGGGCGGCAGGCTTTATTTGGACTGCCAAGGTTTTAGTCCCTTGTTAATTCTTTTTATGGTAAAATGCGACTATGCTGCAAAGTATTTCATTGTCAGTTTTAGTCCCTTGTTAATTCTTTTTATGGTAAAATTCAAGCAAATCAAAGCTCACTGCGTGAGTAGTTTTAGTCCCTTGTTAATTCTTTTTATGGTAAAATAAACGAGCATTTGCATTCAATCGAGCGAGCGTTTTAGTCCCTTGTTAATTCTTTTTATGGTAAAATTAAAGCCTATTCCAAATGTATAAATCATAAGTTTTAGTCCCTTGTTAATTCTTTTTATGGTAAAATTTAGCCACAATCGGCATATTTTCAAGCAAGGTTTTAGTCCCTTGTTAATTCTTTTTATGGTAAAATCTATTTGATGATGAGTAAGTGTTTTTTTGGTTTTAGTCCCTTGTTAATTCTTTTTATGGTAAAATCGCGGCTGCTGCTGTTGGCGCAAGAGCTGGGTTTTAGTCCCTTGTTAATTCTTTTTATGGTAAAATCAAGAAAAGAAACTTTCGCCTGTCGAAAGAGTTTTAGTCCCTTGTTAATTCTTTTTATGGTAAAATCTATGAAGAGTATGAAAAAAGAACGCAAGAGTTTTAGTCCCTTGTTAATTCTTTTTATGGTAAAATGCAGAGCTTTATAATTTGTAAATGGAGTAAGTTTTAGTCCCTTGTTAATTCTTTTTATGGTAAAATTTAAGCTCATCAAATAGCTGTCGCCGTGTTGTTTTAGTCCCTTGTTAATTCTTTTTATGGTAAAATGCTAGAAAAGGACAAACACGGCATAGTGATGTTTTAGTCCCTTGTTAATTCTTTTTATGGTAAAATAGCCGTGTTAAACTCACAAGAAAGGATAGGGTTTTAGTCCCTTGTTAATTCTTTTTATGGTAAAATGAAAAGAAATGACAAAACCAAACCAAAACAGTTTTAGTCCCTTGTTAATTCTTTTTATGGTAAAATAGATTATGCCTTTGTTAGAGAGCTAAAAGAGTTTTAGTCCCTTGTTAATTCTTTTTATGGTAAAATAGATTATGCCTTTGTTAGAGAGCTAAAAGAGTTTTAGTCCCTTGTTAATTCTTTTTATGGTAAAATCAGCGCGGCGCATAATAATTAAGGGGGACAGTTTTAGTCCCTTGTTAATTCTTTTTATGGTAAAATGATTTACCCATATAATTAAGAACTTCATCAGTTTTAGTCCCTTGTTAATTCTTTTTATGGTAAAATGCAGAGCAGAAAAAAGCCGATATAGAAAAAGTTTTAGTCCCTTGTTAATTCTTTTTATGGTAAAATGTGAAAAATCTAGTTTTCAATATAGAATTAGTTTTAGTCCCTTGTTAATTCTTTTTATGGTAAAATGATAAAAACGGGCGATTTGTTGCCTTTGCTGTTTTAGTCCCTTGTTAATTCTTTTTATGGTAAAATAAGCTTACCACTAGGAGCGACTGCGGGTTAGTTTTAGTCCCTTGTTAATTCTTTTTATGGTAAAATATACCTACCATAGAGTAAGAATTTTTCAAGGTTTTTGCGAAATTTTAGGCAAAAATATACGATTTTTTGCTATACTTATAGCAAAAGAATTAACAAGGGACTAAAATAAGGGGTTGTGGGCGCCCCGCAGGGTTATGCTTGTTTCAAGGGAGACAAGCTAGTCAATCCCTAAGCCCACCCGATTTTACGCGAATTTTCTACAAGCCTTATGCAATGCTTTATAAGGGCTTTTTGCGACACTTTGTAAGGTAAAAGCATTGATTTTGCTTTGCCTAGCTCTTTTTTGGCACTTACGACAAAGGATAAACGCGCCTTTGCCGTTTTTTGTATATGATTTATTGCGATAAAAAGGCACTTTGCACTTGCTTAAAAAGGCGTTATCACGCATTTTAGTAGCAAATTTCAATTTATAATAAATCAAATAGCGTATTTTCAAGCCTTTAAATAAATTCTAAAACTCAAAAACACATACAAAGCACGCTTTGAAAAAGTTTAAATAACCAAAAACACTCAAAATACGCTCTTGTAAAAGGATAAACCACACCAAAACACGCACAATCCACCCATAAAAGCCAAGTTCATCAAAGCCATTAACACTCAATTTACCAGCCAAATTTACAATATAGCCCGCATAAAGCCACAAGCATTTGCCCTAAATTTCAGCCAAAATTACCCCAAATGCTTGTCTAATTTAAATTTACCCACAAAGGATTATTATGCCAAAACTCATTCTCATAGCACTTTGCGCCCTTTCCTTGCACGCTAAGGACAAATGCGAATTTTTCGAGTATCTCGCACAAGAATCACAAGCTAAGCTCAGCGATTTGCGTTTTAGTCAAATCCCCAAAGAGCTAAAAAACAAGCTTTATGATTTAGAGCAAAGAGCGTATTTTAGGCATAAAAACAAGCTTGATATATGCAAGATGAGCGTAAAATAGCCTTTCTCATCAGCAAGTAAAATGCCCGCCAAATTTTTAAAGTCTCACGCGCTTTTGTGCCATTAAAAGCCTTTTTAAAGCTCATTTAAACGCCCTTTAAAAGCTTAAAATTCAAACAAACTTTGCTCTTTTGGCTTTTTGCGTTTTGATTTGCTTACAAAATTCTCTTTCCCAGCATTTTTTCCCTTTGAAAAATCCAAATTTTCACATTTTGGCGCATTTTCGCTCCCACAAGCATTTTCGTCATTTTTAACGCTCTCATCACACTCACCTTGTCCGTTGCCCAAATACCGATAATCTCCGATTTTCTCATCAAACGCAAACAGCACGAGATTTTTATCGTCATTCACGCTTTCGTTAAAGCCCGCACTTCCAAGCAGAATTTGCATATTGTCAAACTGCTTTTCAGTGATGATGAGCGCGCGCACATTGCCAAGCGGCGGCAAAATTCCACGCACACGCGAAATAACAGCATTCGCCGAAACCAAGCCCTTGCAAATTCGCATATACACGCTAAATTGCATCATAAAAAAGCCAAGTTTTATGAGTTCGTTGCGGAATTTCGCCGCATTTTTTTGCTCTTTTTTGCTCGTTGTTGGCAGGTCAAAAAGCAGCAAAACGCGCATAAATTTATCTTCAAGCAAAGCTGACATTTGCAAGCTCTGTGCCATTAAGCAAGGTGCTTTTAAAACTTTGCACGAAATGATTTACAGCGCGGATTAAAGGCAGTTTGCGCTCATTTACAAACACCGCTTTTTGCAAGTTTTTAACAAGCGCTCTTTTATGCTCTTTTTGCAAAAACTCATCGCCTTTAAATTCAGCACAAAGCCCCAAAACACAGCTATCTACAAAGGCGCGAAAAGGCTCGATTAAATCATCGGCTAGGTTAAATTGATTAAAAGCGTTAGCGTGCTTTACCCCCTCCCAGCTTACAAGCCCGCTCACGCACACGGCACGCACCACAGCAGCGCGCACAACGGCGTAGCCATAGTTTAGAGCTGAATTTTCAAAGCAAAGCTCATCACGGCTAAAATTTGAGCCAAAAAGCGTTTTAAAATAAAGCGCAGCAGCACGGCTTTCCATATACGAGCCATCATTTAAGCGCACATTTTTAGCTAAATTTTCAAGCTCGTCCGCTTCTTTGTCAAAGCCAGCCTCACGCAAAACAAAGGCTTGATTGCGGATTTTGTTTTTGACAATCCTTTGCCACAAAATAGCCTTTGTTTGAGGCTTTGCCCCAAGTTGCTCTTTGGCGGTGAGTGCGGCTTGAAAGTGCGTTAAAAAGGGCATAAAAACGCCATTTGGCAAGTGGCTTTCATCGCAGCTTAAAAGCACGACATTGTGCTTTGCTAGTGCGCTTAAAAGTGCCGAAGTGAGCGTGATTTGCGGCGATTCAAGGATTATAAAAGCTAAATCTTTTAAATAGAGATTCGCCTCATTGTCGCTTTGAGAAATATGCAAATGATTTTGTTTTAAACTCAACTTCGCATCATTTGCGATAATCACGCTTTTAAAGGCTTCATCAAAGCTCATTGTGTCTCCAAATTTGAATTTGGCATTGAGTGTTTGGTGTTTTTGGGCGTGGATTTAAGCGAAATGTTTTCTCGTTTTTTAAATTCCGCCTTTTTTACCTCGCCCAGCGGAGAAACTTGCCATTTTTCAAAGATTTCTAAATTTTGAATGCCAACTACTCCTTGCACATTCTCTTCAGTAGGAATCTTTGTGCCATAAAGTTTTATTTGGTTTTCAGTAAGTGATTGTAATCTATTATCGTGTGTTTTAAAAGTCATCGCACCATTTGCAATGTTAAATTTCACATAATAGCACAACTCAGCCTTTTCCATACCTTTTTTCTTTATGTAGAGCAAGTCATTTGGGAAAATGCTGAATAAAAATTCATAATCTTCGTTCATATCTATCCATTCTTTTGTGCCAACTGCCTTATTTGGCAAAATTCCTTTCGCAAAGTCCATAGTATAAATCGGCACACCAAAGAATTTGTTATCTTTTTTGCGTTTAAAAATGTCTAAACGCACCATATTTGCATTGCTGACGATTTTTGTGCCAATTTGTCGCACCTTGCCAAGTTTGAGTGCATCTTCCATAGTATCCTTACTATTTATAAGGCTTGTATCCTTTTGCGAGTAAAAGCTTTCTTTATGCAAAGCCCCTCTTGTCCTTTTATTTGGCGGCTGAGAAACAAAAATACCAAAGATTTTTTCTTTGATTTTATCTGCAAATTCATTGCGATTAGCATAGTTAGCTGGCACTTCAAAGGTGCTTTTCTTTCTCTTAATGCGTTTTTGTTCTCGCTCTGCTTCACTTAATTTTTCAGCATATTCACTTGCTTTCATCGTTTCTAATCGCTTTTTAAAGTCGGCAAAAGCCTTTACCCTACTAGCATTCATATAAGAAATGATGATAGCATCAAGGGCGTGGTGTAAATGATGACTTCTATCCTTTTCATACTCGCCAAATTCATTTTTCTTATCTAAAAAATGAAGTCCCCAATAATGCTTCATCATTGAAGTTAAATTTCCGCTGATGATTTCTATGTGTTTGCGTTTGTATTCTTTTTTCGTATCGTCCTTTTCGTTGTAGCCGTCCAATTCAAAGAACATAGAACTTTGCAACAATTCCTTATTATCAAGAGGCAAGAATTTGACATTTTTGTCAATATAATCCCTTACAACATTAGCTATATAGCTTGTATCAACTAAATTTCTTTGGATAAAGCCTTGCTCTTTTGTTTTAAAATTTTCATCGAGAATTCTTTGCCCTTTTTTAGTGAAACATAATTCCTTTTTATTTGTCTTTGCATTAGTTTTAGTGTAGGTATAAGCCTTGTTCCCACTCACAAAAGAAACAATGCTATTCCATTTGTTTGCATTGTTACCAAAGGCTTCAAATGGTGTTTTTTCTCTTTTAACTTGATTTTCTGAGCTAAAAACAAGCACTTTGTTGTTATAACTATCATCAAAGCTCCTTGAATACGGATAAATGTGGTCGATTTGGAGCATAGTTTCATCTTGCAAATCTTTTTCGGTAATTTTCTTGCCCTTACCATTATTGCAACTATACACACAAACCTCACCTTGCTCCAACCAAAGCTTGATTTTCAGTATATTCTTTTTAGTTGCGGCAATGCCTAATTGATGACATTTTTCCTTAGCCTTTTCATTAGCTTGAAACTTTTTTCTTTGCTCTTGTTCTGTTTTACTTCTTTTATCCTTGCTTATGCCCGCTTCACGAGTAAATTCTATGTTGATTTTATGCACTTGTCCGTGTTCTTTTAAAATAGCTTTTAAAACCTTAACGACTTCGGCAAGGATATGAGAAACAACGGGGTTGTGAAGTTCTTTTTGCACTTCGTTGTAATCATACTCATCAGATGGCTTAAAGCCCAGCTTTTCCACAGCTTCATCATAACGCAAACCTTGTTTCATCAAAGGAATAATCTCACTTAAAGCCTTAAAACTGAGATTAAGAAATTTTGAAAAAGAAAGCTGTGATAAGGCTTCTTTTTGTTCTGCGCTTAAATCGTAGTTTTCAAACTGCTTAAAGAGTTCTTGTTTGTCGTTGATTGTCGCCAAATCAAAAGCTATATCATCAAGCGTTTTTCTGTCAAATTTTTCAAAGCATTCTCCCAAAGCTTTTTGAAAACCTTTTAAATTTGGAATGTTTGGATTGTCCTTAGATGATTTTAACTCTAAAAATTTAGCTTTTTCGGCTTCATCAATGGTTTTTTGAGTATAATCAAGTTTCGCATTTTTAGAAAAAATCTTCACATCTTTAAATTTCTCGTTGAGTTTAAGGATTGAGCGAAATTCTTTGTAGCTGATTTCGCCCTTTTTAAGGACAATGTCTAAAAGAGCATTGATATTTTGCGGAGTATCAACCACTTCGCCCGCATAAAACCTTATGCAATCTTTTGCTTTTATCTTTTTCTCAATGTATTTTAACTCATTGATGATTTTGCCGAGCGCAACATACTCTATCCCGCTTAAACTATCTTTTGGAGCTCTTTTTTTATTAGGAAAAAATGTGCAAAAGCCTACTTTATCAGCAGAGCCTTTAAGAGGGCGCTGAAAAAACATTACTTTTAAAATCTCATCTTTAAATTCATCGCTGAATTTTAAGCCAAATTCACGCTGTTTTTCAAAGATGAGTTCTAGTTCAGCTTGTAGCCATTCTTGCTTCATACAACGCTCATAAACATCAGTTGTGTTACGGACTTTTTTGTATTGATTTGGGCTTTGCTGTTCTAGTTTATTTTTATCTTGTTTTTCGATTTTGATTTTATTTTTATCATAAAATGCTTTTAAAAGCTCTACTTTTGTTTGAATTTCTTCTGAACTTCTTTGTTTTTGATAAAACTCTTTGTAAAGATATGCACCTACGCTTTGATACTCTTTTAGAGCTTGTTCATTGCTTTTTATGGCACTTAAAACCTTTCCTTTGTCCTTATCGCTTTCTTTTCTAGCGTGTTTGTTCGTATAGCCTCTGTGTTTTGCTATGTGTAAAATTACTCTTGCAAGTTCATCAGCACTTAATTTTTCTGTCAGTGCTTTTGAGCGTAATTCATAAGGACTTTTAAAATTTTCGCCTGCATAAGCCTTTGGCAAATCGCCATCTTTTGAGTAGTAATCAGCCAAATTTAAGCCAAATTCCTTGCAAATCATTATTTTGAGGCTTTCCATTCTCCCCTTTTTGCGAGCAATGTTTCTACGAATGCGCCTTGCTGCGCCTCTTTGTGCTGCAAGGGATTCTTTTGTCTGCGCATCTTCTACACTTCGAGGTATGCGAACGCCACAAGCTACAATTTCGCCATTTTCTTGCAGACACCAGCCTATCGAACGAATGCCTATATCAAACCCTAAAACTCTCATTTTCACTCCTTAAATTTGCATTATGCTATCATTATGCCAAATCAACGCAAACCAAAAGCACGCTAAATTCGGCGTTTCAAAAGTCTATCACTTGTTTGCAAGCAGCGTTTTAGCTCGGCATTGACATATTGATTGACTCGCTCTTTGGAGTAGCCGTGCTGCGTTGTCAGCTCGTTCATATACTCTTTGTTGAGTTTGTCGTAGTTAAAGCGCAGTTTGTAGCCAAATTTTTTCATCATCGTTGTGGCGTATTTGTTTGCGATAAGCTCTTCAAGCAGCCTGTAATCGCTTTGTGAGTAGAGTTGATAAGACACGCGCTTGTTTAAAGAGCCTATGTGATGGGCTATCTCGTGCAAAAGCACCAGCAAATACTGCTGTTTATCGGGGTAAAATGAGCGCGCTTTCATATGTATGGTGTTGTCTATGTGCTTGCCAGCCTTTGTGTTGTCGTTGATGGGGATATCGTGTATGATTTCAATGCCCATTTTATCAATCATCGCATCGACTTGCCTATCGCCCGTTACCGAGCAGCCCGCTACTGAAAAGGCTAAAAGCAAAACAAAAAGGTATTTTTTCATCATCTGTCCTTTAAATACGCTTTCACAAACTCCACAAATTCAGCACTATCATTAGGACAAGCGATGACTTTGTAGTCCTTTGCGGCGATTTTTCTATACTCGATTTCTAGTTCAAAAGCGGTTTCACTGCAATCTACGCAAAAAGACAGCGGATAAACAAGCGCTTCATTTGTAAGCTGAGCCAAAAGCTCACTAGTGCTTGGTTCAAGCCATTTCACAGGTCCTAGTTTTGACTGATAGCCAAGCACTATATCCTTAAAATAAGGCTTTAAACGCTCTTTTAAAAGCGCAAAATGCCTTTCAATGTGCGTTTGGTAAATATCCCCAGCCTTTATAGTCGATACAGGTATGGAGTGCGCTGAAAAAATGAGCGTTTTTTTGTGCGCTTTTTTGTAAGTCTCATTTGCCTTTAAAATGTGCTTTATCAGCATTTCGTTGTAAATTTCACTCTCAAAAAAAACAGGAATTTCACTCACTTTTGCTTGAATTTGTGCTTTTAAAATCTCGCCTTTAACGCATTCAAGTGATGAAAGCACGGTGGTTTGCGAGTGGTGCGGATAGAGTGGAAAAAGCACGATTTCATCATCTTTTGTAAGCTCATATTTGCTTAAAACTTCGCTTGCAAAGGGCGGCACATAGGTGTTGATAAAATCAAATTTAAGCTGTGATTTGAGCTTTAAATTTTTGCTTTCTTTGGGCGCAAGCTCTAAATTTTCGCCCTTTTTGCTGTGATGAGTTTTTGAATTTAGGGCTGAATTTTGACTCATTTTTTTAGCATTATCTTTTAAATTTTGATTTAAAAATTCAGCATTTAACTTCTCGCAAAGCCTTGCGCTTATGTCGTTTAAGGGCGATTTGCCCCCGATTTTAAGATAATTTTGCCACATTTTTTTAGCGCGAAATTTTGTGATAAAAAACGCCACAAAAGAGCGCAAAATGTCGCTTTTTATCGTCAAAATGTATTTATCGTTAAACATATTTTTCAAAAAAAGCTCGCAATCCTCGCGCTTGCTGACGCCTCCCATATTTAAAAACAAAACCAGCTTCAAGCTCACTCCAAGCACGCTTGCGCGTTAAGCGCATCTTTGATACTTGCCAAACGCCCCATTTTGCCGCTTTTAGCTAAACCCAAAAGCTCTTTATGCTCGCTAAATAAAGGACTTGCGCCTTGTAAGGCAAGTGGCAAGCCGTTTTTTTGTAAGGAAAAATTGTTTAAATCCGCCTCAAAAAAAGCATTTTCTGTTATCACGCTCACAAGGCGAATTTTTAAGGCGCAGTTCCAGCTTTGATGAACCGTGGCGATGATATTTTGCTTTGAATTTAGCCCGCTTTGAAGCGTGATAATCGCCTCTATCTCTCTGTCATCTTTTTTTAGGCTCAAAAGTCCTTGCTTTACAAAGATTTCTCCGCTTAAAAAGCCTACTAAATCAATATCGTGTATGCTTAAATCCTGCAAAATCCCCACATCGCTTATGCGCGCAGGAAAGGGCGAGTATCGTTTTATGTTTATGCTGATGATTTTTTCATTTGCAAGCTCTTTTTTTAGGGCTAAAATCGCAGGATTAAACCTCTCGCTAAAACCCACAGCCACGCTACTTTCGTGCTTTTTAGCCAGCTCTTTTATTTCATTCATCTCTTTTGAATTCATCGCCAAGGGCTTTTCGATAAGCACACATTTTACCTTTGCTAAAATGGCTTTTGCCAGCTCTAAATGCGTGCTAGTAGGCGTTGCGATGATGACAATGTCTAAATTTGCCTTTAAAAATTCATCTAAATTCGTGTAAAATGGCTCTTTAAATTCAGCATTTTGGCGCAAATCATAAAGGGCGGCGACTTTGAATTCATCATCTTTTCTCAGCTCGTTTAAATGGTTTGTCCCCATTTTGCCAAGCCCAGCAATGCCTATTTTCATTCAAAAGCCTTAATCACCTCATTTTGATGAGCCTCATCTAAAAAGGCACTCATCGGCAGTGATAAAATCTGTTCGCTCACCAGCTCAGTGTTTGGCAGTGAGCCTTTTTTGTAGCCAAGCGATTTAAAGGCTTCTTGCAAATGTAGCCCTAAGGGGTAGTGAATTGCCGTTGGAATGCCCTTTGCAGTGAGCTTTTCTATACATTTAGAACGCTCTTGCACCCGCACAGAATACTGCGCATACACGCTCGTAAAGCCCTTTTTAATGTGTGGTAAAATGGCATTTTGCAGCCTTTTTTGATAAATTTGAGCGATTTTTTCTCTTTTTGCCAGCTCATCATCTAAATGCCTTAATTTCACATTTAAAATCGCCGCTTGAATGCTATCAAGTCGCCCGTTAATGCCGATGATTTCGTGCTTGTAACGCTCTTTTTGTCCGTGATTTAAAATGGTGCGAATTTTTTTAGCAAGCGCGTCATCGTTGGTAAAAACAGCCCCAGCGTCTCCATACGCGCCCAAAGGCTTTGACGGAAAAAAGCTCGTGCAAGAAAGTGGGGCAATAGAACAGGACTTTTTCAACTCCCCCCCCCCTATGTCTTGTGTCGCGCCAAAGCTTTGCGCGCCATCTTCTATCAAAACGATATTTTTACTCTTGCAAAATTCATTCAAAGCAAGCAAATCGGGCATTTGCCCAAAGATACTCACAGCGATAACCGCCTTTGTTTTTTCACTTACAAGGTGCTTGATACTCTCAACGCTCACATTATAATCATCTAAACTAATGTCCGCAAAAACAGGCGTTGCGCCCAGCAAACTCACCATTTCAGCCGTAGCGATGAAAGTAAAGCTTGGCACGATGACTTCATCGCCTTGCTTGATATTTAGGGCTAAAAGCGCTAAAACAAGAGCCGAAGTCCCACTCGAACAGCCTATGGCGTTTTTCACGCCTACATATTTGGCTAAATTTGCTTCAAATTCATCAAGCGCCGCCCCGCCGATGAAAGAAGTGCTTTGCAAAACGCCAGCTATGGCGGCATCTATCTCATCTTTGTAGGCGTTATCCTGAGCTTTTAAGTCGACAA
>OBCH01000233.1_pt1 | contig 13511 bp, 12 predicted proteins | sample 1495941 | NCBI WGS metagenome assembly OBCH01 (sample SAMN03418276, study PRJEB22391) | human gut metagenome | biome: human-gut; feature: organic feature; material: feces | host: Homo sapiens | place: Tanzania | collected 2013-01
GATGCTTTTGCGGCAGACAAGAGCAAGCCTATCATTTCCGCTTACAATGGAAAGAAACAAATCTATTTGTTGAGAAAAAGAACATAGCATTTTTCACGAAACATAGACTAAAACATATATCTCATGGTTACACTACAAGATACGGATATAGTTTCAGCCTTGCAAGAAGATGGCGAAAGAGGATTCCGACTCTTGATGACGAAATACAAACAGGTGGTATATTGGCCCACCCGGCGAGTGGTTGTCTCTCACGACGATGCCCAGGATGCTGCCCAAGAAACCTTCATTCGGGTGTTTCGCTCATTTGGTCAGTTCAAGGGGAAGGATTCTCTGGAGCAACTTCAGGAGAAATGCTCACTGGCAGCCTGGATTTACAGGATAGCAACCAATGAGGCTTTGCGTATCTTGCAACGTAGGCACAACGAGCAACTCTCCTTGGAGAATGTGCAAACAGAGGCAAACAGACTGAAGGCGGAGAACTTTGTTGATTACAATGACTTGGAGGCGGTGAAATTGCAGAAGGCGATTCTCTCCTTGCCCACCAAACAGCAACTGGCTTTCAACCTTCGCTATTATGACGAACTGGGATATGACGAGATTGCCAACATCACAGGCTCCACGCCTGCCAATGTAAAAGCGAATTATCATATCGCCAAGGAAAAGATAGTGAAGTATATGAAAACAAACGATTAAATCAAGACAGAAATGGAAAAAGAATTTGATTTTGATAAGATAGGAAAGCGTATGCCATACCAAACTCCCGATGGCTTCTTCGATGAGATGGAGGAGAATATCTGGAATGAGGTAAAGGGAGATTTGCTGGGCACGGCTGATAGTGCAGACTTACAGGATAAGGCAGATGATGCTGGCTTGCAGAATCAGCCCGGCAAGGCTGAGCAAATCGCCTTGAAGCCAAAGAGAAAAAACAGTCGTTTACGTATCCTTGTGGGGGCATTGTCCATCGCTGCAAGCATAGCCTTGGTATTGATTCTATATCCAAGACATTCGCAAACTCCACGGCAACAGGTGGATGGATTGGCACAGGTAGAGAAAGCCTTCTCCAATCTCGCTCCTGAGGACCAAGCGTATATGCTTCAAGTGTATCAAGAGGATGTGTTCATCAATGAATAAAACAGTATTTATATATCATCAATCATTAAAAAGTAGAAGACAATGAAAAATATCATCAGATTATTGTTGCTGGTTGTTGCATTCACAGCCTTCAGCTTCGCAGCAATGGCACAGAATAATGGTCAAGCTAACAGACAACGCCTCACTCGTGAGCAACTCGCAGAGGTGCAAGCCAAGCATATCGCCAAGGATTTGGCTTTTGATGAGGCTACTGGCAAGCGTTTCGTCAAGACCTTTTGTAATTATCAGAAGGAGGTGTGGGCGTTGGGACCTCGTGTGAAACCGCGGCGTGGAAAGCAGAGCGATGGGCAGACTGAGCGGAGTCTGAAAGATCGCTTCGCGCATAGTCAGAAGATATTGGATCTTCGCAAGAAATATTATGGCATCTATAGTGAGTTCTTGACACAGGCTCAGATAGAGCGTGTCTATCAGTTGGAAAGACAGATGATGCAGCGTATGGCAAAAAGAGCAGGAGGTAGAAGATGAAAAGGATGATATTTGGCTATGCCTTGGCATTGCTATGCCTTGTATCTTGTTCTGACAATGATACGATAGTGGATGATGCTGACCAAGGGAATGGTACGGAAATCACAAGTACCAATCTTGTTGATGGCTTCTATCCTAATTGGAATCCAGGCGAGGAGAATACATGGTATGCGACTACGGTCAATATTCCTGATGCTCAAATACCAGGGGATAAAGGCTATGATGAAAACGCAGCCATTGCCGTGGCGCAAGAAAGCACTGCTGTGCAAGGAAAATTGGATTTCCGCTGTGTTTGTGCTGGCCTCAAGGTCAACTTCCAGATGTCGGGTATCACCAAGATAGAGATGGAAAGTGTGGATGGCTATGCCTTGACGGGTAATGCCAAGATCAAGTGGGAGAAGCAAGTGGATGAACAAGGAAATGGACAAACCGTACCTGTCGTGGATGAGGTAAGCAATGCCCATTCCATCCTCACGTTCACTTCGCCAGATGCATCAGGTTTCACTCCTGGCAAGGATTACTTCATTTCCATCTTGCCTTGCAATCTCTATGGTGGTTATCGCCTCTCTCTATATAATAAGGAAGGCTTGAAGGCAGATTATTTCGGCGTTCATCAGATAGCTGAGCGTGCCATCTGCATCTCTCCTTTCGATTTGGTGGAGAGCGAATTGGACTTTGAAGACCCTGATGCACCGCTTGTAGAGGAGGAGCGTCCGCAGATAGATGCTACGACCAACGAACTGCTTCATCAATATCAGCAGAACCCGACAGAAGAAAACAAGCAAGCCTTGATGGATCAGATGGGACTGCGATATGACAAGGTGGTGGCTCGAAAGAAGAACAAGCTCCGTGAGTTGGAGCGAGAGGCTAAGACTCCTGACCTCGTTCAGGAGATGCAAGACATTGTGGATGAAATGGTGGAGAATCGTGAGATTCGTCTCGAACAGCAGTTCTTACGTCTCATCGACCCTCGTGCGGATGACAATCCAGCTGATGCTTGGCTTGTGTTGCGAGGAGCACCAACGGATAATGCTTATATCGGTTATGCACCTGTAACCAATGCAGAATATGCTGCTTTCAATCCAGGTTTTGTATATGCTGAAGATCAAGCCGATTATCCTGTGGTCAACGTGACAATAGCGGATGCCATCGCTTATTGCAACTGGCTTTCTTCCCAAGATAACGCTCACGCTTATCGTCTTCCTACCGATGAGGAATGGATCTTTGCAGCAGGTCACATGCCGAAGGATGTGGCAATGAACTCGGGACATGTGGAACAGGGCTTGACGACAGTAGATGCTTATAGCCAGACTATAGGTGCTTGTGGCGGTATAGATTTCTGGGGCAATAGCTGGGAGTGGACTTCTTCTACTGATGTCAATGGACTATACGTCATCAAAGGTGGCAGTTGGGATTCCGACCGTGATGATTGCCGAAGCGAGAAGTCGGACATCGTGAGAAATGGCTCGCAAGGTTATGCTAATGTCGGCTTCAGAGTTGTGAGGACGGACAAATAGTCATACTCTATACTAGACAACAAAATGCGACAGGCTAACAGAGGTTAGATAGATTGATTACTAATAGGTAAAGGGCATGGTGCAAAGTATAATCGCGCTATGCCCTCTGTTGTTTATTTCCATTAGATAACTTTATCTATAAAAGTTGTTGAAATCTTTGGGGATTCCGAAAAAAACTTAGCTTTGCATTTAAATTCAATTATAGGAATAAATAAAGGAGTAAACAATGAAATATCCGATAGGAATACAGTCTTTTGAGAAACTCCGTGAGGAAGGGTATGTCTATGTCGATAAGACAGACTTGATATATTCTCTTACCCATGAAGGGTGTGTCTATTTTCTGGGACGACCACGTCGTTTCGGAAAGAGCCTTCTTATCTCACATTGAAGAGCTATTACTTGGGCAAGAAAGAACTTTTCAAGGGACTTGCCATTGAGGAACTGGAAAAAGATTGGAAAACATACCCTGTATTCCATCTCGATTTTGGCATTGGTACATACACCAATGCCAATGCTCTTGACCAGGTATTGGATACTTATCTCTCTGAATGGGAAGAAAAATACAAGGTAGAGCGAAGGGCTAACATTACAGACTTCAGTTTGCGATTCAAGAAAATCATCGAGGAGGCGCATCGACAGAGCGGACTTCGTGCCGTGGTCTTAATCGATGAATATGACAAGCCTTTGCTGGATGTGATGGACTTGAAGAATACCATCAATCATGAGGGATGCGAAATCTCTTACGAGGAGTATAATCGCAATCTGCTCCGTGCTTTCTTCTCTACCTTCAAGGTAGCGGACGAGCATTTGCAGTTTGTATTGCTCACAGGTGTCACCAAGTTCTCCCAAGTCAGTGTGTTCAGTGACTTTAATCAACCAAGCGACATCAGTATGGCTCCTAAATATGAGGCTCTGTGTGGTATTACGGATGATGAGATTGACCAATATTTTGCTTCTGCTATCAGTGAAATGGCTGACATATACGGATGTTCAACAAAGGAAATGAGAGACCTCTTGCGCAAACGTTTTGATGGTTATCATTTCAGCAAGCGTATGAGGGGCGTGTATAATCCTTTCAGTTTGCTAAATACTTTCCAGAAGTTGGATATGCAGGACTATTGGTTCCGCACAGGTACTCCTACTTATCTCATTCGTTTGCTCAATCACTTCCATGAGAATTTGGATGAAATGACTGGAAAGTACTATACACCAAGTCAGTTTATTGACTATCGTGCAGATGTAGAGAAACCTTTGCCAATGATATTTCAAAGTGGTTATCTGACTATCAAGGAGTATGACAGGGATATGGATACTTTCTTGCTCGACTTCCCGAATGATGAGGTGAAGAGAGGATTTGTTACATTATTGACCAATAATTATCTGAAGGCAAAGGAGAATGTCGATAGTTGGATATCAAAATGCGGTGCTTAGGTTAAAGCAAGGTGATTTGGATGCCTTCCATGAGCAGTTGACAGCCTTCTTGTCAAGTATTCCTTACAATATGCGTCGTAAGGATAATGAGCGAGAGAAGGAGCGTTACTTCCATTATACCTTCTATCTATTGCTTCGCTTGTTGAGTACTTATGTGGTTTATACGGAGAAGGTGCAGAGCCAAGGTCGTGTGGATTGTATCATAGAGACACCGAAGTTTATCTATATCTTCGAGTTTAAGCTGGATGGTACTGCCGATGAGGCACAATGATGATAGTAAGCAATATGCTATTCGTATAGTTGATGCTTGTAGTATATATACTTATGATTCTCGCATAGATAATGAGGAAATGTATAAGTTTTTGGAAATGGCAGAGGAAAAAAATATGAAAGTGGCTGTGGTGCTAAAAGATGACTTTCTTCCTGGCGGACTTCGACATACCCAATGCGATGGTTGGGAATTTCATTTGGAACTTGTTGATAAGGATTAAGAGAAGAGAGTGTGTGGTAGTTTTGCACACACTCTCTTTGGGATAGAGGGTTAGTTACTTAATGAAATAATCTCTTTCCATCCGATTTCAATACGATTTGCTAAGTCTCTTCCTGTATTCACGTCTTGTGGAATCGTAATCTTGTGCTGAATTTCTGTATTGTGGGCATCTTCTATGACAAATTCATGGTCTGTATAGTATGCCAGTTTGTTGCAAAAAGACAATTCTAATTTATTACCATCGCCACTATAGGCGTATTCACCTAGACGTATCGCCTTGTCGGGATACTCCACTTTAAAGCGGTCGTAAAGCGTCTTGAGAAAAATGTTGAAATTTCTACCTCCAATACTTTTTTCGGTAATCATCATGATGATACGATATGATTTTTTTTCTTGCTCTTGAAAGTCATACCAGTAATACATACCATATTTTTCAGGGCGCATCGACTCATACTTGATAATGTAGTATTTCCAATCATATACTGTTGCTTTTGCAAGGTAGTCATCTATGATTCCTTGAAGAATATTGTCGGTGAACACTTCTGACTTGCTCAGTAGTTGGATAAGTATTCCATGAATCTTTTGTATGTTCTCTTTGTTTGTATGGAAAATAGCCTTCCAGGTATTTTCTATTTTTGCAGAGCCTATTTGGTAACGCCAACCGATTTTCAGCGAATAGTCACCAATGGTTAATAAAGATCTGTTTACCAAGCCTCTATTGCAATTGAACAGCGAATAGAATCTGTCAATATAATCTATGTAGTCTAAACCGACGACACTTATTCCTCCGTTAAGCAGAGGATGGTCTTCCAAAAAATGAAGCTTTTCTTCTTTTTCTGGATGTAGTTGCAGCCATTTCTGTTTGTCTAATTCCTCTTGTACTTGAAGGACGTTGAAAGTATTGCGATTCTCTTCTATTCTTATTTCACCATGAAGTATGATTTCTTCTGTTTGTTCGAGTAAAACTTTCATGCGGTCTTCGCGTAATTCAAACTCAGAGGCATTTATCATGTTATTTATGATTCTGAGACGTTTTGCAAACTGAACATCCGTGATTGAATTACTATCCTTCCAATATAGTAGGAATGCGTATAGGGTTATCATCCTACCTATGGAGAAACTTCTTACACGTTCGGTTTTGCGCTCTCCAAAGCTGTTGCAGCAATGTTCAAAAACATCTATTGACTCACTGATATGTGATTTGCCTGTTATGTGTGGTTCATTTGTTAGAAATTTGTCGAATGTTGCATGGATGTCTCTTCCACAAAGGCAATCAAATGATTCTTCTATGAAATAAAGATTGTCCTTAGCATCATCTGCATTTTCATAAAACAGAGATTTTGTAAGGTCGAAAATATCCTCAGGAATTGATTCTAATGGATATTTTTTATAATATAGTATGGCACATAGGTACTTGTAAAAACGTACAAATTCATCATCTATGATATTATTGTCTCCTTTGTATGGCCATAGCATATCTGTCCATTCAATGTCAATCTTGTGACTGATTCTTTTTGCAAGATCTGTATTGATGGCTTTTATGTAACCTTCCCATTCTGCTTTGAAATGTTCGAATTCTGTCAAAGGCTTGCCTCTTGAATTCATTTTTATGTAAAGTTCATCAGTAAGTCCCATGTCTTTGATTGAAAGAAAATAGAAAGAGATGCATCCATTTTCAAGTTTTTCCCAAAGGTCACTGGTACTTTTAAATTTTGCATGAATGTCATCAAGCATATTTAGCATGGCACTGATAGTTGGGTCATGTTTCCAATCAAGCGGCATCCAACTTTGGTCTGTAATATCGTCCGATAAAGTTTTATAATCAAAGTTTGGTGTATATTTCACTAGATACTTACAGAAAGTTCTGGCACTATATCTCGTTTCGTATGAAAAATTGCTGAGGAATTGTATCCTTTCCTCATCAATATTTTCATGACGGGCTATGTACCAATGAAGTAGAAATAAGGTAGTGAGGCGTTGTTGACCATCCAATGGGGTTAGTTTCTTGTCTTTTACATCTCCATATATGAAGTCTAGTTTCAAGGTCTTTCCTTGTGTGAGGGCATCATAAAGTGAATCAAGAAACCTTTTACGGATTCTTGTTACTTCTGGTGTCTTACGTCCTTGGGCATAGTCCCGTTGAATGATAGGAATTTCAATTTTCTCCAATGGGAGATTTTTATCTTTTGATGTCTTAAAAAGACTGATCAATGTATATAGTTCTGTTACAGCCATGTTTAAAATGTTTTATTGATTATTTGCATGTAAGGCGAAAGTACTCTTGCCATAGCCTTTATGTAGGCAGTACGGTCTTTTTGTCCCCAAAAATGGATTTGATTCTCGTTTGATGGGGTATAGTATTTCAAAAATACCATTTTCGTGCAATATGGAATGAACGCACCTTTCTGATCCATTTCTATGATTTGATTTCGTTTGACATCAAAGGTGGAGTTGTTGAGAGCAGCATTGTCGCTTTTTGCCAATAAGGCCATATTTGATATGGTATGAATATATTCTGCATCCCCTGCTTCGGAAAGAGCATTGCAAACTTTACTGAACAAATCGTCAAAGTTGTTTCTGGCATTGATATTGCCAGTGTTAATGATATCTTCCATTTCATGGACGAGGGTGTCATACTGCCCATCTTGTGATACTGCCTTAATTGAATCCAAATGCATTTTTATCCAGTCCATCTGTACTTCTTTCTTTTTTAAACCCTGTGAATTTTGGGCGTGAATATGCTCCAAACTCCATTCTGCCGTGTTGAATTTACTGAATGGAAAGCGTTGGTATACACCTTCTTTAATGATGGACTCTACATTGAAAAGAAGCAGTAGCTTGTTTATTTCATTATAGTTTTTATCATAACTCAAGTCACTATAAGTTCCCTCTTCTTTAAGATTGAAGTTGATGCTTTGGGCAATCATATTATCTATCTCTTTGCGGAAGTCGCTTTTTCGCTTGTCTTTTGCCTTTGCAAAAATTTCCATCATAGTCATTGTTTCTGAGGATATCAGATACCCTATCTTATGATAGAAAAAGTTGTCTGCATACCATTCTTTGATTTGGAGAAAGTTCTTTTGGATTTCTTCCCATACTTTCTTGACTCCATACTTCTTGATGTTATGTTCAAACCAGAAAAAAGTGAAATACTTCTCTCTTTCTCCATCTTTTTTGCTTGCCATCATATCAAATAGCAATTCTATACGAGTAGGGTAATTGGAAGCACTCTTTGTAGTAAGAAAATACCAAAGCTCGTCATTGTCATTTCGAAGCTCTTTTTCTATATTGTCCCATTGTATAGAACGTTCAATACGATTTTTGTCAATGGTTTCATCATTATATTCTTTGAGAAGTAATGCTTTGATTAGTTCTGCGTTAGTCAGTTGGATTCTTCCGATGTTGAGGCGAGTGAATAATGCTATAGGATCTTCATCTTCGCCCACTTCATACCAAATGATTTTGACCTTGTTGATGAGATAGTCCATAAGGTTCAACAAAGCTGTCAGCTTTTTATTCGTATCATTACTAAAGCTCTCTTCTAACCAATTATTGATACACTTATGTGCTTTGTAAATATGAAAGAAATCAATGTTCTTGTTTGCATCTTGCTCATTGATATTGGACAAAAAAGCAGTTGTGTCTTTGCGTGTCTCATATTCAATAGTATAATTTATCTGGACAATAGGTAGTTGCTGTTTGATATATGAGAGAAGTATTAAAGTTGTGGTAAAACGCTGTTGCCCATCGATCAGTTCATAGTTGTTGTCTCCACGTTTTCTAACGACAACTGGCTGGAGACAATACTCATGTTTAACTTCCTGATTACAGTTTTCCCATAGGTCGTTGAGCAGAGTCTTTACCTGAGACTCTGTCCATCTGTAACCTCGTTGGTATCTCGGTACATAAAATACTCCTTTTATGCTACCAATAGCTTTTGTTTCTAATATTACATTTGCCATAATTGATGTTTCCCTATTTTTTTATTCTATATTGATTGTTGCTTATAATCCCAATCCTCAACCGTCCTGGTCTTCGTACTAAAGCTTACACCTATTTATATAGCTTTCTGCCGTCGGCCGAATATGGAATCATATAGCCTTGGTCATCAATCTGTTTGAGAGCAGCGCTTGCGGGCTTATTGATTTTTGTATTTCTTGACCATACGATATACAAGGTCGGTTTTATCCACATAAACCATTCCTTGCTCTATGATGTCGCTGAAGGTCTGTATTCCAGCAGGATAGATTCTGTCTCGTGCCATTTATAATGTCTTTTTATTTAATTAAATACATGGCAAAGGTAATATAATTTATCCAATAACCCAAATTATTTATATAAAAATAATGGCAATGACAGAATCAATGTCGGTTTTTACAACAGATTCTGCCCCCATGAGTCATTGCTTTGAGGTGTCTTTCCTTCTGAAAAGGAAACGTTTTAGTATATCTTTCCTTTTTGGAAGGAAATAATTGGAGATTTCTTTCCTTTTTAAAAGGAAAGTTTGTAACTTTGCTGTCAAAATCGCATATTCATGCTACATTATTAAACTATACATAAAAAAAAGACGATATGGAACTACGCAGTACATTTCAATCCATCTTCTCTCCATGACTCCAGATAACTTCGATGAACTCCTTCAAGCTTATCGAGAGATGTATCCTACTACTTCCCTCCAAGATGTGTATATGTTTTTTGACGAGATACAGTTGGTATCTGGTTGGGAACTCTTTGTGCTGAGGGTGTATAAGAATTATTGTAAGCATATCTTTATTACAGGTAGCACAGCCAAGATGCTTTCTGAGGAAATAGCTTCAGCTTTGCGTGGATGGCCAGATGAATATCGAGAGTATCCTTTGAGTTTTGAGGAGTATCTTAGTTTCAAGGGAATCGAGGCTGATAAGTATAGTGAGGAAGGTAAGGCGATGATGACCTTTGCCTTTCGTGATTATTGCGATGAAGGAGGGTTCCCAGAGGTGGTTCGTGCCCAAACGAAATCGGAAAAGGTGAAGATTCTCCAGTCTTATTTCAGCACGATGCTTTTCCGTGATATGATAGAGCATTATCATATTGGGGCTTCCGTCTCCGTAGTGAGGTACTTCTTGAAGCGAATGATGAATAACCTCACGAAACCTACGAGTGTCAACAATATCTATAATGACTTGAAGTCGCAAGGGTTGAAGGTGGCCAAGGATTCTCTTTATCTTTGGCTCGACTATGCTTGCAACATCTTCTTGTTTCGCAAGGTGCAGCGATATACCAAGTCGATGGTGAAGCAAAGCAGTTCGCCAGCCAAGTATTATATGGCTGACATCGCCTTGCGCAATGCCGTGCTTCTGCCTGAGAGTGAGGATGCAGGCAAGGCTCTCGAAAACATCGTATATCTCAATTTGGAGCGGAGTTTGGGTGAAGAAGACCAAATTTCTTATTTCTATGAGCAGAAAGAATGTGACTTCGTGGTACAGCGAGGTGAACGAGTATCGGAATTGGTGCAAGTTTGCTGGACTTTGAATGAGGAGAATATGGAGCGAGAGGTTGGAGGACTTTTGGCTGCATCTACCGTAACAAATTGTAAACAATGCAAAATTATCACATTCTGTCAGCAACAAACGATAGAACGAGAGGGAATCAGAATAGAGGTGTTGCCAATATGGGCGCAATGAACCCATGAAAAGAAAACTTTATCCACTGCGAAATCTTTCAAATGGTAATATGAAAACGATTGCATTGAAATATCATGGACGAAAAGGATGGATATTGATTTTCTTTTTGTACCTTTGCCCCCAAATTCTAATAATAAAAAAAAGTAATGGCTACACTAACAATTTCGATTATCGTCGTTTTCGTGCTCGGCTATGCACTCATAGCTACCGAAAGCTTGACCAAAGTAAACAAGGCAGCTATCGCCTTGTTGATGCTCGTGGGCTGTTGGACCCTCTACATGGTGGATCCAATGCAGTATCTCCAACTCATGCACCCTGACTATACCTGTGGTGCGGAAGGTATGATAGAGAAGGTGACTTCCATCATCCAGGAACATCTCGGTGATACCGCCACCACGCTCTTCTTCTTGATGGGAGCAATGACCATCGTGGAAATCGTGGATCAGAATGGTGGTTTCAACTGGGTTCGCAAGGTGATGAAGACCAAGTCGAAGAAGGCGCTCCTTTGGCGTATTGCCTTCCTGACGTTCATTCTCTCAGCCATCCTCGACAACTTGACCACGAGTATCGTGATGATTATGATTTTGCGCAAACTCGTCACCGATCACAAGGATCGCATGGTCTATGCCTCGCTCGTCATCATTGCTGCCAACTCTGGTGGTGCCTTCTCGCCAATTGGTGACGTAACCACCATCATGCTTTGGAACAAGGGATTGATTACTGCTGCTGGCGTTATCGCCGAAATCCTCATCCCATCTATCGTCTCCATGGTGATTCCTGCGCTCATTCTTCAGACCATGCTCAAGGGAGAGCTGGTGATGCCTGAGGTTTCAGCATCCAAGGAGGCAGCAGTGAGCGACTTCACCGAAGGTCAGCGCAAGGCTGTGTTCTGGCTGGGTGTGGGCGGTTTGATTTTCGTTCCTATCTTCAAGAGCATCACCCACTTGCCTCCATTTGTTGGCATCCTCTTGGTGCTCGGCGTGTTGTGGACTGCCACTGAGGTGTTCTATCGTGGCTTGCATCGTGGACAGGATATGGAGGGCACTCAGAAGCGAGTAACCAAGTTGCTCTCTCGTGTGGATATGAGTACGATTCTCTTCTTCCTCGGTATCTTGATGGCAGTATCTTGCTTGGCTGAGGTAGGCGTGTTGACAGCTCTCGGACAGGGCTTGAATGAGGTGTTCGATGGCAACCACTACCTGGTTACTGGTATCATCGGTGTGCTTTCCAGCATCGTGGATAATGTGCCATTGGTAGCAGGTTGCATGGGTATGTATCCTGTGGCTCCTACGGGCGACATGGCTGTGGATGGTATCTTCTGGCAGTTGTTGGCATATTGTGCCGGTGTCGGTGGTTCGATGCTCATCATCGGTAGTGCCGCAGGTGTGGTTGTAATGGGCTTGGAGAAGATTACCTTCGGTTGGTATATGAAGCACATCTCTTGGATTGCTTTCGTAGGTTATCTGGCAGGTATCGTTTGCTATTGGTTCATCCGCACCTTCCTTTATGCTATCTAATGGATAAGCATTTCCGTTGAAAGGGACAATAGTTTTCGCTTACGTGGAAAAGTTTTTGAAAGAAAAGTCTCAAAGTCTCATTTCCTGTTGAAAATATCGGCTTAAAGACTTGATAGATAATAAGATAAAAAGAATGAGACTTCTCTGTTTTGATGCAGGGAAGTCTCATTTATTTATGATGGAATATCTGGTTAAAGGTTATTCCTGTTGATGATTGATTTTGGCAATCATTATTGTGTTGCCCAAATTTGGGTTCTTAGTTTGGGCACTTGTTGCCCACCTCGTGAGCAGTGGTTGCTCGTCTCATGTTCACCGGCTCCCCATCACGTGATCCCCGAGGGACCGCTTGAAGAGCATGGCAGGAACTTCTGGAGGGGTTGAGAATTCTGATTTATGATGGATTTTTATTTATCCCTTGCTTGGCAGAAAAGTAAGGGGTATTTTGTTAATAATCAGAAAAACGCTTGCTTTCTGAAATATTATCTGTATCTTTGTGCCTGAATTATTAAGAATAAGATAATGGCTTCAAAGAGATATCCTTTGGGAATACAAACGTTCTCCGAAATTGTGAAGGGGAATTACTTCTATGCTGACAAGACGGCTATCGTCTATCAGCTGGCTCATTATGCCAAGTTTCATTTTCTGAGTCGCCCACGTCGATTCGGAAAATCCTTGTTTGTATCTACCCTCCAGGCTTACTTCGAGGGTAAGAAAGAACTGTTCAAGGGACTTGCCATCGAACAGATGGAGAAGGAGTGGACGGCATATCCTGTCATCCACTTGGATCTGAGCTGTGGTAAGTATTATAGTTTAGAGAATGCTAAAATTATATTAGACAATATACTTAAAGTTGAAGAGCAGAAATATGGAATAGAAGTTCCTGAATCTGGGCGTGAAGGCTATGGTGCTCGCTTTAGGAACATCTTGCTGGCTGCCAAGGCTCAGACAGGTAAGCAAGTTGTTGTTCTCATCGATGAATATGATGCTCCGATGCATGATTCTATCAGTGACGAAGAGTTGCAGAAGACCATCCGCAACATCATGCGAGATTTTTTCAGCCCCTTGAAGCAGCAAGAGGGAAACATTCGCTTTGTTTTCATCACAGGCATCTCCAAGTTTAGTCAACTCAGCATCTTTAGCGAGTTGAACAATCTCAAGATTCTCACGTTGAAAGATGAATACAGTAGCTGTTGTGGTATAACCAAGAGTGAATTGACTCAATATTTCCGTGAGGGTATCGAGGAGATGGCTGAGCATAATGGACTCACTTATGAGG
>OBCH01000235.1_pt1 | contig 13454 bp, 20 predicted proteins | sample 1495941 | NCBI WGS metagenome assembly OBCH01 (sample SAMN03418276, study PRJEB22391) | human gut metagenome | biome: human-gut; feature: organic feature; material: feces | host: Homo sapiens | place: Tanzania | collected 2013-01
AGCGGCAGCACTACGCCCACCACGGCAAGGCGGGGCACCAGGTTCGAGCTCCTGGATGGGCGACAGAATGATTTTTGAGTATTGAATGTTGAGTTTTGAATTGTGCGCCACGGCGCATTTTGAATTATTCAAATGCCAGAATTATTCAGAGGAAATGTAAAGAAACAATAAAATACGCATTAATATACAATTTATGCGTCATTTATTTTGAGGTTTCAAATATAATCGCTACCTTTGCATCAGATAAAAGAAACAACTAATTTAAACCCTAAGAACTGGCGGCAACAGCAATTCGGCATTAAGGTTATGACAACTACGATAGAAGAGATTGCAAGCGAGAATGGCTTGGAATTGATAGAGACTACAGCAGAAAGAAGTGGTTATCCTCGTGGCTTGCAGAAGGCTATCATTGGCTTCGATACATTCGATGAAGCGGAGAAATTTGCTAAGGAACATGGTCTTGATATTGAAATCTTCACCAAGCGCGACGGCTGGAACTTCTGGTATAGAACTGGGGACAAAGCCTGGGAACCGTTCGAGCGTTCGGCTGACGAGTATGGCGACGATTATCATAAGTATTCTAAGGAGGACTTCGATGACTTCTATGAGAACGAGGTGCAGCCGTTTGTTGCAGACTTTGACAGCTTCGAGCAGTTGCGCTCATTCCTGAACAACATGGAGCACGTGAAGGACGAGATTGAGAATGCCGAAGACGACGAGATTGTAATCGCTCGTACCGATGGATATTGCGAGACCATTAAGGCAAAGACAATGGAGTATGAGTATGACACACATCATTACGCCATCGGCTTGATCGACCGTAACTACGAAATAGATTAATTTTTATAAAACTATATAATAAACACCGATTTTCAGCCCTACCGCATCACGGTAAGCGGAACGATATGAAAATTTACGAAGTAGAAAGAAATCCGCACGATTTGTGCGACAAGGAATATTCGGCAAAGGATGGTAAGAGATTTTTCTTTGCAACGAAAGAACTGGCTGTTGCTTTCATTTTTCGATATTCGATACCTCAGTATTTTCTTGGCGATAGTAACAACGAGGTATCACCGAAAATGGTACTCGATGGCATCAATGATTCATCATGGGTCAGCATACGTCAGTATTTAAAAGCTGAACCTAATGAACCTGGCGACATCTTCGACCTGTTCGGTATTGGTCAGGAGGATGAAACATGCTATTTTCATGTTATAGAAAGAATTTTATTTGAGGATTTGCCCAGCCACTTGGAGACTTATAGAAAAGAGGTTTCATTTCGCGACATCGACCCTTTTGTAGGTTTTGGAGTGAAGCATTTATGTATATTAAATGTTACGAAATTTGAATTAGACAACATCATAAAAGGATATGTGGATTTTGATAAGATAGTTCACTCTGCACCTAATATTTTGAATGATCCTAATTACATAAAAGAAAAAGTTGCTGAAACACTTAGTAATATCGGTATATCTATAACGGAAGATATAAACGGTATCAAGGCGTATGGGACTGTAAGACTGGAATGTTCTGATGAAAATGGTACGTATTATATGTTATGTAGCATGACGCACGATTGCACCCTTGATGCTTTTGCGGTCTCGTTAGGACCATTGCGTAAAGTTGTTGAAGATTTGGATCCATTTAGTATGGAGGAAGACCTGATACTGACTTCAGAACTGGTAGATGCTCAAAACAAAGCTTATATGAAGGCTCATGTCTTGAAGCAACCGAAAAACATTGAAATCGAGAACGGCGGCGATAATGATCCGCTGCAAGGTGTGGATTTTAAGTAATAATGATTTTAGCCCTATCGCAACACGGCAAGTGGGAATCTTATGGAAAATATATTAGAGAAAACCGTAAAAGCAAATGGCAATATAGAGTTGGACGAATTAAGTTGGAAGCAGCTCATTGCTCTTATGAACATCTGGGACACCGACTATGCAAAGAAGGAGAATAAATCATTCTCCGAAATGGTGAAGAGGTGCTATAAGCCTCGCACTTGGAACGAGAACGCAAACATCATCTATCTACATAAAGACAATCTGAGAACGACCATCGTCCCTCATGCTTGTTATTATCTTGACGAAGCAGAAGAAAACGAGATGTTTGATTTGCTCAAAAAACAATTAAAATAAAGAGCAACATCTTTGTTATAGTAAGGTTTTTAATTACAAGTTTCAGCCCTCGACAGCACGGTAAGTCAATATATGAACGACGTCAGAGTATTAAAAAATATAAATCACCTTGAGAACGGAGTAGCTTATTTCGTTGTTTACGAGGATCAGATTAGCGGAACCGCAGCCGATGGAACGACGTATGACTATTCGCTTAAAAACGGTGAAAGCACATGTTGGAGTGACCTTGAATCCGAACTTGAGAAAAAATATGATGGCCTTCATTTTATGCTTGGCGAGGACAACGAAATAGATATTGACGAATGGTACTCTGATGACGAAGCTCTTGAAGAAGCAGAAAAAACAAATAAAATAGAGGAAATTCGTGAGTTCGTGAAAGAGTGGTTAGATGATAATGAATGCTTCTATGATTGTAAGTTTTGGAATTACTGGGACGGATCTAATTGGAAGTCGTGGTTGCTATATTGCGAGAATCCTGAAGTGGACGACAACAAGGACTATGAACTGCTGGGTGAAGATGTTACTTTGGATGAAGAACCAGATGAAGAGGATATTGTCCTTGCTGCATTCAAGCGAGCGAGAAAAGCCTCGCCTGAATGGCAGAACGGGTACGCTCAATATAAAGACGAGGAAACAGGTTATTTAGTTACGTTTTCTTGTTGGGAGGGCGATGCGGAGGCAGCAGCTGTTTCCAAAGAATAATCTCCTTATATAGCAGAGTATTAAATTGACAACTTTTTCAGCCCTACCGCATCACGGTTAAGCGGAGTAATTATGATGAAAGAAAGCAAACATTTCGCAATGCTTAATTTTGAAGAAAAGAACAAAGTTTGGCATTTCCTCCATCAAAATGGAAAGAGAGCAGTCCATTTGATTTTAAGGATTATACCAGAACCGAAGATAAAACAGCACTTGCAAAGTCTATCGTTAAACTTGTTTATTTGGGGTGCGCAGAAACTACTGACGAGAGAGCCACGGATTTGCTCAAATATCTCAACTCTTTTGCAGACCGCATAGCTCTTGCGAAGGAATTGGTTAATAAGGATAATTTTCAAGAGTTTTCTCCTTTTGACGATGTTTTTGAGTGCTCAGAAGAACAACAATCCATCATCGATAATTACGATGGTCTTGATGCTTTTATTGATGCCGCAACTTTAGAGCTTGCAGAAAATTTTGCTGAAGGATGGGCAAATGCGAATGAGGTAATAAGACTATTCGAAGGCGAAATGCTTGATGATATTGTGAATGAACGGAAAAAATAAACTTTTAAAACCGATCACTAAAGATCGGGCACGTGAGTATATTAATCATTGAGACTTATGTACGAGATTATAGACATCATCCATGACTATCTATTTGTTACGCTCCGTCTGCGCAATGTGCAGACGGGCGCGACAAGAGACTGGAGGTATTGGGACGACCTGGAGGAGTGGCTGTGCGAGGAGCACGGCGTGAAGGATCTGAAAGGTCTCGTTATAGACAAGCTGCCCGATTATGGGGATTGGGTGGAATCAGGAAAATAAAAAAAGCCCGACCTAAGCCGGGCTACGCGAGCCATCTGGCTCGAATCTACGATAGTAGAAATTAGCTCTTTGTGAGCGTTTGAATCCACAGGCTGATGCCTGACTGTCAACGGAAGTTGTTTTTTTATTTCTACTCCATGAAGGTACGATTAAAAAGCCTCCGAAGACAGGTGCAAATATAAGAATTAAAACGGTACGGACAAAGAAATTGGCTGTATTATTAACATTTATTACGTTATAGAATTTCTAAAATATCAAGATTATGAAAGCAGTAAATTTTTTGAATACGATAAAACGTGCAAATGAGGAGTTCGGATTTGAGATTGATGTCTCTGACACCTTAGAATCCTTACAGTGTGATGCCGAGCAAGTTCTATTGAAGAATGTAAAGGAACCTGAAGGATTTGTTGACGGTTACAAACTGTCTGAAGAAGGCAATTCAGGTTCCCTTCTGTTCGCTGATGAAGATGACAGCGAGTGTATAGACGTTCCCGTCTTCCTTTCGGATGATTGGCGAGATAGAAAATACTATAGAGGGAAAGAAATAGACAACTGTGGTAATCTTGCTTTTTTCCTTGTGGATTATACAGAAGTCAAGACTGGTGATTATCTTTTAGCTGCAAGAATTGTAGATTGTCATGCGAAGGTTGTCGGATTGTTGATGAAAATTGACGTTGATTTGGATTTTTAAATCATCTTTGTATATGAAGAAAGATAATATAAAACAGCAGATCCGCGAGTCTGCAACGAAAGTATGCCAGGCGTTGAACGCTCTGCAAGATATTGAGAGACAGTTTGACGATAATCTGGTAGACGAGAACGGAAAGAACGTGGAACCCGAATACTACGCTTTGCGTAATGCTATTGCGTCGGTGAAGTCGGCATACGAGGACATCAAGGACGTTTAAATTGATATTGTCATGGCAGAACAGATTAGAGTATGGAAGTCGAAGAACCTGCGCTCTACTTATATGCTTGTATATCGAGACGAGCTGACGGGGAGGCTGCGTGTCACTCGGATGGACGGAAGGAAATGCGACAACGAAAAGGGCCTGATAAACAGTTATAACATGTTTGGTGGTGGTCTTTGGGCAGCTTGCAGGGACATGGGCAACGATGTTGCTGAGATACGCGCTGCCGTGGATCGTGAGATAGCCGAGGAGACGGCACAGCGCGAGCGGCAAAACGATGTAAAGCAGCGCGAGCGTGAGGAGCTTCGCCTGAAAGTGGAAGCCGAAGCTAAGGTGAAGGCTTTACAGGAGGCCCAGGAAATCAGGGCGTCACTTGCCGGAACAAAGGACAGCGTGAGCATCAAGCCTATCGAAGTACTGCAGCGGTACGACCCGCTGGAGGAGCATCTGGAACAGCTGAAGCCTGGTGAGTATGCCGTCTGCGTCAACTACAAGAAGAAGGGCACGTTGGAGCTGCGCACGAAAGCACGAACGACCAACCATCTGAAGGTGTTGGCAAAGGTGACGAAGGAGGAGAAGAATACAAAAGCTGCTTTACATCGTTTTGCCGTGAAGGTGCGCGAGGTATATCAGTCGGGCATTGTCATCATCGGCAAGACTCACGCCATTCAGAGCTTCGGCAAGCGTATTGTGGATGCTGCTCCCTACTACGTAATGCTGCTCCCTGTATCAAGGAGAGTCAGAACACTTATTCTTCATCTTCTGCGCCACGTCAGTATTACGACAAGAACACGCTCGTATATATGAAGTTGGAGCAGATAGAGGAGAGGGACAAATAAAACATTTACATTATAGACTATGGCAGAAAACAGTAAAACGACGAGATCGGCAGGCAGACCTGCCATCGGTGGCAATAGAAGACAGTACGTAGTGACTGACGACGTACATGAGTGGATAATGGCACACGGTGGCGGCAAGTATCTGACGGAAACAATCCGCACTATCCGCGACATGGAGGAGAACAAACGGCAGTTGCTCATTGCTGACGATGTGCGAGAGTGGATAATGGCGCATGGTGGTGTCAGCTATGTCAACGAGACTATGAGAACTATTATGGCTGTAGCGCCGGAACAGAAATAAATAACAATAATAAAAACAAAGTATTATGGCAATAAAGAAAGTTTATCCGTTTATAATAGCGAGAATAGCAGAAGACGATGAAACACTTGAAGGTAATGAAATTATGTTTGATGCTCGTGAGGTGGCCTATTACCACCGCCATGCGGATTCTTACGACGATAGGGACATTGTGACGGTTGGCTTCAAGTCGGGCAAGGAGATAAAAATGTACTTGGGATTTGGTGCGGATATTTCTTATGAAAATCTGGTTTTGGCCATTAACAAGGTGCAGTGCTCACATTTCTGGCACGACAACGAGGATTCCACTCCGGACGGGTACAAAGGCGAAGATTAACAAGGAAGATAATAACATTTTAGATACTTTATAGAATATGACTAAGATTGAGAATTTTGACGATTATCGTGCGTTGGTGGACGAGATGAAGGTGTATGACTACAACTATTTCCAGCTGAACATGCAGTCTATCAGCGACGAGAGATATGACGAGTTGTATTTCGCCTTGCAGGAGTATGAGGAGGCGCATCCCGACGAGGTGCTGAAGGACTCGTCTACCCAGCATTGCTACAGCGAGAACGGCAACGGCAAGCGCACGGTGGCACGCCGCACGGCCTGTCTCTCGATGAAGAAGCTTCATGATGCAAAGGCGGTGGTGAAATACCTGAGAGCGCAGCAGAGAGCTGCCAACATCAACGGCAAGGGAGCGAAGGTGGATGTGGAGTGGAAGTTTGACGGCGAGACCGTAAGCCTTGTGTATCGTCGCGGTGCGTTATCTGAAGCGACCTATGGACACGGCAAGGAGCTGTATGGTATCGACTGCCTGGAGCACATGAAGTATGTGAATGGCGTTGAGGGATATGTGGAGCAATGGAAGGACGAGGACCGTGTGGAACTGAGAGGCGAGGTGATTATCTCGCTTGAAGAGTTCGCTCGTTATAGCAAGGCAGGTAAGTCGCCAAGATCCACAAGCAACGGCATTATGTCGAAGAAGGAGGCTGTGCCGTCGGAGTGCATCCATCTGGAGTTTCATCCCTTCCGCCTGATAGCCGACGGGGTAACATTGCATTATTATGCGATGGACGAGCTGGCTTATCGAGGTTTCCTCACTTGCGGTTTCGTGGAGCAGATAGACCTTGGCAAGAGCGACGACGAGTTGACGCAGGACGTGGAGCGCATAGTATGCACGGCTGAGCTGGAGCGCGAAAAGCTGCCCTACCCTACCGACGGACTTGTCTTCAAATTTGACAACTACGACTATTACGACCGCATAGGCTATACTGACCATGACGCAAAGTACAACTGTGCGTTTAAGTTTCGTCCCGTATTCAAGGCCGTAACCACATATCGCGGCCACCATACCACGATAGGCGAGAAGACGGGCAAGGTGACGTATGTTGCCGACTTTGACGAGGTGGAAATGAACGGACACCGTTTTGCACATGCCAACTGTGGAAGCGAGAAGACCTTCAACCAGAAGGACTCTATAACGCAACTTGTGCCGGGCTGCAAGATAGAGGTCAGCTTGCACGGCGACGTTATCGTGTGCGTGGATGGCAAGGTGGAGGATGAGCCTGAGATTAATCAGAGTCAGGAGCCGGAAGTAGAGCCTTGCGTTATAGAGCCTGAGATTAATCAGAACCAGGAGCTGGAAGCAGAGCCGGAACCTATACCCCAGCCGAAGCCGAAGCGCAAGCGTAACTATCCCCAGGTAGGTGAGCCGACTACTCCCGTTGACACAGCCATCAGCACCGCCAGTACACGCTGCGAGAGGAACGCGAGGACACGTCGGAAAGTGAAGACAAGGACATGAGCGTGAAGACGGTGTTGGCGGGTGTACTGGCGGTGCTGATGGCTGTGTCAACGGGAGTAGTGCTGTTGGCTTTTGCGGGCGCTGCGGTGTTCTTAATGCCGATGATCGGCGGAATGCGAGAGTGAGTGTTGAATGTTGAATGTTGAATTGTCGGCTTTGCCGATTTTGAATTATTCAATTTTGAATTTTATTTTGACTACTTAATTATGACAGTAGAAGAGTATTTTAATCACTTGAAAGTTATTACTGAAAACGCTGGAGCAGACAAGACAGGCGTGGAGATTGAGACGGAGGACGGATATTGCATCAGCATATCTGTAACTAAGAAACTAAATAAAAAATAGGGCATTTATGAAAAACCAGAAATTCGAGATTCGTATTGACGTAGGTGGCGATGACGAGAAAATAGGAGTGAACGTGGAAGTATGGAAGGACGGAAAATTCTCTGACTTCAGATTGCTTGATGGCGAGAATCTTAGACTGGCATACGAGGGTACTAAGTATGCGATGGGTATCGTTGCACGGCTATATCTTGAGCAGTTGCATGAGAGCGGATCTCTTGATGACGAGCAATACAAGAAGTTCCATACGAAATAACATATCACACAGTATTTTATTAACAATTTTAAACTTTATAGAATTATGGCAGAAACAGAGAAATTTTCAAAGAGTCAGATTGCAACATTGAAGCACATCCAGAAGAAAGGTTTTGCGGGGTATCGACGTGTGGATGGGAACCCAGCTTGTCCGGAACTGGAGGAACTCGTGGAAGCAGGGTATCTTGAGACGTGGTATCAGAGCATGTTCGGTGAGGACGTGTATGAGTTGACAGATAAGGGTGAAAACCTGGTAAGGTCGCTTGTAGGGTAAAATCCGTTGAAACGGTTGAATCCGATGTTAAAGAAAGGTCGGGTTCATCCGTTTCTTTTGATGATTTGTGTGTGGACATAACTGTAAATGACGAATTGAACTGATAATGAGGAGAGTGGATTTACACTATTACATAAATCAACAAAACCACAAATACACATTCGTGTTTTTCCATAGATACACAAACACATCCATACATAAATCCATAAACGCATACATAAACTAACCAATAAATCAAAACATAAATCAATAAATAAAGTAACAAACAAAGAAACCAATAAATACACACATAAATAAATAAATAAACAAATAAAGAAATGAACAAACGAATAAAGAAAACAATCAATAAAGAAATAAATCAACAAATAAATGTGCGTGGATGTTTGGATATATCGGTTTTAATTCTTAAATTTGCAACGTGTTACAGAAGTGATGTTTTCTGCATACATGAATAGATATTATTAACATTTAAATACTTTAAGGATATGGAAAGACTCAGAGAAGTGCTTGCCTTTGTAAATCACAAAGGTGGGGTAGGTAAGACAACAACAGTGCAGAGCCTGGCAGCAGGTTTGCGTCGTTTTGGTAAGGGTAAATTCGGCGAGAATGCCGACGGACGCAAACGATTACCACGTGTGCTAATCATCGACCTCGACCCTCAGGCGTGCGCCTCGTTCCTCTTCGGATGGAGTGAGACCCAGAATGTAGGCAAGCCTACCGTTTACGACGCTTTGGTACAACAGAGCAATCTGCCCGTCTATCAGGTACGCGAGGGCGTTTACCTCGCTCCGGCTGCTGCACAGCTCATATCCATTGAACCGTTCCTAAATCAGCGTGCCGTGCCTCGCAAGGTGCTTTGCAAGTTGCTTGCCAAACCTCTGAACGAAATGGCAGGCACCGAACTGGCAGACGAAGGCGTAAATACCGTCGTGGATGCCTTCGACTATGTGCTTATAGACTGTCCTCCGGCTATGTCGTTGCTCACATACAATGCACTTACGGCAGCCACAAGCGTGGTGTTGCCCGTGCAGCTTGAAGTGTTGGCAACAAAAGGTATTGCCGAAATCATCAACGCTATCGAGGAAACACGTGAGGATCTTAATCCCGACCTTGACATTCGCGGTTTGCTGATGGTTATGAGCAACGACCAGACTAATGCCACAAAGGAGTTTAAGGCATACCTTGGCGATAAGTATCAGGACTATATGTTTGATGCTTACACACGCCGCGACACCAAGATGGTGGAAGCCCAGGCTATGCGAGAAGACATCTTTACTTATGCACCATATTGTAGGGTAGGGCAGGACTACGAGCGTTTTACCAAGGAGATAATCAACAGTTTCACTTTTTAATATATTATAGGGTATGGCAAGAGAAATGAAGAAGCGAGTTGCGCATTTTGGTCTGGAAAATTCAGACGCTATAGACGAGAACGAGCGCATCTTGGAGGCGGGTAGACAACAGCGTAAGGAGAACAGGGAGAACAAGGAGAGTAGGGAAACGGCAGCGAGTGCTGCCACTGCTCCGACCTCAGACGCTCTGGGTACAGACAAGCCGACTGCTTCTACAACAACTGAGACCGAGATACCTACAAATGTAGCAAATCAGCCGGCAACCACATCATTCAGCAACAATGTTGTAATGAACATGCGCAAGCCGAAAGGCAAGAAGACCGAGAACGGCATTACTATCTACGTGCCGATGAAATATTACGAGCGCATTGCCCTAATGAAAATGCGCACGGGTGTACCAATCAAGGATTTGGCGTTACAGGCAGTGATAGAGTTCTTGGATAGAAACAAGTAAGGTAAAATCCTACTAAAGTTTTTTACCTCAAGGTGTGCGAGGTAAACAAAAACGTAGGTTTAGACTTTAAGGTACAAACCTACGTTTTTGTTTACGAAGTCACTACAAAAGTGAGCCGAAGTCACTACAAAAGTGTGCTGAAGTCACTACAAAAGTGAGCCGAAGTCACTACAAAAGTGTGCTCTTTTGGCGTGTAAAAGACTGATTATCAGCTATAATTTCGTGTCGGAATATAGAATATAAGAATATAGATGATTCTATAGTAATTTATAAATTATAGAAAAAATAAAAAAATCATCGATTCTTCTATATTCTATATTCTATATTACCGAAAGACTAAGAGAAAGAAAATCAATAAGTTAGGAGACAAAAGAGCACACTTTTGTAGTGAAAACAGCACATAAATGTAGTGACTTCAGCACAAAAATGTAGTGACTTCGGCACACTTTTGTAGTGACTTACAGGTTACGACTCTAAAAAAGCATGGTATGGAAGACAATAAGCAGATAATAAAGAAATATATCAACACCCCCTTTGCCTATGCCAGGGCGCAGAAAGGATTGACTTTGCTCCAGCAGAACATCATGGTAAAGGTGGTTGAACATCTACAGGTGTATATAGGCAAGTACTTTAAAAATCCTGTATTGCAAGATTCCAAGGAAGACCCTAAGCCTATGATGACGCGCGAGGATAGGGATAATTTGCCTCCTGTGCGCATAGAACTGAGCGAGCTGGGTGTATCTTCCAGTTCGTACAGCAGAGTGCGTGAGGCGTTAAAAGAAGTGCTAAACGTGCAGTTAGAGAAGAACACGTTTGACGATGAAGGAAAACCTGTAAAACGTTTAATACAGATATTCTCGAAGATAGACACACCTGTTACCGACAAAGGGACACAGGTGAGGATGAAGTTAGGCGAGGATGATGAACTGACTGACGTACAGGTGGACCGTACACGAGGATATGTAGACATCTACCTGAATACGGATATGGTCTTTGAAATGTTCGACATGAATCTCGGCTACGTATCGCATCCAAAAGACATAGCACGTATAGGCAAGGTTGACAACATGCCGTTGATGTATTATCTTGTCAGACATAAGATGAAGAACTTCGATCTGTCTAAGGTGGAGATAACCCCTTTTGAAATACGTGACTATCTGGGACTTGTAAAACGTGATGCTGACGGTAATGTGACTGACGTAAAATATCCCCGTTATAGTATGTTTAAATCGCGCATAATAAAAACAGCTCTTGACGATATAAAGCGTGCTTGTGATGCGGGACAGATAGATTTCTATTTCGACATAAAAAAAGAGGTACGTCCACGAGGTAAGACAAGGGGAGAACCGAGTTATATAGAGTTTGTAAAGGTGGCGGATAAGAAGAAAGCAAAGCAAGACCACCGTAAGGCTTCAGAAAAGCGACTGTGCAAGACGTTGTGCGATATATATCCTACGCTTGACGAGAAGCGCATGATGGCTATATTCAAGACGGTTCCCGAAGACCTTTGGCACGACTTCAAGACGTATGCCTATAATGGTGTGCCCAAGGCAGTGGAGCAGCCGCATAGCTGGAACGGTACGATGGAAGAGTTTGTGTTCTATATCATGGGGCAGTGGATAAAGCAGCATAGTGCGAAGCTGGGACAACAGCAGCAGACTTTTAACTTTGTCGAAGCTGAGGAAATAAAACCGGGAGAAAAGGAATGGCAGCAGTTTTTGTGCTTGATAGACAAAGACCTTGCAGCCGATTTGCGGAAAGCTCAGTTCTTGTCGTATGATGGTACGTACCTTCTTTTAGGAGTACCGAATAAAGCTCTACCTACAATGATAGAGGAGCACTTAAATGATATTGCCGTTTTAAATCATACTGAAAAATGTTCGGCAAAAGTATTCGGCAAGATATTATCTCTGAAATATAAGATTGTAAAACAATAAACCTTCACACCGCTTACCCATTCCCATAGGGTAGGCGGTGTTTTATTATGTCCTGTTGATGTTAGCTACTTTTTCTAATTTTGTAGGCGTAATCAACAAGACATATATATGGGAAAAATCAAATCAGTTATGTTATGGCTTTTGGCTGTAATCACGTTTGCGAGTTGCACTGCCTCACGTAAGGTGGAGCAGGGGAGTAGTGAGCAGCAGCGTGATAGTGTTGTCTCCGTTGTTATGGATAGTGTGGCGAAATCAGAGGCAAGGATGGATAGCAATGCCGTTTCAGCCACGGACGAGAGCCACACTACTGGCACCATGACTGACAAGGGCAGCAACGAGGAGACAATCTCCGAGCGAGTGACCGAGAACACGGATGCCCAGGGCAACAAGACCACTACCACCGACCGAACTATACACCGCAAGGGTGACTATGAGCGCAATGTCACATACGAGGCACGACTAAAGCATCAGGAAGAGATAATGATGCGAATGCAGCACACGATAGACAGCCTTGTGTTGAGTAATAAGTTGAACGTTGGCACCCACTGGGCAAAGAAGGACAGCACGAATGTGACGAAGGAGAAGAACACAAAAGAGATAAAAGACACTTCTTTTGAAGACTTCATGTGGAAAGCTCTGAAGGAACTTGCATTCTGGGCATTTGTATTATTATATATCTTAGGATTTTTATCATGGCTAAAAGACAAGACAGAGGAATGGTTGAAATCTCAGAGCAGCCGGAAGTGACGCTACAGGACTTCGTTATTCCTGCCAAGATAGAGGCGTTCTGCGAGAAATACAAGCCTCTCGGCCATTGGCGTGAAGATTGCGACATGTTTACTGACTATCAGCTTCGCTCGTACTTCAAGGCAGTGGTGTGTCCGTTGGGCGATCCGTTGGCATTGTACCTACAGGAGCTGGCTGTGAGAGGCTTTAAGATGAAGGATGACGAGTGCGGAGAGCCAGTCATCTACGCTGCGCTACGATGAATTTTGAATTAGGATTTAGGAGCTAAGAAATTGTTGCCTTTGGCGATTTTGAATTATTTAGTTTTGAATTTACAACCATAAAAAATTATAGACATGAAGAAACCGCATTATTTTTACAAAGTGAGTGCCGACACAAAGATGGGAGGCGACCTCAAGGAGTTTTTTTATCGCTGTAACTCGGCAATGAATACAGCACGTGGGTGGGCTCAGAAGCAGGGTGCAGAACACTATTACGAGTCGCCAGAAGGCATGGCAGGTGGAGTGGGAGCCGTGGAGTTTGCCGACACCACTGCGCCATGGGCATGGGCGTATTATCTTTCGGACTGCGC
>OBCH01000237.1_pt1 | contig 13410 bp, 14 predicted proteins | sample 1495941 | NCBI WGS metagenome assembly OBCH01 (sample SAMN03418276, study PRJEB22391) | human gut metagenome | biome: human-gut; feature: organic feature; material: feces | host: Homo sapiens | place: Tanzania | collected 2013-01
GCGGAGAACCATTTTCTTTATGCGAAGATAGGTGGGCGGCAAGGCTTGGAAACACGGCTTGCGATACGGCTGGCTGGTAAATGGTCGGGGTTCTGCTCACCAATAGCTTTATCAGCTTCGGCAATTTGCTTGGCATTTCGTGGATGCGATAGAAATAGCTTTCGGGGTTGCCGATGTCGCCGAAATCGTCCGTGTCGTAGTTGGCGGCTCTGCCTCGTGCTTGCTCGTCCTGGCAGAGGGAGATTGCCTTGCGAACGATGCTCGGCATTCGGGGGCTTTGCTTGCGGTTGCAGGCACTATCTACCGTAGCGTAGGTCACGCTGTCGTGTTACTTGAAGGTCGGGAGGATAGCCTTTATCCAGTCTCGATTGTCATCGCAGAGGTAGCGCAAGTAACACGACAGCGTGAAGATGAAGCTGTTGCGTGAGCCATGCTGAGGCTCGCCTCCCAATAGCTCAACCAGCTTCGAGGTTATCGACGAATATGGGATTCCGTCGTATTCCATCGGGAAGTTTTTCTCGGTCTCCATTCCGCCATTGCCTTGATTCCCTCCATTATCGCCGATATGATTATCATCAGAATGATTAGTATCAGCAGGTTGGGCAAGCTCAGCAGGAGAGCCAAGAGAAACAGCAGGATTGCCATTGTTGCCCGAAAGTCGATTGTCTTTGTCGTTAGTGTCATTGTTGATTTGGGTGTTGATTTGATTGTTGTTTTGATTGTTGATTGATGAATTGTGTTCTTTAAATAGCTCGCCTTCGTTGATGTAGAGGATATACTCCTCTGGCACGATAAAGGAAGGTCTCGCCAAGTCCTTTACGCAAACGTCATAGTCCGCATCCTCCAGTTGCTCCGACATCCACTTCTGCGCCTGAGCCAAGTCCATGCCATCGGGAATCGTGAAGACGAGGCGCAAGCCCTCCAAGGATGGCGTTACATGCACCAAGAGGATTCTCTCCAAAGCACTTGGATTCTTCACTCTTAGTTCTTCACTCTTCACTTCCCAATATCCCTTGGGATTTGGGATATGGTCTTTGTCATAGATGCTCAGTCCGCTCGGTATGGCGTCAGCGTTGAGGCGGCGACCATTCTTGAATGTGGCGTGGGGCGTGAGGATAGGGAGCTGGCTCTTCAGCTGAGTCTTCATCGCATCATAGTCCTCCTGGCAGATTTCGCCACGGCGCTTGCGTTCGAGTGCGTCCTCAATCTGCGCGCAAACGTCCTTCACCCGGCTACTCTGGGTAGCTTGGTGGAAAAGCACGGGGGTACAGACCTGCACCCCTCGGCTTCTTACGCTCTGTGATATTCCAAACATTTTCAATGTATTTTCGATTAAAAAGTTCTTTTACTTTTTTACCTTTTTACTTTTTTTACCCTTTTACCTTTCTAATGTTCTGCACCAAGATGTCTTGGAACACCTGTCCTTGATACTCGTGGGTCTGAAAGCGGAGCTTCACGATAACCAACTCATCGGCATAGAGCTTAATCTGTGCGTTGTTGCCGAGCATCGCTGCCGCAAACTGGTTCTCATACTTGCCTCCGAACTCCTGCAACACGATGTTGCACTTAGCGAGCTTTCCGCCCTCGCTCTTCTGTGAATCAACAAGGAAGGTCTCTCCCTGCTTCACTACTCTCATGATTTTTGTTTCCATCTTTCGTTAATGTTAAATGAGTAATGTTAAGTGTTTACTGCTTATGGATAAAAATAAGGCAGAATGCTTTTTACCTTTTTATTTTTTTACCCTTTTACCTTTTGGTGAATGAACTTGCGCCCCTTCTCCGTCCACACGAGATACATCCTCGTACAGACGGTATCCCTTCCGTCGGTTCAGCTCCTGCGCCGTCATGCCCAGCTCCTTGGCTATCTGCGTGGTGGTGTAGCAGGATATACTGTCCAGCACATTGTCGGCGTAGAGAGCCTTCGGCAGCAGGCGGTCGATTTCCGTCTCTTGTTCGGCAAGTTGCTTGTTCTTTTGTCCTAAGAGCATATTCTGCTCACGGATGAGCTTGTCCTTCTGCTCCAAGGTCGCTTTCAGCACTTCCTCGGCACGGCGGCGGATGTCCTCGTCGGTGTCTCCCTCGTGGGTGAGGATGTATCCACCATGCTTGCGGATGGAAGGAAGCACCTCTCCACATACCCAGTCTTGGAATGGCTCAGCCATCGGTTTGGTGGAGCGCATAATCAAGCGATAGAGGTTTTGCTCGGAGATGAAGGTGAGGTTGTCCATGAAAGCTATGGTCTTGCCATGTTTGTTGGTGAGTTCTGAACGTACCTCAAAAATTTTGATGCCCGTTGCTTTCAGCTTTCTCTTCGCCATGCTCGTGTTGTTGAGTTCCAAAACCTTGCAGATGTCCACGAGGCAGAAGAGAGGTTCATCACTCGTCCCCGTCACTCGGATTTCGCCGAACTGAGGATGCTTGAACACTTGAATCTTAAAATCCTTTGTTGTCATAATCCTATGAATTAAAAATGTTGTTCAACTTTACTTTCCCGAAAAGCCTTTGGCGATTCCTCGCCTCGACTTTCGTCATTCTCATAGGATGCTCTCTGTGTAAAATGGAGTCTAATTCCTTTCTCCCTCTCTGCGCGCTGAAATATATAGAGGAAAGAGAACTTCCTTAGGCACCAAAACAAAAAAAGCACCCGAAACCAAGAACCATCATTCCACAGATGGTTTCTGATTTCGAGTGCAAAGGTAGTGCAAATTCATGGGGGCATTCGTAAACCCTATGTAAACCCCATGAAAAAAGTTTCTTTACTTATAGCAGTTGTTCCAGTCTATGTGAGTAACCAAATCCATCCAATCCTTAAACTCCATGTGGAGGTCAGTATATATCGCTTCGTAATAATCCTTTACGATGTGCATGGCTGGTATGGTTTTACGATACTCAGTGTTGAGAAAAGGCTCTATCTCATGCAGAAGTGCTTGGTCGTCGATTCTTACGACTTTACCGTTTTTCAGGCAAGAATCAACAACATGAGTTTTAGGAGTGCAGGCTTTCGGTGCATCAGTAGTTTTTACTTCTGGTTCTTCCTCCATTTTCTCGGATAGAAACAAGACATAAGCATCCAATACATCTTCTGCATTTACGCCAGTTACATAGATGGCTGCCTGTACGTCTTCTTCCGCCAAGAAACGCTTGACGGCATCCTCATATTCGAGAATGGAGTCGCAAGCAAGGAATATCTTACGGTGGCAAGAGAAGATGTTGCGATTGATGAAAGTCTTAATCAACTTGCAATATTCTTCGATGTCATTACATCCGTTCTGTTCCAAGTACTTGGCAAAGGCAGACAGATTCCTGCTGTCATTAAATATGCGATAAGCATCATTGGCTTCCTTTCTGCGCTTGCTACCGATGGCAACATATTCTGTGTTGTCAGGGAAATATACGGCGAAGTTTACCAAGTAAGAGTTGAGTTGGGAGCGAGGGAATATCAACACCTCACCATCATTATTGAGTTGCTTGCGAACAAACTTGTCTTCATCATGTGCTTCCTGCTGACCAGACAAGCGAGAGTAGAACGAAACATACTTGGCCTCGTTCAATCTTTGCTTGACTACATGCGGATTCCATGTGGCATAGACATCGTTTTCCGAGTCATACCCTAAGAAAATAAAAGGGATGGGAGCGGCTTTCATTTCATCGAAATCCTCACGTTGTGGCAACTGCGCTCGCCACACATCTTCGCTTCCCTTCAATTGTGCGCTCGACAATACCTTCACATAGACATTGAAGCAGGAGTCGTCCACCATGATTTGATATGGCATAGTTCCGCCCAATAACTTATACGTTATGTTTCCCACAAGTGCTTCCTCAAGCAGTTTCTTATGGTCGTTTGCTGATAATCTTGCTACCATTACATGATACTTTTAAACAACGGACTTTCTTGATATTCACTCTTTCGCTCAGGCGAGAAAGCTTGCGGTATGCCATCGAGCGAACTGGCAAATTTCACCTCTGTCACCCCTGCTGGCACATCCGACTTCTTGATGTGTGGAATGTCCTTGGCGCAGAAGTAAGCCAAGGTATCGGTAGCCTCGACATAATCGAAATGCACGGCATCCAACTTGCTGATGTTGTTGCCTACGGTCTCAGCCACTATTTGATACAGGTGGAAGCGTTCCTGTACGCCCACCTTTTGATAGATGGCATCGAAGAGGTCTCGCACAGACTTGCCTCCGTTTCCCTCTCCCGATTCCCTCACCGTTATGGAAGCGATGAGCAAGCGAGAACTTGGCGATGGGTTCAACTGGTCGATGGAGAAATGATGGATGCGGTTCTCGCTCGATGTGGTCTTCACCTCTATCTTGTCTCTGCCCAAGGTGAAGTCGAACTTGGCGTTAGGCGAAGAGTGCCAAGCGTTTACTAAGGTCTCAGGGTATTTACTTTGTTCTATCACCAAAAGTTCTCCCCATAGCCCCTGCATCTTCTTGACAGGAGGGTTTACCAACGCTGAGAAGATGGTAATCAGTTTCTCCACCTCTACTGAGAGAGTCTTGCGTGATGGCACTGGCTGTATCTTCTGGAGCATGAGCACCACGATGTCGATGAACGAGGATTGTAAAGCCCATTCGGGTGAGCGGAGAATGATAATGGCATACGATTTCTCTATGTCGCCCTCTTCCGAAGACAAGCGGCATAATTGGTTATACTCCACAGACAAGAGTTCACGAGTGATATTCTTGACCTGCGAAGTGGTTTCATTGACACAAATAAAAAACATAGGATAACCTTCGCTCGACTTGCCCAACTTGTGAGGCAAGTCTTTAAGAGAAAGCACCTTGTAGGAGTCATCTCCATTGCCATGACATCCCAAACTTTTGTATTGTTCCTTGATATTCTGTTCCATCTTGTTAATCTTCATTACCGTCTGTTATACCATCGTCTTCTTGATTCTTTTCCTCGTTAGAGCAGTAGGTGGTAGCCAACTCATCGGGATAGTTGATGGCAAGCGTGTATGCCGTGATTGGGAAACCTGGCTCTACGCCACCCTTAAAGGCTATGTGATGCAACTGTATTGTTATCGAATCACTTTCCACAATTTTGTCATCGCCTGGATAATCCGTTGAGTCTGTCGCAGATGAAGGACCTGCAAACAGTCGGGTATTTGGCGCAAAGCGTTTGTTGTCAAAATCAAAGCTACGCTCACGAGGCACGGAGTCCCACGCCATCTGAATGAAATACACATATTGCAGTGGATTCTCCTCCAGACTTGCCAAATATCTCAGATACCTTATCGTTGCGCTCTTTCGGGAAGCATCGGGATAGTTCTTGAAGCGGAAATCGGTCAAGAATGCGATAGCTTCTTCTATTGGCAATCGCATTCCTCGGTGAGTTCTGTCCTTGGTCGTATAGGTATAAGCCAAAGTAAAATCATCTTTGTGCTTTGCCAAGAAATCCTCCACTACTTTATCATTGTGAAGTATCGTCTCCTTGCTCTCGAATGCTTGCATCGCACAGTTGCCACGAAGTTTTGTGTTGACAACGGAGATAGGCAAAACATTAAACCTTGTTGGGCGAAGCTTTGGAGACAACAATATCTGTCGCTCGGCTGCTTCAAGCGTATCGCACTGAGATAGTGTCAACCTCAGTTCTTCCTCGTGGTCAACATATTCCATGTAATTGTCTATGGAGCATTGAGGCAAGAATACACGACAACTCTTGATGTAGCTTTCCTTGTAACCGAAGAATCGGCAACGTTGCTGTATGGTGTCAGCGTTCGTAGGTCCTACTGTATAGCGTGGCATGTAGGTGGTGGCAAGTTTCTCCACGGTAAACCCACGGTTTAGCATTTCCGCTCCCACTAAGATGTGCATACAGTACTTATCCCAGTCTATCTCTTTATCTGCGTCTTTGTCCGAGTTGACCAGATAGACCTTCTTGTCATTGAGAATATCTTTTAAGAAGGGCTTGATTTTATCGAATGTTGGTCGTTCCTCAATGGAGTAAAACTCTATAGCCATCGGGAAAAGACGCTCGAAATCTTTCAATAAATCTTCCTTGTCCTCCTGTCCTTCTGGCTTTGCAAGCAATTTGCGCCATTGAGTCAAGTCCGATTCTATCCAACTTTTAAACTTCTTGTTGTTAGCCACGCTCACATCTGGGTGAACCATCATGGAAAGAAAATTGATTCCATCTACCTCCATCCACTTCACAACAATAGCAACTGCCAATATATGGAGCTTCAAGGCATCCTTCAATGACTGAGGGCATTTCTTCAACCTGTTTCTCTTGTTATGAAACACTTGCTCTTCTGGAATTGTAATAATCAAGCCGCCATTGAACAAATCATGGTTGACATCCATTCCGAAATATTTCTTTCCACCAATATACCCCTCTCCTGGAGTAAGCAAAGTGTGGCTCTTTGGCGAAAGAATGTCCTGCATACTGATGAGGATGTTGGCTTGCGGCGTGGCGGTATATTGCACGTACGTATTGCCTGACAGGATGGCACGTAGTTTTAGAATGGCATCGTATGTGGCGGAGGTCTCGTCCTCTTCTTCACCTACATTCTTGCTGTTGGAGCGACCGTAGCTATTGAGCGAGGCTTGGTCAGCCTCATCATCAATGATCAGCACCGTCTCGCCAGCCATAGCCTGCTTGAAATCTTCCATCTCAAATATCTCTTTCAGATGCTTGATGTGGTCGTAATGCTTCAAGATAGGAATCAATATCGTAGGCTTGCTTGTCATACTCAGATGCCCGATGATGTCCTCTGCCTCACCCACGGTAGGGTCTTTGTGAATCTTGTAGGCATTCTTGCCCAATGAACTTGACTTTATCAAGTCTTTCTCCAAACGCTCCGAAGTCTGTTTCAAGAGGTTCAACTTGGTTCCTGCGAAATACACCACAATTCGATAGCCATTGTCGTGTGCCAAGGCAGTAAGCCCTGTGAACGACATGGTTTTGCCGCTCTGCACATAGCCCACCACAAGATGGGTGGTCTCATCGTTGCCGATGGCATCGTGAGGATTGCAATGAGCCAAAATGTCCATCGTTTCTTCACGGAGGTTTGCTACACCTTGCGCCGTGATACCTTTGCTTTTCTGTCGGTCCACGAAAGATTCAAAGCATTTTCCCAGTTGGACATCTTCATTGAGGATTCTTCCGTGGCGAATGCCCGAATGAACCTCTTCCGTATGCTGTATAATCTTGATACTTTCCTCCATAGCTATACCTTTGTTCGTTTGATATATTCGTTGAAATATTCCACCATCTTGGCGGCATCGTTCTCTGCCTCTTTCTTGGCGGTGTATTTGGCGATTGCCAATGTTTTCAGCACGGCGATGGTCGCCTCGTTGGGCTTGCCAAAATGCTCGAAGAAGACATGGCTTGTATTGATGTGGCAAATGATGATGTTCTCCGCTTCCTTGCTCACATCCACCCAGAACAGGTCGGAATCCCCACCTTCCAGTTTTACTTGCAGCGTGTATTCCTTTCCGTTGATTTTATATTTGTCCTCATACTCGCCATACACCGTAGGCGTGCCAACAGGTTGCACCACTGGCTTTGGCTGCATCTCTGGGAAAAGAGTAGGCGTAGGCTTTGGCTTCACCGTGGAGAACTCGATGGTCTTTCGGGATTTTTGTGAAGAAGTATCATGCTTGGTTACGAGTTTCTTGGCTATTTTCTTGCGTTCATCCACACGGTAGCCTTCCGCCTGTGCGTAGAGGTCGAACTCCTTGGTGTGTATCTCATCTTGCAGTGCCACCATCAAGGCATCGAGGTTTTCCTTGTCAAGGATGTCGTTCTTGTTGAACGAAACTTTGAAACCCTCCAGTTCCAACTCTCCGAAAATACGCTTATAGCGAGGCGAACCCACATTGCCACACAGTGACTTCGGGAAGTATCGCTGTCCATTCTCCGCTCCTTTCACCACACGACCACGGCGAAGTAGCACAAAACCATTGTTTTGGCTGCTCATTTCCTTCAGTACGCCAATGTAGCCATGCGCCTTGTATTGTCCCAAGTCGAAGTCTACATCTTTCTTCCAATACACCTCTGGTCCTGTCGTGTCCTTGTAGAAAGGTGCCGTCAGAATCTCTGGGTCTTTAAACTCCAACACCTCTTCATCGACCACAAGACGCATTTCTCCACTTCTGAGCGACATACGGTAGATGCTTGCCAAGTCTTTCTTTATCTTGGCGATACCTTGCGACTTAGGCGAGTTCTTGGTGAGCTGGGTAATCGTGAAGATGGTGTAATGCTCCGTGGCTGGGCGAAGCACATGCCCTACTGGGAGAGAGTTCAAGTCGTTCTTGGTCACTTGGTTGAGGTCGAAGTGGATGGTGCGCTCCTCCGTCTCGTTCAGAGCCTTGGTCTTCACTTCCCATACTTCCCCGAGCCAACAAGCAGCCGTTTTGAATCCCATGCCAAACTCATTGAGTCCTGTATTGTTCTCTGGTGTCTTGGCTGGCATGAAAGCCGTCTGGTAACGCCCCATGCTGATGCCGCAAGCATTGTCTGCCACTCGTATCTCCTGTATTTCCTTGCCTGTCTCATCACGAATGAACTCGATATTCACAGAGAAGCGATAGTCACCGTTTAAGGAATGCAGCAGTTCCTTGTTGTCACGGTATGACTGCAAGGCATTATCGACAAACTCAGCCAACACGTTGGAAGGTGTGTTGGTCAAGTCCTCGAAACGCCCATACATATTGGCTCCGATGCTGATGTTTACTGCTTCTATTGAATTATTCATCTGTTTATCATCCTCCCTGCAATTAGTTGAACTATCGTAACGTTGACCGCATTTCCCAAGGCTTCGTAACAGCGTGAGATGGTCAAGCCGAACCCTTCCCCTGAGAAACGCAAGTCTTGCATACCTTGTATCTTGGAAGCCTCATGTACGGTCATGTATCTGCCTGTCTTCTCTGAGCCTATTCTTGATTTCTTCGGAAGTTTTATCCAAGGGAATATCGGTATCTGTGTACCCACGAGGTTGAGGGCTGGCGAGAACGTTGGCAACTTGATGCGTATGCCCGAAGCTCGGAACTGGATGATTTTGTCATCCAACACAGGAGGAACGTCTCCGCAGTTCCATTCCATCTTCTGATGGCTTGGGGCAAAGTCCTTGATTTTCTCCTTCCAAGGGTCGAGCCAAGCCTTGTTTGCTTCGTAGAAATCACGGTTTTGCTGTATATATTTCTGTTTCCAAGAGGGGAATCTATCTACGTCTTGCCTCGAATAGGGCGGTATGCAAGCCAAACAACGCTTCCTTGTCCCCCCAGTTATCGGCATACCGAGCGTACCCTTTACACTGCGAAGTTGCTCCAACGAACTGCAACTTGGTGTCTTGCCGTCCTCGTAGTCGTAGGTTGCTCCAAACTCCATCGCCCATACTGGGAAGGTTGGCACCTTGACATGGTGGTCGGCGCAAAGCCCCAAGAACTCTCTCCATACATCCAATTGGTGACGAGTGTCCGCTTTCAAATGCTGGTAATTTGTCTCGTCAGGGTCGATGATGCTGTTGATGTTGCATTCCACTTCGTCTTGTCCCTTAGGAAACTCAAACCTCTCCAAACAACCATAGTCCTCATTCTCGCACACGATGTAGATGCGGCGACGGTGCTGAGGAATACCGAACTGATGAGGCGAGAGCAGTTCTTCCTTGACCTTGTATCGACGAGTCTCAAGAGCCTCCTTGATGGTCTTCCAAGTGTTGCCGTTGTCGTGTCCTTTCAGATTGGCTACGTTCTCCAGTAGCACGTATCTTGGACGGTGTGCATCAATGATGGCGCAGATGTTGTAAAAAAAGTTTCCTCGGTCTTTGTCATCGTTGAAGCCCAGTCGCTTGCCAGCTTGACTGAAGGGTTGGCAAGGAAATCCTGCACAGAGAATGTCGTGGGCAGGAATATCGTGAGGATTGACGGCGGTGATGTCGCCCTCAATCTTGTTGATGCCGCTCTCAGTCTTTCCTTTCATTTCGGGGAAGTTGATGACATAGAGTTTGCGTAGGTCTTCACGTAGCTCGGAGGCAAACACGCATTCGCATCCCATCGACTTCAACGCCAAATGGAATCCTCCCAAACCAGCAAACAAATCTATAAACTTCAATGGTGTCATATCTTTTATTGTCTCTCTGCTTTTAGTGCATATTAAAAATATCGGTCATCTTCTGGAGCATGTTCTCGAAAATCCTTAGGTGCTTTTCGAGTTTGGTGCTGTCGGAGAGCGACCTCGACAAGTCCTTGTCGTAGCCACTCAAATCCATATTCATCGCTTGCCCCATCGCTATCATAAAATCCTTCTTGCTTATTTTCTTTCCGTTCTCTCCTGTAAACGTACCCATTTCGTAGAGCACGTTGAGTACACGGATGATGTCTATCTTGGCACCTGTGCGCTCCGTCAGATAGACAGGGCTTTTGCCTGTGGAAGTAGGTTGCGACATGATTTTCTCTCGAAGAGGTTCTATCTCCCTTGCCAGTTGCATCTTGCATCTGCCAAGACTCTCGTCTTTCTGCCTCGAAGCCTCGATGAGCGTGATGATGAAGGAATAAATCCAGAACTTCTCTGCATCATTGTCGAACTTTTGTTCTTGTAGATACTTCTTTACTTCCGACATGCTGCCACGGCGAAGTCGCAACTCATCATAGATTTGATATACTCGGTTGAAGTATTTCAAGTAGAGAGTGTCATCATCAGCCCAATAGTTGCCGTCGAGCAAGGTGCAATATTGGCGATAGTTCAAGTCCTCGTTGATGAAACTGTCCAGTTTCTTCTTGGGATAGTCGTCTCTGTTGTCTATGATGCTCCGCAGGATTTGTTCGCTGTCGGGAACGCAGTCTATTGGCTCACCAGAATGGTGGGCATTGTACTCCGTTCCGAGGATGTAAAACAAATAGCCGAAAGAATCGTCTTCCCTGATGACACAGAAAAGTTCCTTCCTCACTTCTATGGAAATGTCCTTGTTGATTTCTCCTTCCAAGTCTTCAAACACAGGCTCCTCTGGTTGCATGGCATTGCCTCTCTCGAAGAGTTCTTTCTTCAAGAGGTAATGCTGAAAGCGGATGTCGGCGGACAGCCGTCTGTTCATGTATGCGTTGGTGGCTTCCTTGTCCTTTCTGAGGGGCAGCAGGTCATCTATGATTTGCCCCACGACCTCCGCATACTTCAAGTCATGCCTATGCTGATTCAAGTATTCTTTTGCTCGCATTTCTTTTATGCTTCTTGTAAGTTAGTCGGTTTCTTGGATGGAGTATTTTACAGAAACGCTATTTTCACCCAATTTAGAAGTTTCTGCCTTCAGCACAAATGGTCCGTTACCATTGCATACGGATAAGCGAGCACTATTATTTCCTCGTGAATTTACTCTATCGCAAAAAGCGTTGACTTCTACTGTAGTGCCTGGTTTGAATGGTCCAAATGTTCCATCCCAAGACAAAGCATGTTGTGATACTGAGCAATGTCCCTTTTCACTGATGTAACCAATAGTTACATTATGAATGTAATTACTTCCTATGCCATGAAACACGACTTCATACTTGACGTAATAATGCGCAGCCTCCTCTTCCTTCTTCTGGTAATCGTCATCATCAGAGGAAGAACAACTGCTCAGTATGAAAAAGTTGGTGATTAAAAAGAGTATAGCAAGTGCTATACTAAGTGCATGATTTCTACGATGAGACTCTTTAGAAGCCTCATTCTTAACTATTTGCAATCCCTTGCCCCACAAAATGGGGGGGGGGTAAATCGGCTGATATTCATATCGTTATGTTGTTAGTTTGTTATACGATTTAATTATCAGCTCCAAAGGTACGAAAAATATTTGGGAAAAGAGAAAGTTTCGGGAGTTTTTTTACTTCCACAGCGGCTCTTCCTCCCAGCCGGCTGGGAATCCCATCGCCGAAACATCCACTTCCGAGAACAAAGAGAGCAACGTCTGGACTTTCTCCTTCATGTCATTGCCTGGGGAAATCGTATTGAGGAAGTATTGCAGACAGCAAAGATGAGGGTACAGCTTGTTGGTTACAGGAATTTGATGGTTGAGCCATTTCTTTCTAAACGGCTTGGAGGTTTGCGGAATGATAGGAAAGTTTCGATTGTTTGCAGGAAGCCCCGATGCGCCTGCCAGCACTCTAAAAAAGATAGCAGCGAGTTCCGATGGCATGCCTTTGCCGGAATTCGTTTTTTATGTCCAATCAAAAACAACAAAGGACGCAAAGCATCTTGGCCTAACGTCCTTTGATTTCCTTCCGTCAAATGATGGATGAACTCTGCTGCAAAATTAAGTATTTTTTCGCTTACGGCAAAATATTCCAAATGTTTTTTGATGCGACACGAGTTATTTTAACAGTTTTATCCCAAAAGTGAGATGTCATAGTTTTAGGCAACTTTCCCACTCAAAAAGCAACTCAGAATTAACGAAGAATCCCTTTAACAGCGCAGTCTTGTCATTTGCCCCCGAAGTAGAAGAAGCTACCTGTGTCGGTATGGAAGTAGATTCCGAACAAAAGAAATGTTCCTTAGCCTTCTTTCCATTCAGCACAATTTTCTTGATATTGGGATATTTACGAAGTAGTTTCCCTATATCATTGCACTCTGGTTCACAAATGCTCTTGTCCTTGGAGCCCTTTCTCCAGCATGTCTTTATGACATCCCACAAAGCGATATGGGAGCGTTTCAAACAAGCGAGCTTATCAGAATAGGATTGAAACGGTTGGTCATCGTTGTACAACTTCTGCATCAATATCCAAAAGTTGTTAGACGGATTGGCGTAATACTCTCTTCTAACCAAAGAAAGTTTTCCTGGAACAGAGCCAAGTACCAATATCTCAGATTCTTCGTCTATAATCGGTGGTAAGCATTCCACTCGGTTCGAAGACTCATAGTAATCATCTATACTCATATTATGATTTTTTAGTTATTCATGTTAACAAAAAGCTACGTAACTTTCTGTGCATTGCCCAATCTCTCCAAATAAATACCCCATAGCTCAAAATCTTCTTTCTCGACGAGGGAAGACATTTCTTCAGAAAGAAATTGGCGACTGTCACTGACCAATCGAAGACGAAACTCATCTCCTTCGCCATTTTTGAATTTATATAAAACTTCTTTCATTAGAACTGAAATTCAAAGTCGCACTTGTCCGAGTTGCGCATCCTTTCCAGTTGCTCAGCTTTATATGCTTTCATTCTCTTGACCCATTCCGCCACTTTCGGAGAGTCGCTCTTGATTACTATAGTCTCGTTTACGTGTACCATAAGCTTGTCGTTTTGTTTTCGGGAGCAAAGTTACGCCTTTGATTTGAAAACGCCAAACTTTTCTGAAGAAAAAACAAAATGCCAAGAAGAAAAGCCTTCTGTTTCTTTTGAAACTTGGTGACAGGTGACAGTGACAGTCCAAAATTCCGCAACTCCCCTCCGAGTGGAAAAGGGTGAAAGAGAAAGTTTATATTTATATATA